>Ga0207018_1055_pt1 | contig 20376 bp, 28 predicted proteins | sample Alteio_BWMinCont_52_FD_153476 | JGI IMG/M metagenome (GOLD analysis project Ga0207018, IMG submission 153476) | Enriched cells from forest soil in Barre Woods Harvard Forest LTER site, Petersham, Massachusetts, United States -... | ecosystem: Environmental > Terrestrial > Soil > Temperate forest >...
ACTAATTTGCCCATATCTGTGGATTAGAATCAAGAATGAATTTCATGGTGTTCTGTTTTTTCAAAAAACATGTATATTCGCAAATAACGTTCTTGCAAGGTGGGTACATTAGGAGTAAAATGAATACATTTAAATTATGGAAGATTTAAAAGTAATAAATAATTTAGACAAAAGTCGGTTTGAAGTGGATCTGGGGTATGATTTTGCATACATTGATTATAGATATCATGATGACGATATAGTTTTAATGCACACATTTGTGCCAAACTCACACAGAGGGCAAGGCATTGCCGGAAAAATGATTAAAAAAGTATTAGAATATATTAAGGTAGAAAAAATACCGTTAATTGTCTATTGCCCTACTATCAATAAATATATTGAAAATCATCCCGAATACAAGGAATTGCTTGATGAAGATTACGGGAGGTAAATCTTCTAAGATCAAATTCTAGCTCACCGCTTTTGCTAATAAATATGCAGCTGCTGCAGCCACAATGCCAATGGAAGTTACTTTTATCGTACCTTTTAATAATGGCTGACCTGTAACTTTACTTTTGAAATATCCAAATATAGATAGTGCGATAATAGTTACAATGCATGACCATAAAAGCCCGGTTTTATTGTCTGGCGTAATCAGATAAGGAAATAAAGGAATAAATCCCCCAAATAGATAGGATAAAGCAATATTAACCCCACTTTTCCTTGCCCGGTTTTTAACAGGTTTCTCCAATCCAATTTCGAATTTCATCATGAAATCAACCCATCTGTCTTTATCCCTGCTTATTTGTATTGCAACTTTTTTACTAAGGTCCGGATCAACTCCCATTTCAAGAAAGGCATCTTCAACCTCCTGCAATTCACTTTCAGGCATAACTTCCACTTCATGGTATTCATTATTTGAGAGGGATTCATAATGATCTGATTCGCTCTGCCCTGCAAGGAAACCTCCCAATCCCATTGAAATACACCCCGCTGCAATTTCTGCTATTCCGGAAACTATTATCAAATGATTGGTATTCACTACTCCGCTTAGACCTGCAGTAAGTGCAAAAGGTACAGTAAGGCCGTCAGAAACTCCTATTATAATATCTTTGATTAAGTCTGAACTGTTTTTATGTTTTTCGATTGCCATTTTATTATAAAAAAACGCAATTTAGCCATAATAGCATCTAAATTATGTGATAAAAATCATCTTATTGACTAGTAATAATGATCCGTAAAATTGTAAAATGTTTCATATTTGTGCCTTTATTGATCATTGATAATTGACAATTGAATAAATGGATCCAGTTTTTCTCGCCTCTCAAAAAGAATGGCACGATTGGCTTATAAAAAACCATGATAAGGCAAAAGAATTCCAGATTGGTTTTTATAAAGCTAAGGCAAAGAAAAAAGGAATAACCAATAAGGAAGCGGTAGATGAAGCGCTTTGTTTCGGATGGATTGATGCCGTGGTAAATGGAATAGATGAATATAGCTGGACTAAAAGATTTACGCCCAGGAAATCTAATAGCATTTGGAGTAATGTAAATACAAAAAGGGTAGGAGAGTTAATAGAGTCAGGTCAGATGCAACCTTCAGGGCTAAAGGTATTTGAAGCTCGAAATGAAAAACGGGCCGGAATTTATTCATTTGAAAGCGAACCAAAATTATTTAGCGGTGAATATCTTAATGCATTTGTAGAAAACAAGAAAGCCTGGGATTTTTTCCAATCTACGCCTAAATCATATAAAACACCTGCGACCCATTGGGTACTAACAGCCAAACAAGAAGAAACCAGGCAAAGGCGATTAGAAAAATTGATAAATGTATCACAGAAAGGAATGAGATTGGATCATTTAACAAGGCCGGGGAAGAGGAAGTAGTTGCCACCAAAACATAATTTATGAGTTTTAAGAAAATTCGTGGACACAGAAGAAGGCACCGACAAATTGAAAAGTGGCGGCAGAACTATTTGTCTATAGATCTAACTGATTATCTTTTGACCGAGCAAGAACGATGCTACGCAAAATGTAGACTTTATCCTTGGACAGGCAGCAACTCAACAATAGGAGTAATACCTTGGCCAAAAGGGAAAACAAAACAAAAGCTACTAAATGCTCTTTTTGATATTTATAAAAATTGGAAATTAAAATTGGATGATTTAAGACAACCATATTATTTAAAATTTTGGCTTTATGATCCGCGGGTTTCTGAATCAGAGGTAGTTTGTGCAATTGGGAAAAGTATTGACTTTTACAAAGAGGTTTTTTTCAAGCCAGACGATGGTCGAGAATTTAAACCCGATAACTTTGGACACATCGGAAAAGAATTTGCAAACTTAAATTGGAATCATTTTTTAGATGAGTGGCATTATGAACCAAGCGAACTAGATAACACGGAATTTTATCCTAGTTTAGTAGAAAAAGAGAAGGCAAAGAAAAAGTTCAATAAATTTTTAAAAAGACCTCACCGAATTTATAATTATCAAGAGGAAGATGGTGAAATAAGAGAATTCTTAGCTTTTAAACAAGGAGATGTATGGGTTGGTGGCAAGTAAGTATTTGAATTATTATGCATAAGATACTCAAATCCCCATTTTTTCTGCAAACTATATACATAGTTGTGGGATTGATAGGATTGGTTTTAATGTCTTTCGTTTTTAAGGATAAAACATTAGTCACTTTATTCACTTTTGCTTTTTTTCTTGTTGGTTATATTATCGTAGCTCGTTTATTAAAACGCAGAACTGATATTATAAAATATTGGAAACCTCATAAAATTTTCTTATTTTTTATTGGTATCATTTTAGGGGTGATCATTCAAATTAGTCCATACTTATTTCAGGATAAAAATTTCTATTCTAATTTATCAGTTTATAACTTATTCCATTATGCTACAATATATTCACTGTTCATGACTTTGTTAATTGTCGCCTGGGAGGAACTCTGGTTTCGGAATCCGATACTCAATTTAGCAACTCATAAATACAAACAAATATATCTGTCAATATTTACCGGATTATTATTTATGGCACTCCATTTAATGAATCCGAAAATAAATATATTAATAGAAGGTCCTGAATTATTTCTTGCAGGCGCATGTCTTACATTGGCATACTATGTTTCCCGGTCTTTTTATATGCCACTTGGTATTCATTATGGCAACAATATGCTTGAAAGTATGATTCGTGACTGGATGCAGAATAATATTAACCAAGTTGATGTAACCGGTTCTGGGATAACTATTTTAATACTTTTGTTATTTATGATTATACTTATATTAATAAGATTGAATAAGGGAAGTAGTTTGTCTACACTTTAGACTACAATTATATTTCTATCTTTACAGCAAATATTTGACAAGTGAAAAAAGCAATAATTATAATAGCCATGGCATTCACAGTTTCTTGCCAGCAGAAAGAATCGAAAGAGAATTTTGATGTCTTCAAGAATAATTTTATAGAAGCGCTATGGAAAGTTTATCCGGAATGGGCAAATAGCCAGGGTTATCATAAATATGATAGTATCCTGGTAATTCCAAATCAACAGCAGCGTGATAAGGAATTGGCATTTTGTAAAACTTATTTGGATAGCCTGAAAAGCTTTGATTTGAAATCGTTATCAGAAAATGACCAAATTGATTATCACCTCATTGAAAACGAATTAAAGTCTGAAGAATGGATTGTTACTGATTTTAAAGGATTTGAGTGGGATCCATCGGGGTATAATGTTGGAGAGGGATTTGCATTGTTGCTCACTGAAAAATATGCACCCATCGAAGCTCGTCTCCATAGTTTTAATTCCAAGCTTGGCAATGTGGTTGCATATTATAAAGCAGCAGAGCAAAATATTAATAAACCAACTATTGTGCACACTGATCTGGCCATAGAACAAAATAAGGGGTCGCTTGAAATATTTGGGACAATGTTGGCAGATGCATTAAAAGAGTCAAAACTAACTGATGCAGAAAAAATTGAAATCCAGGTAAAAGCGAAATATGCAATTGATGCAATAACTCAATATGTAAACTGGCTTGAAAAGGAGGTCAGGCCTAAATTGAATGAACAGACCGCCAGAAGTTTCAGGATTGGGAAAGAATTGTACGAAAATAAATTCGATTTTGGTATCCAATCCGCCTATACACCTGAAGCCATATATGCCAAGGCATTAAAAAGAAAGGGTGAACTGCATATTGAGATGGCTAAACTTAGCGCTCAACTTTGGCCAAAATATTTTGCGGGACAACCAATGCCTACTGATCAGAAGCAACTGATTAAGAAAGTATTGGATACAATATCAACCCAACATGTTTCCCGTGATTCATTCCAGGCTGCAGTGGAGAAACAACTACCTCAACTCATAGCTTTTATCAATAAAAAGGATCTTTTATATATCGATCCTAAGAAGCCTTTAGTTGTTAGGCAAACTCCTGATTACCAGGCGGGCTTTTCTGTCGCTTCCATCAATGCACCGGGGCCATATGATAAAACTGCAAATACATATTATAATGTCGGTTCTTTAAAGGATTTTACGCCCGAAAAGGCTGAAAGCTTCTTGCGCGAATACAATAAATATACAATGCAGATCATTAATATTCATGAAGCTATACCTGGCCACTATACGCAATTGGTATATAGCAATCAATCTCCCAGCCTGATAAAAAGCCTGTTTGGCAATGGCGCTATGGTGGAAGGCTGGGCGGTATATTGTGAAAGAATGATGCTGGAAGAAGGATATGGCGACAACAGTCCTGAACTATGGTTGATGTATTACAAATGGCATCTTCGTTCTGTTTGCAATACAATATTAGATTATGGTCTTCAGGTAAAGAACTTAAGCGAAAAAGATGCTATGGATCTGCTTGTAAATGAGGGATTCCAACAACAAACAGAAGCAACAGGAAAAATGCGCAGAGCAATGTTATCACAGGTTCAGTTGTGTAGCTATTTTACTGGGTTTAGCGAAATTTATGATTTGAGAGAAGAGTTAAAGAAAAAGATGGGTGATAAATTCAATCTTAAAGCTTTTCATGAGAAGTTCTTAAGCTATGGAAGCGCACCGGTTAAGTATATTAGAGAGATGATGTTGTCGGATTGGAAGTAATTTGCTAAAAATTTTTAGATATGAGTTGGCAGAAGTTGCATTTAGAATTTTTAAGATTGAAAATGTGTTAGTTTTGTAATTACTAAATTAAAGTCATGAGCGTCACAGAAATTCGAAAGGAAGTTCATAAGTATGTTGATGAAATAGATGAAAAAGCGCTGCAAGGCATATTTGCATTTATGAAATCTTATACTCAAAAAAATGAAGAAACTACAGTTGGCTATACAGCATCTGGGGAGGCTCTTACTCGCGAAAAAGTAATCCAAAGAGCACGTGCAGCATCAAAAAGAGTTAAGTCTGGACAATTCACGACTCACGAAGATGTAATGAAACAATCTGAGTCGTGGTAAAGAAGAAATTGCCTATTCGATGGGACGATCAGGCAATCTAAGCACTAAAAGGAATTTACGACTACATTAAAAAAGATTCAGTTAAAGCAGCAACCCTTGTAAAGAATACATTAGGCAAAATAGCTTCGGAATTGAATAATAATCCTGAAAAATTTGCTAAAGAACCACTTTTATCAGATGAGCCAGAAAATTATAGGTCTGTAAATAAATGGAATTATAAAATTATCTATGAAATAACTGTAACTGAAATCATAATAGTTGATATTTTCCATACTAGCCAACATCCATCAAAAATCAAAAAACTCGATTAATTATTCCCCAAACAGCACCTCCACAAATTTAAATACTTCTTCAAAAGTATTATAGAGTGGGGCAGGGGCTACCCTAATCACATTAGGTTCACGCCAGTCTGCTACTATACCTTTGGAGGTGAGTTTATTAAAAAGTTCTTTACCATTATTTAATGCTAACAATGATAATTGAGCGCCTCTTTGCTTTGGATCTGAGGGAGTTATAATAATAAAATTATCCTCATTGTGGATATTCATATTATCCTTGATTAAATAATCAAGAAGACCTGTAAGTAAATCACTTTTAGCTCTCAATGCATCAATGCCAACTTCGTCAAATATCTCTAAACTTGCATGATGGGTGGCCATTGGTAGTATTTGCGCATTACTAAGTTGCCACCCACTAGCGCCATAAGAAGGTTTGAAACCTTTTTCCATTTTAAATCGGGTACTTTCTTCATAACCCCACCAACCTGCCAGTCTTGGTATTTCAGGATTATTAGCCCACCTTTCATGAACAAATGTGCCAGAAACGCCTCCGGGACCTGAGTTTAGATATTTATATCCGCACCAAACTGCAAAATCTACTCCCCAATTATGAAGGTTAAGTTTAAGATTGCCGGCAGCATGCGCTAAATCAAACCCGACCATACAACTTTTTTCGTGACCAGCTTTGGTAATAGCTTCCATATCAAAGGCTTGCCCTGTATAGTAATTTACGCCACCTAACATGATGAGTGCGATACTTTCGCCTTCATTATTTATTACATCCAGTATGTCTTCGGTTCGCATCGTATATTCTCCTGGTCTTGGAGTTAATTCGATCATTGATTTATCAGGATTATACCCATGATTTCTAAGATGACTTTCAACTGCATAATAGTCTGAAGGGAAAGCGCCTCCTTCAATTAATATTTTATACTTGGTGGCAGTAGGTCTATAGAAACTAATAAGCATCAAGTGAAGATTCACTGTTAAGGTATTCATCACTACAACTTCATGAGGTAAAGCGCCTACCAACCTGCTTACAGGCCCTTCAAACGGAGTATGATAAGAGAACCAGGGTTTTTTTCCAACAAAATGACCTTCCACGCCATGTAATTTCCAATCTTCCAGTTCGTTGTCAATATATTCCTTGGCATTTTTTGGTTGAAGGCCTAAAGAATTTCCACAAAAATAGATCAGATCTTTGCCGTCCTTTTGCGGTATATAAAATCTGGAGCGATAATGTTTTAGTGTGTCTTCTGCATCAAGATGTTGTGCAAATGCAAGTGAATTTTCGTAATGAGACATGGAAAATGTGCGTTTGTAGATTTTGTAGAATGCAAATTTACCGGATTATTTGTGACGAAGGTATTTATCAGCCTTTTTACTACATACGTCTTTCTCCTTATTCCTTACTCCTTTCCTCTTCTAACTTGCTTCTCTTCGTAACATATTTTGTGGAGATAGATTTCCAAGCCCTAGTCTTACATACTGATCATGAGGCATGTTCAACCAATCAAGCGCACTTTTATAAAGGAGCCAATCTTTGGTATTAGAGTCAAAATCTAATGATTCAATTAACTCTCCCGGTATTAATTCACCTAATGGAAATGGATAGTCAGATCCCAGCATGATTTTCTTAGGTCCAAAAAGCTCCGTTACGAATTTCATTACTGATGGATCATGAACTAAACTATCTATAAAAAATCTACCGATATATTCTCTTGGATTCACGTCATTATCGATTGCACAAAGGTCAGGTCTAACCTCAAAACCATGCGATATCCTTCCTATTGTAGAAGGGAATGACCCTCCTCCATGAGCAAAACATACTTTAAGTTTTGGCAATCGTTCAAAAACACCGCCGAAAATCATAGAACATATTGCCCTGCTGGTTTCAGCAGGCATACCTACCAGCCAGGGAAGCCAATATTTTGGCATCTTGTCCTGCCCCATCATGTTCCAGGGATGGACAAAAATAGCTGCCCCAAGATCCTGGGCTGCTTCAAAAATTGGAAATAATGTAGGTTCATCAAGATTCCAGTTGTTGACATGGCTCCCGATTTGGACACCAGCCAGGCCAAGTTCATTGATGCATCTTTCAAGTTCTTTTATTGCAAGTTTTTCATCTTGCATAGGAATAGTACCTAACCCGATAAACCTTGTAGGATATTGATTTACAACTCCGGCAATATGATCATTCAACATCATCGAAAGATCATAACAATGATCAGGTTCAGCCCAATAGCTAAACATTACAGGCACAGTTGATAATACCTGTACACTTACTCTTGTATGATCACATTCATGAATTCGAACTTTTGGATCCCAGGTATTAGATTCCACTTCTCTGAAAAATTTATCATCAATCAACATCCTTGCGCAACAAGGTTTGTGATGTTCAAGGCGAACAAAGCCACCATATCCATACTTTTCCCGCAAATCAGGCCACTTTTCCGGCAAGATGTGCGTATGTACATCTATTTTGAAATTTGCAGGTAGTAAAGTAGTATTTGTTGTCTGAATCACAGATTAAGCAGATTAAAAAATTCACTGTCAATAACTTATTATCACATTATCACATTGTCTCATTGCCTCATAGTCTTATTGCCTTCTTCGGATCCTCCATCACGTGTCCGCAATTACTGCAAGTGCATAGGTCAATATTCGAATAGAACCTATTCATTAAAGGAGGTAATTGAGTAACAATGTCTGTCATTTCAAAATACTCTTCATATAATTTTTGACCACAGTTTTCACAGTACCAAAGAAAACCATCAATTTCTCCATCCTTTCGCACTTGCTCAATAACTAAGCCTACAGTATTTGGTCCTCTTTGCGGTGAATGTGGTGTTTTACCAGGAAGCATAAATATTGATCCTTCTTTTACATGAATATCTCGTGGCTTACCTTCATCAATTATTTTTACAACAATATCACCTTCTAACTGAAAGAAGAATTCTTCACCCTCATTATAATGATAATCTTTCCTAGCGTTAGGCCCACCAACTACCATAATAATAAAGTCTTTATTACCCGGATACACTTCAAAGTTCCCAACTGGTGGTTTTAACTTGTCTTTATTGTCGTTAATCCATGTCTTAAAATCAAATGCGTCTTGTATAGGCATAATACTTTGTTGTTAGTTGAACGTTGATAGTTGTTGGTTGTTACAAGTTAATCATATAATGCAAAGTTAATACGTAATCCAGTAATTGGTTATTGGTATCTTAATAAAGACAATGTAACCTTGTAGCTAGACGCAAGCATTGCGTCTCTACTCACTACCTCCTTGCAAGCCATAAAAGAGCTATTGCAGTCTTTGCATCACATATTTCACCAGATTCTATTTTAGAAAGTGCGTCTTTGAAGGGCATTTCTACAATCTCAATATATTCATGCTCGGTTTCAAGGCCGCCTCCGCTATGATGTTTTAACTGTGACGTGGTTGTGCAATAAAAGAGATTGATCTTTTCATTTGTATATCCTGGAGAAGTGTAAAACGCACCGATTTTTTCCAATTTTAAGATTCCATACCCGGTTTCTTCTAAAACTTCTCTTCTGGCGCAAGTTTCAGGGTTTTCATCTTTATCCAAAACCCCGGCAGGTATCTCAATCACATATGCTCATCATGATCAATGGCACCCATCCGGTGTTGTTTTGAAAAGATGATAGCATCGATTTCCTTATTATGAAGCAAGACGCCAACCGCCTCTTTGGTAGTAACGAGACTTCTCTTTACGCGAGTAGTATCTTCATTAAATTGAAGTTCAACTTCATCCACTCCAAAAAAACGGTCATATATCTTCTTCCTTGAAAGTATTTTAATTCCCTTCATAAAAAAAGGAAATTAATTACTACCGACTTGTGAAGCTTTTTTTACCAATTTAGGCGGATAAGTACCAAAAACATGGTCCCAAATTGGTGTTGATACACCATAAGCTTTATCGCCATGCCTGAAATGGTGGATATTATGGTATTCCCACAAAAACTTAAAGAAATTATGTGGCGGACGAAATGCATGTAAAATATAGTGAATCAAATCATAGCAGAGATAACCTATTAAAAATCCACTAAAAAATACAAATGCATAGTTCCCGAGGAATAAATGAAAAAGTAAAAAGAAAACTCCTGCTATCAAAAGGCTTGCGGCAGGGGGCATTACCAGCCTGTCTTTATCTTTAGGGTATTCATGATGGACACCATGAACAAAAAAGTGAAATTTCTTAGACCATTCTGATTCATTAATAAAATGAAAAATAAAGCGATGCATGATGTATTCGAAGAATGTCCAGGTAAAAAGTCCACCAATGAATAATGATGTAAGCACTAAAGGTGAAGGACTGAAGAAATGATAAAAATACCAAACCAGGAATACACTTAAAGGAAAATACACGGCTAGGATTGCGATCGGATTTGTCCTTGTAAGAGACTCTAAAAGTTTGTTATCAAATAATTTAGCAGTTCCTTTTGCTTTTATTGTCATAATAATATTAGTGAGTTAATGATTTGATAAGCTTCCGGCTCATCTTTACTGTTGACTGTTTGTTGATCACTGATGACTAACTTCAGCTTGTTTTTTGGTAAGTTTTGGAGGATATGTACCAAATATTAAATCCCAAAATGGACTAGAAACACCGTAAGCTTTATCCGGATGCCTAAAGTGATGAATATTATGGTATTCCCAAAGAAACTTGGTGAAATTATGTGGTGGTCTGAAGGCATGCATTGAATAATGTATCATTGCATAAGACAAATAACCAATCATAAAACCACTAAAAAATACAAATGCATAATTGCCCATAATGGCCCTGAAAAACAAAAAGAATACACTTGCGATAATTATACTTGGTATAGGAGGCATTACAAGCCTTTGTTTGTCCTTAGGATATTCATGATGCACACCATGAACGAAATAATGAAAACGTTTTGACCATTCTGATTCATTAATAAAATGGAAAACATATCTGTGCAAAATGTATTCAAAGAATGTCCAGCTGAAAAATCCAATAAAAAATACCAAAACAAGAACACTTTCAGAAGGCTGTACATAATTATAGAAATACCACATCAAAAATGTACATAAGGGTATGTACATGCCCAAAATAATAATTGGATTTGTACGGGTAAGAAATTCAAGGACTTTGTTATCGAACAACTTCCCATTTCCTTTTACTTTTACACTTGGCATATTATGGATAACAATCTGGGGACAAAAGTACAAATTTTTGTTTAAACAAGAGGAATTTTTGGCAATGGTATTGAGTAATGAGTATTGGGTAATGAGAAAATTGAAATAGATCCAATTCGTTCACCTATTCAAAAAGAAATCCTTAAACAAAAGAATTTCCTTTTGCTCTATTTCAAGATATTTGTCAAAAAGAGTAGTACCTACCTGGGTTTTCAAAGCAGAAATGCCGACATCTATTAATTTTAGCCCATTACTAGTGAGCAAGATGTTATCAAAACTCATACCTTCAAGCCCAGATGGCCGTTTTATATCCCTATGAATAAAACCTGATGTATGTAATTCAAACAATTCATCTACAAATACAGAATACCATAATTCACGTTTTTCAATCTCATATGCCCTATAATCAATCGGGTATATGCGTTCCATCACGAGCATCTCTGCTTCAAGAACTTCGTTATAGTCGAGCCTTATAAATGTTACGACTAAACCATTAATAGAATTGGCGAACTTCATTTTTTCTGCCTCAGAACCAATATCAGAACGTGTATCGCCGACAAAAAGCTTGGCAGCTTCAGTATCTGATAAGGCAATTACGGTGTTATTAGCTCCGGCGGATAATTGTTTTGAATATTTCATATCATTTACATCCGCTGCAGAAGAATATTAATCTGTTCTCTTAAACCTGGTAATATTTGAGTTGCAATATTCCAAATGATATTATCATCAATCTGATCATATCCATGAATTAGGGCATTTCTTGATGCGATCATTTTAGACCAAGGTATTTCTGTATTATCATTTATAAATTCATTTGACAATCTATTCACCGCTTCGCCCATAACTTCAATATTTCGTAAGTTGCGTCCCTGGTTTTGCGGTCATTTAGAAATTCACTAAAACTTAGATTTTTTGTAAATACAAGAATTGTGTCTACAGCATCTAATAAATCAATAATTATTACCTTATTGTAGTGCTTAGACATAAATAAGATCCTCTTTAATGTAATTCCAATAGTGTGGCTTAATTGCTTTGCTTGATATCAGGTCAACCTTTTTGCGAAGAATTTTTTCAAGTTCATTTGCAAGGTCAAAAAAATCCCAGCCAATCTCACCATTAAATTCTACCATGATATCAAGATCGCTATCATTAGTTGCCTCGCCTCTTGAATAAGAACCAAAAATGGCCAAATTCGAAATTGGATATCGTCTTTTTAAATCAGGAAGAAAAGATCCCAGCAACAATTTTATTTCGTTTACTTGAAGCATAATGCAAAATTAGTTAATTTCATTGATAGACAGGCCACGTTCCCGTCCTCAATATACTTAATTAACAGCATTTCCCCCTTTTTTCATGTCATCCTTCATTTACTAATTTGATCTGTGTATTTTTGTAAAAATATTTGGTATGAACCCAGAAGTGATGGTAGAAGAACAGAATGCAATAAGCCTGGATGAATTTAAAAAACAGGTAATAGAGGATTATCGGTTATGCCAGGTAAGCAGGCAGGCAAGTTTGTTGGGACGGAAAGAGGTACTGACAGGCAAGGCAAAATTTGGCATTTTTGGCGATGGTAAAGAAGTTGCGCAAGTAGCTATGGCTAAAGCCTTTCAAAAAGGTGACTTCCGCTCCGGATATTATCGTGATCAGACTTTTATGTTTGCTATTGGAGAACTTACAGTGAGGCAATTTTTTGCCCAGTTGTATGCGGATACTAGTATTGAAAGGGAACCAGCTTCTGCTGGCCGACAAATGAACGGACATTATGCTACCCGAAGTCTGGATGAAAATGGGGAATGGAAGAACCTGATGGAGATCAAAAATTCTTCAGCAGATATTTCCCCAACGGCTGGGCAAATGCCACGTTTGCTAGGCTTGGCTTATGCCTCCAAACTATACCGCAATAATGTTGACCTTCAAGGGATGACCAATTTCTCAAATTTCGGGAATGAAGTTGCTTTTGGTACTATTGGCAATGCATCGTCAGCTGAAGGGCCTTTTTGGGAGTGTGTGAATGCCGGCGGAGTATTGATGGGGCCGATGGCAATATCCATCTGGGATGATGGATACGGTATTTCTGTTCCTAATAAATACCAGATTACCAAGCAAAACCTTAGTGAAGTATTAAGTGGATTTGAATATGATGACGAAAAGAAACAAGGATATAATTTATATAAAGCCAGGGGCTGGAATTATCCCGAATTAATAAAAGCATACGAGCAAGGAATCGAGAAAGTGAGGCAAAGCCATATTCCCGCCATTTTCCATATCCAGGAAATGACCCAGCCACAAGGGCATTCTACTTCTGGCTCTCATGAAAGATATAAATCCAAAGAAAGGTTAGCATGGGAAGAAGAATTTGATTGTATCAAGAAGATGCGTGAGTGGATGCTTGAACAAGAAATTGCGACTCAAGAAGAATTGGATTCCATTGAAATTGAGGCAAAAGCTTATGCGCGCCAGGAACAAAAAGCCGCCTCAGATGACGCAACAAAGGGAATTAAAGAAGATCGGAATAATTTGATTCCAATATTTAATACAATAGCAGAAAGTAGTAATCGAAAAGAAGAAATTCTAAAGGCTACTGAAAACTTGAAAAACTCTTTGGATATTGATAACCGGACCAATGTAGAAGCCTGTTTTGAAGTCTTGTTTTTGAGCAGGCAAGATGTAAATAGTGAAGCAAGAGCGCAATTACTAGACTGGAAAAACAGATCAACTCAAGAAAATATTGAAAGATATAATTCAGATTTATATAGTGGCACAGCATTAAAAGTTCCTGAAGTCCCTGTAGAATATGCCGATGATGCGCCAATGGTGGATGGTCGTGAAGTTTTGGTCAAATTCTTTGAAACTGCCTTTACAAATGATCCTCGTATATTTGCGTTTGGAGAAGATGTCGGAAAGATTGGGGACGTGAACCAGGGTATGGCTGGCTTGCAGGAAAAATTTGGTGAGTTGAGAGTTACAGATACAGGAATCAGAGAAAATACGATTATGGGGCAGGGGATAGGTACTGCTATGAGAGGTTTGCGCCCAATTGCTGAAATTCAATATTTGGATTACCTGCTCTATGGTCTTCAGATTCTAAGCGATGATGTAGCAACATTGTATTATAGGACAAAAGGCGGGCAAAAAGCCCCTCTCATTGTTAGAACCCGTGGCCATAGATTAGAAGGGGTTTGGCACTCTGGTTCTCCGATGGCGATGATCATTAATGCCTTAAGAGGAATGTATGTTTGCGTGCCTCGAAATATGACTAAAGCCGCAGGATTTTATAATACGCTCCTAAAATCTGATGAACCTGGATTGATAATTGAAAGGCTTAATGCCTATCGTATTAAAGAAAAAATGCCAAATAACCTGGCTGATTATACGCTACCTCTGGGTGTACCAGAAATATTGGTTGAAGGAACTGATGTAACTGTTGTGACCTATGGCGCTTGCACCGATATTGCCAAAGCAGCAATTACGAAACTAACTGAAGCAGGTATATCAATAGAAATTATTGATGTACAAACCTTATTGCCGTTTGACATTAACACCAGTATCGTTGAATCGCTTAAGAAAACTAATCGAGTTCTTTTCTTCGACGAAGATGTACCGGGAGGATGCACTTCTTATATGATGCAGCAGGTTCTTGAGAAACAGGGTGGATATTATTATCTCGATTCACAACCTAAAACACTTACAGCAAAAGCTCATCGCCCGGCTTATGGTTCAGATGGTGATTATTTCTCTAAGCCAAATGCCGATGATGTATTTGTTGCAATATATGAGATTATGAATGAGGTAAATCCGGGGAAATGGCCTAAGTTTTATTGAGCAGATGTCATTTCGACGATAGGAGAAATCTGGGGCTTAGTGATGGTAAAACTGGATGAAGGATCCGACTAATTTATTAGATATTTTCGTTAACTTGCAATCTATTACTCATCATTTTTAGTGGATAACAACAAAATTGATCGTTCGAGAATCCGAATAATTAAAAAGAATTCTGAAGAAGAAAATGACGATGTCTTGTTTTGGCTAAGTAAAACACCATTAGAAAGAATATCAGCTTTGGAAGAAATCAGAGCAGAATACAATACATGGAAATATGGGACTATCAGAGGACTTCAAAGAGTTTATAAAATTGTTAAACGAGAAGGGTGTTAAATACCTTATTGTTGGAGGCTATGCAGTAGCATATTATGGTAATCCGAGATATACAAAAGATATTGACCTCTGGATTTGGCCAAATGAAAATAACGCAGAAAAAATGGTCGAGACTCTTAAGGATTTTGGATTTAGTTCTTTAGGATTAACCAAATCTGATTTCTTCAATCCTGACAATATTATTCAATTGGGATATCCTCCAAATAGAATAGATTTGATTACAGATCTAACTGGAGTTGATTTCGAAGTTTGTTTTGCGAATCGACAGGAAGTTGAAATGGATGAGCTAAAAATAAATTTTATCTCCCTTGATGATTTGATTGCTAACAAAATTAAAACTGGAAGGCATCAGGATTTAGCAGATGTTCAAAAATTGAATAAAAAGAAAAAAGGGTAAAACCAAAACTAGCTGATCTATACATCAGATGGGGATTATTACTCCAAACCAAATGCTGATGACGTGTTTGTTGCTGTATATGAGATTATGAATGAAGTGAATCCTGGGAAGTGGCCTAAGTTTTGGTAGATTTATCTTGATTCTTAAAAGGAGTACTAATTTCATATAGAACTTCAGGATCCAAATCTAGGTCAGCCTTAATAATATTACCTGAAGTATTTTTTACTCGTAGAAGACCTTGCCATTTTAGCGTTTTAGATTCCGTGTCTAAATCCACACTCATGAAAGTGTTTTCATCCAACAAATTTTTGTATATACTATGGTCTGGTGTTGCCCATTCCTTTAATTTTTTTTCCAAGTCAATAGATCTTATTTCACCATTTGTCCATTCGCAAACAACACTATAAGGCTGGACACTGATAATTTTTTGAATTCTGTGTAGCATAATACTTTAGTCTAAGGGTGCTATTAATTTAAAATCTGGAATCGGCTTTTGTGCTTCATTAAAATTAAACAATAGTTCATCTTATTTGAATTTCTTCATTCTTGAGGTAGTTAACTAATAATTCTTCTAGATTTTCATTATTTTCATAATATTCTTGGTCTAGTTGATCTAGTTTGTCAAACAATTTGCCTTCAAAATTTATTAATTTTTGAAATTGGCGCAAATAAATATTTCTTCTGAATTGCTCAATTGGCAAATTGTCCTCATTGATTGCAATTATTGCTTCATTTAGAATTTTAACTAATTTCTCCGCATGAATTAATTTTAGATTATCAAGTGTCAAATAAGCAAACTGTCCAAAAGAGTTTATAAAATACTGATGTAAGCCGCCATTAAATACTTGTTGATTTAAAATTACAGTAGTATATGTAACTTGTTGTTCTATTGGTAAATTAATTATATTGTGATACCAGATTTCTTTGTCTTCCAATATTCCTTGAGATAATCCGGAGATTGCTTTTTTATAATTTGATTTAATTAGGCGATTATTTTCCATATTATTACTTTTAGTATAATTTCAATATAACAAATCTAAAATTTCAACTCAACAACACATCTTCCCTCACTCCGGGTTTCCTCTTAAAAAACAAATACATCAAAATCGGGAATCCTAATCGCCCTAAAAGCATATCTAAATCAGCCTTAATTTCCCAGATATGAAAGGAATTGTTTATACTATAACCAGGTAATATTACCAAATCCTTTGAGTAAGACCATCTTTAAAATATAAATCAAAGACTTCATCCTTTCCAATAATATCAATATTCTCTGATAAGGCTTGAGATATAAGTATTCTATCAAATGGGTCTTTGTGATGTAAGGGAAGATTTGCCTGTACTTTTGTATGAACAAAATCTATTGGCAATATCTCGATATCATTTTCCATAAGATCTTCGGCAATAGAATCATAAGTTCCATTGATTTCAAGTTTTCCAAGTCCGTATTTAATAGATATTTCCCATAGACTTGCGATGCTAATAAGCAGTTCGCTATTCTCCGTCTCAATAATACTTTTGGCTTTTGAACTCAGATCTGAGTTGCCAGATATATACCAAAGAAAAGTATGCGAGTCAAGCAAATATTGCACTACATATATTCTTTAAAATCTTCCAAAGGTGCATCAAAATCATCCGCTAATTTATACTTGCCTTTATGACTGCCGAATTTACGTTTTACTGTTGGAATATTTTTCTTCACTGTAGCACGCTTTTGCAAAAACAATATGAAATCAAGTGCTTCCTTTTTTAATTGCTCTGGCAGCAATTGCACATTTTTTATGATAAGTTTATCAGTCATTATATCATATTTTCTTAATTCAAATTTATGGATAAAATTGCAAATATGCAAAATTAAGCCTCTTAAATACCTCAACTTAACAACACATCTTCCCTCACTCCCGGTTTTCTTTTCAAATACAAATACATCAAAATGGGGAAACCCAATCGCCCTAAGATCATATCTGCCATGAGAATATATTTCCCAGCTGCAGAAAGGGTAGGGGTAATGCCATAGCTTAACCCTGTATTCGTAAAGGCAGATATCATTTCAAATTTAATAGACCTCAAAGAAAATAATGGATTTGTAAAATAAAGTGCTAATATGCTGACTATGATAACACCAGCTGCAAAAATACCGAAGGAATTGAGATTTGATAAATTAGAAGGACTTTTACCGATTTTATAAAACATTGATGTCTTAATTCCACCACCGGGAGAAGATGTAGAAGACCCAATTACCATCAACAACATATACAATATCATAATCCAATAGCCAACCATACTAACTGGCACAGAATAAAACCCTGCTGATCTTGCACCTGTTACATTAAATATAGCTGTAAAAGCGGCCTCAACTAATTTTTGACCCTTAAGTGCGTGGTTTCGTTCCATTATAAACCAAATAATGCTTCCTCCGGCTATCAAAATCACTGTTGAATATAAAGCGACTCTTGTTTGCAAAGTCCAGTTTTTATGGGGATCAAGCATTCGTTCTCTTAGTCGTTTAATAGAAATAAGATCGAACATGGCTGCATAACCTATGGATCCTAAAACAATGACTCCAGTCAGTGCCAACAACAACAAATAAGAATGAGATACATGCGGATTGCTGAAATTACCTTCCAGATTGCTAAAACCTGAATGACAAAAAACTGATATCCCGTGAAAGAAAGCATACTTTAGTTTTTCAGCCACTGAAAAGTGAATATCAACTCCCGTCCAAAAGGCATATAATATTCCAGAGCAAACCAATTCAAAAAAGAGCAGATATATAACTGTTTTCCTTAGAATCTTAAGGTAAGCATTTAAAGGACTTATTTCAGTTTTCAACAAATCCACTGAATCCGTAAATAAATGAGCTTTACCCAATAACCATCCAAAGTATAAGGAAAAACTTATAATAGTGATTGAACCACATTCTATTAAAATCAATACAATAAGTTGTCCTTGAAAAGTAAATATATCAGCAAAATTACAAACTTGCAAACCCGTTAGCGTAATTGCACTAATACAGGTAAATAGCGATTCAATATTGGTTAATGGTCGCGTAGCAGCTCCAGGTAGTAATAAGGCAACAAAACCTATTACTATTAAAACAATATAAATCAGAATAAAGGCCCGGATTGGAGCGTATTTAAGGTCTTTTGCCAATCTTTCTGAATCAGAATTTACAGAATGTTAGAATTTTCAAAATTAGGAAACGCTAAATAAAATGTGGTGAAATGACCAAATTAACCATTCCCGAATGGAACTTTTAACTTTTAACTTTCAACCTTTAACAAGCTATAAAGACTCTGCCACCACTTCCCTCACATCAGGAACCATGCGTTTGAGAAGGTTTTCAATACCTGCTTTTAAGGTTATGGTTGAGGAGGGACATCCTGAACATGAGCCTTTAAGGGCAACTGTAACAACACCATCTTCAAAAGACTTGAATTCGATATTGCCGCCATCCATTTCTACTACCGGCTTAATGCTTTGGGCGAGAATTTCTTTTATTTTGGCGATTACTTCATTTTCATCAACTTCTTCAGATTCTTTGGGAGCATAAGCTTCCTGCATTTGAGTAGAGATAATTGGATCGCCTGCTGTGATATATTCTTTAAGAAAAGTTCTTATGATAGGGATAAGCTCGGCCCACATGCTGTCGGCCAATTTGCTTACTGTTACGAAATTCTGGCTGATATAAACGCCCTTAATAAAACTGAATTTGAATAGCATGGCTGCCAAAGGTGATTCCTGTGCTGTTTGTTGGTCAGGGAAATCGAAGCTATATCCTGCTGGTAAAAGCTCTTTATTTAATACAAACTTGATGCTATCCGGATTTGGTGTTGCTTCCGCATACACCGTTATGAGTTTCGGGGTTACTGTTTCCATTTTATTTAGTTTCCAAACCTATAAGGTTTTATATTACTCGCGATTATCAAACCTTATAGGTTTCCTAATTATGCTGCAAAGATAGGAACAAATTAAAGGGGAAGATAAGTTCTGTTGGAAGAATATTTGTTGGAACATGGATTATTTCACAATGTCTCAATAATCTTTTCAAAATCTTGAATAGAAATATTTAAAGTGTTAAGATTGGTTCGAATATGTGAGAAAGGAATTTCTTTTTGAGCTCCTCTAAATACTATTGGACGTGTCAAACCTGGTTTACTCCAAATTTCATGCCCACCTTTCGATCTCAAGTAACTACATCCTGAAATTATTAGAAATCTTCTAAAAATTTCTGTTTTTAATATGCTTGTGCATTAATTATTTCTATGCGGGCAGCGCAATGGATTCTTCTAATACCTGGTAAGAATGGGCACCCACTATTTTTTTGATAGATTCATTTGAATCATCGATAGCAGGAGGTGAATATAAAGTAACCGGATATCTACTCAAGGTCCAACCATGATTTAAAAGGTCTTCTGAAAGAGTACCGTTTTCAGTTGCAAATTCAAGATATATTTCAAGACTGGTTTCAAACGACTCTTGCGCATCTTGGACTGAGTCACCATAACCTGAAATATCAAGTGCCGGACAATAAACAATGAATGAATTTCCTTCTTGAAAAGCAATTGTTTTTATTTTGACTTTAACGACATTCATTTTGATGTTTAAATAATTGTTTTCCAGCAGGGTCAAATTTACAATAATAATTTATTGATAAGACTATAAGCTATTAAAGATAGGAACAAATTAAGGGATAAGATAAGTTCTATTCGAAGAATATTTGTTGTAACATGGAATTTGGGGGATTATTCAGGTTTTGCCAAAATAACAAACATCTTTTTAGGTCTATACCAGATTCTAGCAGGGCCGACCAGTTCAGCATCGTACGAATCGTAAGTTTTTAGAGGCACTCCACTAAATTTTTTGACGTAATCTCTAAATTTTCGTATTTCTGCGTTGTAGTTAGCTTCAGAAAGGTGTT
>Ga0207018_1056_pt1 | contig 20148 bp, 22 predicted proteins | sample Alteio_BWMinCont_52_FD_153476 | JGI IMG/M metagenome (GOLD analysis project Ga0207018, IMG submission 153476) | Enriched cells from forest soil in Barre Woods Harvard Forest LTER site, Petersham, Massachusetts, United States -... | ecosystem: Environmental > Terrestrial > Soil > Temperate forest >...
CGATGACCATATTCGCGGTATTTTGCGCCGGTGTTTTCCCTGTATTGCACATGGGTCGTGTATGGGACGGTTTCTGGGTACTTCCACTTCCAAATGACTTAGGCCCGCTTTGGCCAAACTTCAACTCAGCATTACTTTGGGACGTTTTCGCGATCAGTACATATCTTACCGTTTCTGTAGTATTCTGGTATACAGGTATCATTCCTGACCTTGCCACCCTTCGTGATCGTTCAACTGCAAAACTTAGAAAATTCACTTTGAACTTCTTCAGTTTTGGATGGAATGGTTCTGTAAGACATTGGAATCGTTTTGAATTGGTTTCGTTAATCCTTGCTGGTATTTCTACTCCCCTTGTATTATCGGTTCACACCATTGTAAGTTTTGACTTTGCTACATCAGTTATTCCGGGTTGGCATACTACGATATTCCCTCCTTATTTCGTTGCGGGAGCTATTTTCTCAGGGTTTGCCATGGTGCTTTCCCTTATGATCATTGCACGTAAAGTAATGGGGCTTGAAAAATATATTACCATTGGCCACATTGAAGCAATGGCAAAGATCATTACCCTTACCGGTTCTATGGTTGGTATTGCTTATGGTACTGAGTTCTTTATTGCATGGTATTCTGGTGACCCTTTTGAGCAATTTGCATTTATCAATAGAGCATTTGGTCCCTACGCATGGGCTTACTGGATCATGATTAGTTGTAATGTAATTTCACCTCAGCTTTTCTGGTTTCGCAAATTAAGAAGAAATCCAACTTTTGTTTGGATACTCGCAGTATTCGTAAACATAGGCATGTGGTTTGAGCGATTTGTAATTATCGTAATATCATTGCACAGAGATTTCTTACCATCATCATGGGCTATGTATCATCCTACATGGGTGGAAATAAGTATTTATTTGATGACTTTTGGTCTGTTTATGTCTTGCTTCTTATTGTTTGCAAAATATCTACCGGTTGTAGCAATTGCTGAAGTAAAAGCAATATTAAAATCAACACGTGGCGGCAAACCAGAAGAAGCAATGATTGGCCGTGGCAAGCAAGATTATGATCCTGAGTTGGCATATAGATTAGTGATGGCGGCAAAAGTAAATGGAAATGGGCATGGCCATGCAATTGCTGATCATGATAGCAATCCGGGTGAAGAAGGATTTGTAGATCCATTAGAACAAGGTGGAGGAGATAACGAATAGTTTATTTATTATTATTAAGATTTACATACATATAACCGTATGATTAAAGTAAAAAGGACCAATAGTATAATCGCAATTTTTGAAGATGATGATCTTCTAAAAAGCGCTATACGTGCGGGCAACGAAAAGGGTTTTAAAGTTTTAGATTGCTTCACCCCTTTTCCCGTGCACGGTATTGAAAAACTTTTAGGAATAAAGCGATCAAATCTTGCAGTTGCAGGCTTCGTATTTGGCTGTATTGGTTTTTGCGTAGCCATGACCATGATGACCTATGATATGAGGGTTGACTGGCCTGAAGATATTGGAGGCAAGCCAACATGGCCGTTAACTTCATTTATTCCTATCCTTTTTGAGTGGAGTGTATTGTTTGCAGCTCTTGGCATGACGTTTACCTTTTTCTGGATAAGTGGCATGTTCCCCGGAGCCGAGCCTGTATTGTATGATATACGACAGACTGATGATCGGTTTGTATTGATCTACGATGAAGCTAACCGTGGAGAAGAAATAAAAGAAACCATGCGTGCAAACGGAGTGGTTGAAGTAAGAAATGACGAATTTATTTCACACAATTTCCCAGGGCCTGTTCCATTAATTTTGAAGAAATAAGATGAAGAAAATATATCCAATAATGGCACTTTCAGCGGTAGGTATAGGAGTACTTGCCGTATGTTATCTCGTTTTAAGACTTTTTATGTATGGCATAAGTCATGACAGAAGCCCTGGTTCGGGAAATTATGATCCAAATAATCCAGGATATGAATATGCTCCGGAAGGTGATATGTATCATTCTATTCCTTATGATGCACAAACTGAGTATTATGAAGATGATAACCACTTTAATACTAACAAGTATAATACATTTGGCATGACCATGCGTATGCCGGTTGAAGGAACCGTGGCTCGTGGCCAGGCTGATTATTTCTATAATATTCCTAATACACCTGAAGGATATGCACAAGCAGGAAAAGAATTGGTAAACCCAGTTCCAAATACACCTGAAAATATTGCTGAAGGCAAAAGATTATTTAATATATACTGCTGGCATTGTCACGGTCATCTTGGTGATGGTGATGGTCCGCTAATGGCAAGTGGAAAATTTCCTAAACCATCATGGATCACTTACAAATCTGATTATATAAAGAATCTTCCTGAAGGTAATATGTTTCATACCATTACTTATGGTAAAAACTTAATGGGAAATCATGGACGCATATTGAACCCTATGCAGAGATGGAAAATAATACATTATATTAAGTATTTATCTATGCAAGCTGCACCGGCATCAACTCCAGCCGCAGGGACACCGGCAAACAAAGACAGTACAAAAACTGCTGCCGGAGCAACCGCATCTGTAAAAGATTCTACCAAAAAAGCGAAATAGATACAACGGATTATAAATTAAAGCGATATACAATTATAATAGCTGAGCAATGATCGAAAAATTTAACTTTTCCAGTAGAGCCAAAACCATATTTATAGCCATAGGCGCTATTGGATTGGCTTTAATAATAATTGGCACTATTTCAGAAAAAGGGGAACATGTTCGTTTTTGGGCAAATTTCCTTTTATGTAATTTTTATTTCCTTTCGTTCAGCGTAATAGCAGTTGCTTGGATGTCTATACAATATTTAGCAAAAGCAAGTTGGGCTGTGGCTTTGAAAAGAATACCTGAAGCTATATCAGGATACATGATTGTCGGAATAGTGGCAACTCTTGTTATGTTCATTGCTTCATTTATGACAATGGATGGGCAAAAAATGGGTGAATATAGTATTTATTCCTGGCTACATATTGAAAATCCAGATATATTGCATGACAGGATATTGACAGGAAAAAGAACATTGCTTAATTTCTGGACTTTTAACATTATTACTTTCGTTTTGCTTGGTGTTTGGTATTATGCACGTCAAAAATACAGGAATGCGTCTTTGAGAGAGGATCGCGAAGGTGGGCTTGAATTTTATAACAAACAAAGTAAATACTCGGCAGCTTTCTTACCATTCTTTGGCTTATCAATTTGTTTATTCATTTTCTTATGGCTAATGAGCACAGAACCAAAATGGTTCAGTACCATGTTTGCTGTTAATATTTTTGTTGGTGGTCTGGTGAGTACTATCTGTACAATGTTGGTTATTACTTTTATCCTGAAAAAGAACAATTACATGGGATATGTGAATAATAACCATTTTCATGATATGGGTAAGTTTATGTTTGGTTTCAGTATATTTTGGATGTATACCTGGGTGAGCCAGTTCTTGTTGATCTGGTACGCCAACATGAATGATGAAATTGTTTACTACCTGGCACGTATGCATGGTAAATGGGCTATCTTATTTTGGGCTAACATCATCATAAACTTTATTTTACCTTTCCTTGGCTTAATGATGCGAGAAGCTAAACGCCAATATAACTACATAATCGTTGTTGCTTGTTTAATGCTTGTTGGCCGTTATGTTGATTGGTATCTTGCAATTATGCCTGGCACCGCAGGTGCGGAAGGAGTAAACCAGGCTGGATTTGGGTTTTATGAAATTGGTTTCTTTATGTTCTTTGCTGCAATGTTTGCTTATACAGTTGCTTACAAGTTAAGCAAGGCAAACCTTGTTGCATCCAACCATCCATTCCTTGAAGAAAGTTTCCATCACGAAATATAGAATATCATATTTAGATATTTGAAATATGAAAAGGTCGCTAAATGCGGCCTTTTTTATTTTATGAAAATCAATGAATAAATTCATTCCCAATATTTTGCTTGCCTTTAGAGTAATCATCAATCCCTCAAAGTATCGGGCACTGATGGCAAATGAAGCTCGAAACCAGGGTATTGAGCTCTATTATTATTTTATTTTTCCGTTAGTTTTATTGGCAAGTCTTGCTGATGGATTTCATTACTATTTTATTGATGGTCAAAAAAATGGATTCTATGCCTTTAGTATTTCACTTATTGCCTGGATTATTCTAATTGCAATTCTAATCTATGGAATAAGCTTTCTCTTAAAAAGAGTAAAAGTCTATTCTCATCATTTTATTTATTGTCTTGCATTTGCTTTAATGTGGCTCCCCCTTTCGGAAATTGTACAGCTTATACTTGGATCATCATTTGGAATAATTGGAAGATTTATAGGTGGATGGCCTGTAATCCTCGGTAGTATATGGCTGGCAAATTTTTGTATAAAAGAAATTATTTTTGAAATAATCCCTCTTGAAATAAGTAAAATGATGCCGCTGTTTAATAAAATAACAGCTTTTCTTATTGCACTCGTTATTGTAATCCCATTCCTTGCTGAAAAAATGATTGAACTTGTTGTGATGAATGTCCTTTAAGAATACAAAAGGCGAAAAGCGAAAAACTATATCAAATCCTCAGCCATAGCGATCAACTCAGCGATATCTAATATTTTCACATCCTGATCTTTATCTTTTTCATTAACTCCGGTACTAAACATCGTCATGCAGAATGGGCAGGCTAATGCTATGATATTTGCGCCTGTTGCTAGCGCTTCTTCTGTTCGTTCGGCGTAGATCTCTTTATTACCACGTTCTGGCTCCTTAAAGACTTGTGCGCCACCAGCCCCACAACATAGTCCATTTTTCCTGGAGCGTTTCATTTCGACCAATTCTGCATCGAGTAATTCCAGTACTTTACGCGGAGCCTCGTAGATATTGTTTGCCCTTCCCAGGTAACATGAATCGTGATACGTGATTTTTTTTCCTTTAAAACTACCACCTTCTTTCAAAGTTATCCGGCCTTCATCAATCAAATTTTGAAGAAAAACGGAATGATGAATCACCTCATAATTACCTCCAAGTTCCTTATATTCATTGCTTAACATATTAAAGCAGTGCGGGCATGCGGTAACAATTTTTTTTACATTATATCCATTTAGAACTGCAATATTATTTGCCGCCATCATCTGGAAAACAAACTCATTCCCAGCTCTGCGTGCCGGATCACCATTACAAGATTCTTCTGTTCCAAGAATCGCAAATTTTATTTCAAGGTGAGTCAGTATCCTGACAAAAGCCTTGGTTATTTTTTGTGCTCTTTGATCGAATGATCCAGCACATCCCACCCAAAAAAGAACATCGGGCTCCTCCCCTCTTGCAGCCATTTCGGCCATTGTTGGAATTTTTATTTCCATTATCAAATTATCTTTATTTTTTCTATATCTATAACATTCAACCCCTTCAGGGTTGTATAAAAGCGAGGCAGCCATACCCCGGGTTGCGACCCGGGGTTATTCACATTCAAGCCCTTCAGGCTTGGGAATAGCCTAGTATCAACTTTTGAAGCCAATTGAGAAATATATTTTTCTTTTTCTTCGTTCATAATTGATGGCCTTCTAACATGGCTCTTCTGATTATGTTGCCAGGCAATTCTTTCTTAATTTTTGCTTCACTCTTACTTTGGAGCAAAACATCGGCATATATTTTAAGTTTGCCTAATGCCAGTCTTACTCTAGTTCTAAATTGCATTTTTTCTCTTGGAAGCATTTCATTTTCAATTAGTATCAATAAATCATAATCACTATCTTCTGTATGTGTCTGTCTTGCCCGAGAACCAAAGAGTACAACTTCACTGCCAGGAAGAATTTCAAATACAACCCGCTTTATCGTTTCAAAATTTGGATCAATCATGATTATTATAATCTTTTTTTACGAAACAGGTTTTTAATAAATTAATTCTCATTTTTCAATTCCTCAGCCCAATTAGCACGATCACCTGGTGAAAACTGCCATGGTGCCTGGTTGTTTTCTATGCTTGTAAACATCGTATTCCAATTTCCGGGCGCATTTCCTTCTTCCATAATAGAATAACGACGAAGCTGTTGGATAATATTAAGTGGATCAATATTTACCGGACACGCTTCGACGCAAGCCTGGCAGGTAGTACAGGCAAATATTTCTTCATGGGTTATATAATCACCCAATAGGCTCTTTTCATCTTTATAGTCTTTTCCTTGTTTATCCTGTCCACGACCTATTTCTTCACAACGGTCGCGGGTATCCATCATTATTTTGCGAGGGGAAAGAAGCTTGCCTGTAATATTTGCCGGACAAACCGCCGTGCAACGGCCACACTCTGTACAGCTAAAAGCACCCAATAGGTCAGTCGTTTGCAAATCAAAAACATCTTTAGCTCCAAAACGCCCCGGCTCTGCGGGTGGCTCATTAGAAGCAGTTGAAGGATCAAGCATCAATTGAACTTCTTTCTGTATTTCAGGCATATTCCGTATTTTGCCTTGAGGATCTAATCTTGAATAATAAGTATTCGGAAATGCAAAAAGAATATGAAGATGCTTGGAGTAATATAGATAATTGAGAAACGCGAATACTCCTATAATATGAGCCCACCAACAAGTCCTTTCCAGGGCTACGAGTTGCCCTGTGCTTAGCCCATTTAATATAGGCATCATAAAACCCGTAAAGAAAAATCTCCCTGTATTAAAATAATGTTCATGGCCCCTGCTTTGCAACACCTGGTCTGCCGTATTCAAGGTTAAAAAAGCAACCATTAAGGTTATTTCAGCAATTAGAATTGTATTAGCATCCATCCTTGGCCATCCATTTAGCTCTACTTGGTTTAAGCGTTTTACTTTAACTACATTTCTTCTTATTAAGAAAATGGCACAACCAATTAAAACACCCCAAGCCAGGAATTCAAAAAAGCTGATAAAGGGTGCATATAGTGAACCTATAATAGGAGCGAAAATCCTGTGGGTGCCAAACAAACCATCAATAATTATTTCAAGTATTTCGACATTTATAATAATGAAACCTGCATAAACAAAAAAGTGTAAAATGGCTGGTACGGGCCGCTTGAACATCTTTTTTTGCCCCAATGCATTTAATAATACCCTTCTCCAACGCTCATTGGGCTGGTCATTTGGCCAATTAGGCTTGCCAAGCTTTACATTTCTAATGAGTCTTTTCATATTTCGTACAAAAAGACCAACCGCAAATGTTACGAGCAATAAAAAAATGATCTGACTTATAATAACCATATAAATAATCTTGAGCGCTGCTTGCGGTAGCAATTTTACTTCATTTTTAGATTGAATTCTAATTTTTTGACAAAAATTGGAAACAAACCGAAAAAAACCTACTTTTGCGCCTCCTTAATATTTAATTGAAGTCGGTGATGTAGCTCAGTTGGTAGAGCAAAGGACTGAAAATCCTTGTGTCGGGGGTTCAATTCCCTCCATCACCACCATTCCAGAAAGAGAATGAGAATGAGAAAGAGATGAGGCAACCAGCTAACGTGCTCCTCTCTTTCCCTTTCTTTTTTTATTCTAAATTATGTTCCCATTTGAGAATCTTGAGGTTTATAAGAAAGCATTTGCATCTCATCAAAAAGTATATGCATTTTTAAACTCAGGTAAAAATTCTCCTGGTTATCTTAAAAATCAATATGGGAGGGCCAGCCTTAGTATCATGCTCAATATTGCTGTAGGTAGTGGAATATCGACAAATAAGGATCGTAAAAATTTTATGATTAATGCCAGAGGTTCTGTTTTTGAGTGTGTTGCAATTATTGATTTTGTCTTTGCTCAAAATGAAATACAAGAATCTCTTCATCAGGAAATAAAAAGTGGTTATGATGAGATATCAAGAATGCTTTATGCAATGATAAAAAATTTAAGTGTCGAATAACTGGCAAAGAAAGAGAAACGGAAAGAGAAAGAGATAAAGAAACCTTAAAGCGTTTCTCCACTCTTTGTCTTTCTGTTTCTCTTTCTTTTTTCTCGTTAACTTATAAAAACTCTCTAATAATAATTCTATTGAAATTCACAACATTAATTTCACTATTGTTTTTATTAACCGTTAGCTGTAAAGCCCAGACAGACAAGCAAAAACTTGAATCTCTTTGCAACCTTGGATTACAAGCTGATTCTCTAAAAGATTATAAAATATCAATAGAGTATTACAACCGTATGCTTGCTATTGACACCATCAATATGGCAGGGCTTATTAACCGTGGTAAAGCTTTGATTGCAACATCTAAAATTAAAGAAGGATTCAATGATTTTGACAAAGCAATTAAACATTGGCCAAATGAACGGACCTACTTTGCTAGAGCAGTAGCATACTTGTATTTAAAAATCGATATTGATTCAGCGGAGAAAGATTTGAATTCATCAATAAGATTGAATTATGAACCACATTTTACAGATGCGTATTATGCTTTGAGCTATTTAGATATGCAGAAAGGAAAGTACTTTCTCGCCATGTATTATTGTGAAATCGCAGACAAAAGGGGAATTCAAAAAAACATTTCTAACGCCATTAAAGAAGGTTTGAGCAAAAAAATAGGAACTGATGTAGTGGAAAATTTTAGTTATAACAAAATCATGCAAGTAATTGATAATCTGACAATTTATAAAAAATTAAATGATAGTCTATTAGCTACTATTAAGGAAGGATTAACTATTAATCCTGATTTTGATTCTTCCAATAAATTTTATATTATTAAGGTTGGCGACAGTTATGACGAAGTAATTTCCAATAAAACAAGATTAATTTTTAAGGTAGACGCTTCCACTTTGCAAATTCTTAACCCTAATGGGAAATAATTAATAGGCTTCTTATCGTTTCAGAAGTAAAGTAATCATAAGCTTATTTGATTGAAGGTTATTAATAATAAATTACTTTTTCAATTATAATCACTCATTTCAATTTCAGATTATTAATTTCGGGCAACAATGCAAAGCCCCCTCGATTTCTGGAAATCTCAATCTCTAAATTCAAAACGATTTCTTCTTATTTGCCTCGTACTGAGTTTTGTAATGCATGCCATCACAGCTATTTATAGCTATGGCTTTTACTTATTCGATGAGCATTACCAGATCATTGAATTCGCTTGGATGAAACTCGGGCATTCTAATTTAAAAAATATGGCTTGGGAGTATCAATCCATGTCGCGCCCAACCCTACAGCCCTGGATCGCTATTGTCATTTTTAAAGTATTGGGTATGACCAATCCATTTAAGATGGCCTTTGTTCTAAGACTTATTACCTCTATTTTGGGATTTGCAAGCCTTATTCCTTTTTGTCTTTTAGGGATGCAATGGAACAAAAATGAATTACTTCGCAAAGTCTTTCCTTTTTTATTGGCGACACTACCCATTATAGCCTTTGTACATGCCAGGTTTTCGTCTGAAGGTTTTGGATGTATTTTTCTGCTTTGGGGAATTTGTTTTTTACTTATCAGTTATACTTTAGAAATTAAGAATAAGTCTGCGAAAGTTTACATGTATCTTTTTTTAGCTGGAGCTTCATTTGCTGTTGCATTTGTTTGCCGGATCCAAATTGCATTGGCATTCCCTGGAATTTTTATCTGGGCATATTTCATTGATAAACTTCAATTTAAGAAAATCGTAATTATAGGAGTTGCAATGCTTTTTGTTATCCTCTTATCTGCAATATTAGATCGTTTATATTATGGTATCTGGGTCAACTCGTTATGGTTATATTTTAAAATAAATTTCATTGATGGCAAAGCAAATTCATTCGGAAAATTGCCCTTCTTCTTCTATTTTAAGGAGATCATAAGCAAGCTGGGATTCATTTGGGGATGGCTTTTTATTCTAACCATGTTAATTGGGTGGATAAGGAAACCATTAAATATCTTTACTTTAGCCTTTGTTCCATATTTTATCTTTCATTGCTTTTTTGGCCACAAGGAAATTCGATTTTTATTTCCGATGGTATGTATTATTCCTTTATTTATTGTTTTTGCATTTGATGGAATCAAGAATTTCAATTTTAATTCTTTACCAAAGGGTGTAAAAATTGCCGGATGGCTTATGCTTATCTTTTATATTTTCTCCGATATCGTATGGATTTCAGATACATGTTTTAGTCCCGCGCGTATTGAATTCTATGCCTATAAATATTTAGACGAATACCGAAATGTACCCCTGACAATTGTTTCTTTATATGATGAGGAGTGGCCATATGGTCCTGATGATCATATGAATATGGATTTCTATAAACAACGCAACCTGATCACAAAGTACCATAAGCCTGATGAAACTCAATTAAGGCAAATTGCAGATACCAGTAAATTTCCGGTCTATCTCTATTGTACTGCTAATGAAGTAACTCCACCATCTGTACTATTAAAATCTGGCGTGCCGTACTTCCTTGAATATAAAAGTCTGCCTGATTGGGTTTTGACGATTAAATCATGGCACATAATTGATTTACAACCCGTAGTTTTGGTTTATAGGGTGGGAGGAAAATCTATATAATGCCAAATATTAGTTATTAATATTTTTTAAGCAGCTGTTTTAAGTAAGCCCATATCAAGACTTGGCATTAATGCTTTCTTAAATCTAAAACTCCAATCATCATTTTTACGTAAAAACCCAATTATATCGTTAGTCGGCAATCTCTTTAGAATCTGCTTCTGCTTGTAAAACATATCAGTATAATATTGGAGCGTGTAGCCGGTTAATATAGATTGATTTTTAGTAAGGATATTAAAATCAGTTGCGAACTCATCATTAGCTTTTTGGATGATCCATTGTGAAAATTTCCCAACTGTTTTACGATAAAAATGGAATTCACCTTTCATTTTATAACCGGTAAAAAATACGGTCAGCCTTCCATTTTCAATTCCCTTGTGGAAAGCATCATAGATCTCTTTAGAACTTTGACAATTTGGTATTGTAAAAAATCCCTCGTCAAAATGTAAAACTGATCCAATACCAATTCCTCTAAGAATTGTACCTTCTCTTCTGAATGCGCTCACCTTATGATCATCCATCATTGTAGCGAGAGGCTTATGATGCGGATTTAAAGAGGGGCCATTTTTAATTGAAAAGCTTTTGGCGATATCTGATTCACTATGATTCCCTCTTATATCAGGAACTTGTAAACGCAAATCATAATGAAGCCCTGCCTTTTCGGCATAATGCATTTTAAGGCAAAACTTGAGATTATTGATAGATGGGACAACATTACCAAAAAGGTCGGTTTGTACTAAATTGTAATTCATTGTTTTAAATATTTATAAATTAGATATGTCATAATACTCGTCAAAAATACAAAATATTTTACAATTGACAAATATTTTTTCTTTTTGACAAATAAATTGACAAAACAATTTAAAACATATAAAACAAAGGTCTGAGATCCATTACTCCATATGCCTGTTGGTCTTTTCCCAATTCACGTATTCCAAAACTTCCTGGAGTTCCATCATTCCTTCTTCTTCAGGGTCTTCAGGCACTTGGCCAGCTTCGACATAATCAACATCCAGGGCAAAGGTCTTTTCTCCTAGTAATGATTCGAGCATATTATAGACTGCTGACATAAAATATTCATTGTCCTTAATAAGCTCATAGTTCGGCGTACAAACTCTAAGGCCAATCGATTTTGGATTTTCTTCCTCCTCAAGGGGCAAAAACCACATTTCTTCACTATTTAATTTTATTCCAGCGTATTCTACAATCCAAGGGCCTTCAGTATCGGGCGGAATAAATGCCGTAAACATCCAATTTTTTATTTCAGGTGCCTGGGCTATTACATTTTCAACCATTGCAAAATAATCAGTATTACCCTCAGCAGTAACTATAAGCTCCATTCCATCATCAGGATTTCCCCCAATTTCAACCCAAAGGTTTTCATTTAATTTTTGTAGCTCATTGCAAATAGTATCCATCAATCGGTCTCTTTCTACATCTTCTACATCATTAATAAATTGATAAGCTGTTTGATTGACTTCAAACCAATCCCAAAAGTTTTTTATTGTATATTCCATTTTTACAGGCATTTATAAAATTATTAAAGTTACTATTTTTATAAGACCAGATATGATCTTAGTAATGACGTGCAAATTTACTTCTTTATACCAAATTAATTCTTCGTTAGTTTTGTTTGTATTTTGAGAAAACTGACTAATGTCAGATAACATATCATGATTTATAAAGTAAATTCGACCCAATTATAAAACCCGACATGGAACAAACAGCTTTAAACATACACATCACTAAAACCGCGAAAAGCAGGATTAATGAATTAGATCCAGATAATATTCAGTTTGGCAAAAAGTATTCAGATCACATGCTTATTGCTCACTATGAGAATGGTGGATGGTTGGATCCTGAAATTGTGCCTTTTCAACATCTGAGCCTTAGCCCGGCAACTACATTTATACATTATGGCCAAGCCATTTTTGAAGGGATAAAAGCATACAGGGAGCAAAATGGTAACCCTGTTATTTTTCGCCCTTATGATAACTGGAAGAGGATGAATATGTCTGCCACACGGATGGATATGCCTGAAATACCTGAAGAAATCTTTATGGAAGGTATGCGCCAGTTGATTGAACTTGATAAAGAATGGGTACCTACCACTGACAGAACATCTTTATATATCCGTCCTTTCATGATTGCAACGGATGAGTTTATAGGTGTGAGACCAGCAGAAAAATATACATTTGCTATTATTACTAGTCCTGCGGGCCCGTATTATGCCAAACCAATGTCAATATACGTACAAGATAAATATGTAAGGGCATTCCCTGGTGGCATTGGCAACATCAAGGCTGCAGGAAACTATGGAATGAGTATGTATCCTTCACACACGGTTAAAAATATGGGTTATAATGAAATACTATGGACTGATGGTTTTGAGCATAAATATGTACAGGAAATTGGCACAATGAATGTTTTCTTTGTAATTGGAGATACGGTGATAACCCCTGACTTAACTCGCGGGACAATTTTAGCTGGCATAACCAGGGATAGCGTAATTACTCTTTTAAAAGAAAAAGATATAACAGTAGAAGAGCGTCCATTAAGTATTGATGAAATTGAAGAAGCCTATAAATCAGGTAACTTGAAAGAGGCTTTTGGAACAGGTACTGCTGCATCTATTACATCTATAGCAAGACTCACATACCAGGATCAGGAAATGATTTTTCCCGACCCAGAGAATTTTAAAATTGTAAATTGGCTCAAACAAGAATTATCAGATATTCGTCATAGCAGGAAAGAAGATACTCACGGATGGATTTTTAGAGTTTAGAAAGTATGGTTATTTCTATAACAAACGCCACTTATGTAGAAAATTATATAATAAAACTCAATTTTGATGATGGAAAGACTATTGAAATGGATTTTGGACCATTCCTCAAAAAATCTCTTAATCCGATGACAACTCAGTTTTTAGATATTCTAAAATTTAAAAACTTTCGAATTGACTATGGTGACCTAGTTTGGGGTGATTACGAAATGTGTTTTCCTATTTGGGACTTATTCGAAGGGAAAATATAATCTTCCTCGATTGAATTGAAATTTAAGTTATATTGATCAACAGCGCTTTGTCTCGCTTATTATCCTTCTCAACATAATCCCAACCATTGGGATGGAAATTATCAGGATTTGCCATTGCCATGTCTTTAACCCATCTTTCAGGATAATTTTCTGTAAGCAAACAACCGGTTTCAGGATATGGATGGATTTCGTCAAGTGATTTTATTGCGCTAGCGGTTGTCCGTCTTGCTATTTGTTTTCTGTTTAAGGCATCCAGATTTTTCAATCCGGCTGCACCTAACATCTCTTTGACACTATTAATAGTATTGTTATGAAAATTAGCAACTTTCAATTTTTTATCTTCAGGCACAATGCCATTAGCAAGATTGGGATTCATAGTTGTCACACCACTTGGACAAGTGTTTTCATTGCACATCATTGCTTGTACACAACCCAGCGCAAACATCATTCCCCTTGCGCTATAGCATGCATCGGCTCCCAAAGCCAGGTATTTAACTACTTGAAAACCGGAAACTACTTTACCCGATACAAATAATTTTATATGTTTTTTAAGATCGAACCCTACTAATGTATCATAAGCAAATACCAATGCATCTAGTGCCGGCATTCCTACCCAATTTATAGAATCAAAGGGCGCTGCTCCGGTACCACCTTCACCCCCATCAATTGTAATAAAATCAGGCATAATTCCTGTTTTAAGCATAGCCTTACAAATAGCTAAAAATTCATAGGGTTGCCCAAGGCACATTTTAAAACCAATAGGCTTGCCATCAGATAGATCACGCATTTTTTTTACAAACTTCATCAATTCTACCGGTGTTGAAAATGTCGTATGGCCTGCAGGTGAAACTATAGTTAGATAAGGCACTGTATCTCGAATAGCAGATATTTCTGGTGTATTTTTAGGGCCCGGAAGTACAGCACCATAACCGGGTTTGGCACCCTGAGATATTTTCATTTCTACCATTTTCACATTGGGATGTCTCACAACTTGTTTAAATAACCCTTCATCAAAGTTTCCATCTTTATCCCTGCATCCAAAATAAGCAGTGCCAAATTGGAAAATCAGATCCCCGCCATAATGAATATGATATTTCGTTAATCCGCCTTCACCTGTATTAGAAGCAAAATTCCCAAGTTTGGCACCACCATTCAGCGCCATAGTAGCTGTCTTACTTATGGATCCAAAGCTCATAGCAGATACATTTAATATACTGCAAGAATAAGGGTGCTTACAATCTGGTCCTCCAACTAATGTTCTTAAATCCTCGCCATCAAGCTTTATTGGCGCAGCTGAGTGCAATAACCACTCAAATCCTTCTTTATAATAGTTAAACTGTGTACCAAACGGTGATTCTTGAGGAGCATCTGCAGACCGTTTATAAATGATATTTCTTTGTATATTGTTAAACGGCATGCCTTCTCTGTCATTTTCAAGAAGCCAATTTTGTGCAATATCCCTATTATCAACTAATAAAGATTTTAGATGCCCGATCCAGGGATAATTTCGCCAGATATTATTTTGCTTTTGCAACACATCATATAAACCAAGAACTAAAAATGGTACTATAATAATAAAGGACCAGGCCCATAAAATATCAACGATTGTTAATAATATACCAAGAACTATAACAAGAATAGAAACTATAATAAAGTATGGACGCATATAAGTAATAACATTAATTTTTTGGGGAAGATAGGAATAAACACCATTTATCTAATATTGTCTAACAAGGATTCAAACATTAAGTTTTAAATGAAATGTTAATAATTATCAAGGAATAAATTAGGATTAAAATAAAGCCTCCAATTCCATTTTGGCTATCAACCTTTTGGTATTATATTTTTATAAAATAAAAAAGATTTTCTTGCAAGTTCAAAAACATTGCTATATTTGACATTATCTTTTTGGGGAGAGAGATAATAAATTTTTTAAGGGACTAAGAAAGTCAGTCAAAAGCCGCAGCAATGTGGCTTTTGACGTATATGGAGTTAAATTTGTAAATTATATTCAAAAATTGTAATTTTATCCTTGTAAGTAATTTATGTAAAACTGGCAAATGTAAATTATGATCAGCTTAAATTATTTTAAAAAATATAAAATAATTATTTTACTATTAGGTGTAAGTATGTATTTTACAGCATTTAATAGCTATGAACTTAGAACCAGACCTGAACCCTGGTTAGCTCCAACGACAGCAAATGACAAAAAAAATCCATTAAAGGAAAACGTAAGTGCAACTATTGAAGGGGGGAAATTATATTTAAAATATTGCACTTCATGTCATGGATCTAAAGGTAAAGGAAATGGAATTGGATCATCAGGATTACAAACAAAACCCGCAGATCACACTTCTAATAAAGTGCAAAATCAATCTGACGGTGCAATATTCTGGAAAATAAGTGAAGGCAGAAAACCCATGCCTCCCTATAAGGCTGCCCTCACTGAATTGCAAATTTGGCAACTGGTTAACTTTATTCGTACACTAGCCAAACCGATAAAAAATAAAATGTAACTTAATACTTGACTGAATAATTATAAACCATTTAGAATGACCAGAATAAGCTCAAAATTGAATTATTATTTCTGTTGAATATACCACTTTTTAATATGAAATAGAAACTGTCTTATAATATATTGTCAAATACCTTACCGTGCATCTCGTCCATTGAACTAGTGATAAGAATACCATTGCAAGCTTAATCTTTTAATGGTGAGTTAGAATTTATAATTGTCTATAATTTATTATCAAAAAGTTAAAATTATTTAAATACCTGGTTATATATATTTTTATTTAAATTATTGTATCATAGATATTTAACGTTTACATAGTCATTCCCTAAAATAAATAAATCATCAATTATTTGGAAACACCAAAAATAAATGGTACATTAGCATTATAAAACTACAAATAACAAACAAAACAGTAATCTATGATTAGAAACTTTACAATTTTTCAGGATTCAAATCCTGCCATTTTTTCAAACAAGTTAAACACCGCTACTGCGGATTGGGACAACTTAGGGCAATGTCCTGTTTATCGGAAACAGGCAACATTTTCAGGCGAAAAGCGATACGGCAAATTGATAGTATAAGTTGGTTTACTGACTTATAGCCGCAAAATGACAGAGTAATTATTGCTTTGATTAGAATAGTACATCCTCCTCAAAATCAATAATTATGCCTGAAGAAGGAGTCATTCCGGTTCCTGATTTGCATACAACAAAGGGATAGTCCTTTGAAATGTAGCACAGGATACAGTGTAGCCCTCCATTTGCTTTTCTCGCTGCCTCTCCCATTGCCTGGTGTATATCGATAAGCAGATGGATTTATTGCCAAATTAGCTTTGCTGTAACCGGTTTGACTCCTTTGCCCACCCAAAATGGTGAGCGAATCGGATTACAATGTACGAATAATTTTTTTAATAGCATCCAGTGTGGTATTTTTGTAACATAATTATTGCCAAATGCCACAGGAAACTAGCAGTATAATTTCAAATAAAGCCCCCGAGCCTGTAGGTTTATATCCTCATGCTAAAAGGGTTGGCAACCTCCTGTTTCTTTCTGGTGTAGGCCCGCGAGAGCGTAATTCAAAAATAATACCTGGAGTAGAACTGGATCAAACAGGTAATATTATTTCTTACGATATCGAAAAACAATGCCATTCTGTTTTCAATAATGTTAAAAACATTTTAGAAGAATCCGGAGCATCTTGGCAAGACCTTGTGGATGTTACGGTATTCCTTACCAATATGAAAAATGATTTTTCAATATACAATAAGCTTTGGGCTCAGTATTTTAGTGAAAATCCTCCTTGCCGCACAACTATAGAAATAAATTGTTTGCCAACTCCAATAGCCATAGAGCTTAAATGCATAGCGCAAATCAGATAAATGAATGCAGCTATTGATGCCGGTAATACCAGGATAAAAATTGGTATATTTGAGAATGAGAGCCTGAAAGACGTACTGATTTTTCCTTCTGAACCTACTCATAATTTCTATTCCAATATTGTAAAATTGCATTTTGAAAATTGCATCATTTCCAGCGTTATAGCATTACCAGGCCATATTATAAATTATATTAAAATAAAATCTGATAATCTTATAATCCTTAATGAGCATACTAAGGTTCCGATTGTTAATAAATATAAAGCTCCGCAAACTATTGGCAAAGATAGGATTGCGCTCTCAGTTGGAGGATATGGAAAATATCCTGACAAAGATGTTCTCATCATTAGTGCTGGTACTTGTATTACTTATAACTTTGTATCGGCAAAAGCGGTTTTTACAGGGGGCGCTATTTCACCCGGATTGCAAATGCGTCTCAACGCTATGCATAATGAAACCGCAAACTTACCCCTGATACAAATAGATACTGAACCTAAATTAATTGAAAATACAACTGAAGGTTCAATGGCTTCCGGGGTAATTAACGGCATAATATTTGAGATAGAGGGCTTCGTTAACAACCTAAAAAAGACCCATAAAAATTGTAACGTTATACTAAGCGGTGGTGATAGCCGTTATCTCGCGAGTAAACTAACCATTCCAACGGAAGTTGAACCAGACCTGGCCTTATTAGGCCTTAATTTAATTTTAAGATTTAATGCAGCTGAAAAAAACTGATCTATTCGCGATAATCGTTGTTATTCTGTTTGTTAATAATGCTAAGGCACAGGTATATATTAATCCCTTCACACAATATGGCATCGGAGAACTACAGGAAATGACCCAGGTGAACCGGTTGGGTATGGGAGGAACCTCTTACACTGAAACAGATCCCAACCGTTATAATTTTGCAAATCCCGCAAGCTATTCACTTACTAATTATTTTAGTTTTGAAATTGGCGCTACCGGTACACTTTACCAATATCAGAATGATGAGACCAGTTTTAAAAATCTGAATGTAAAAGTGCCCTATTTAAGTTTGGCATTCCCCATTGATTCAAATTTAAGATGGGGATTTAGTGCAGGACTTATGCCTTTTAGTACAGTATCTTATGATCTTACAAGCAGCGATACTGTTGTAAATGAAATAAATAATAGACATATTGCAAGAACATTGTACCAGACAGGTTCAGGGGGATTGACACGTTTTTATTTAGGTACATCAATCAGATTGTTCCATAATTTTTATTTAGGAGCTAATGCTGCTTATATTTTTGGCAACACACAAACAACACAAACACAAGCATTTACAGACACTACAACTTTTTACGGAGTGCATCAAACTGCCAGTAATGTAACAGGCGGCTTCTTGTTTGATATTGGAGCCGTTTACAATATTAATTTCAGGTTACCATATAAAGTATATAATGAATCTGTTCTCAACAGGTACAATGAGTTAAAGGATTCTTTAAAACTAGTTATAAAAAAGGACGGTGCTTCAACTGATATTAAGTCTAAATATGGGAATCTCATTAATGAAATTGTAGTTGTAAAAGATTCACTTAAACACACTAAAGTAGCTAAGAAAAATAGATACACTATTCAATTGGGAGGTACAGTAAATTTACCGTCAAATCTCCCTACAACGCAAACCATATATGCCACTACGTATAGTAATGGATTAGCAATATCAGATTCTATTTCAAATTTCACCAAATCTCACGATTACATCTATATGCCTATGGGAGTTGGAGGAAGTATTGAATTAAGAAGTGAAAAAAATTGGGAAATTGTTTTGACAGCGGCATACAAGCAATGGTCTCAGTATAAATTTCTTGGCGCAACCGATTCATTAAAAAACTCCTATTCATATGGCATTGGCCTGTCGTGGACTCCTCCTAAAAGGCAAATGAATAATAATGTATGGACCACTGCTAATTACAGATTGGGCTTTAAATACACACAAACACCATATATTGTCGGTGGGAATCCTGTAAATGATATGTGCTTATCACTTGGCATGGGATTGCCGATTGCTACGAATATTAGAATGCAAAACCAAAAAGCAGAAGTAGCCCCTAAAAACTGGCCCTATATTGATTTTGCCTTACAAGTTGGACAAATTGGAACCTTATCTCAAAACCATCTACAACAGCAATATGTAATGATGTCAATAGGGGTTCATATATTTGAACTCAATTGGTTCCAAAAACGAAAATTGGAGTAATGTCCGAAAATAAAATTTTTGTCAATTTTAAGTCGATTATAATAGGCATGTCCTTTTTGGCTATGGGATTAAGCGCTTGCAAGAAGAACGATCTTAAAGTTGTTGAAGACATTACTAAGCAAAGTGTTCCTGCAGAATATTCTACAAATGTGGAAGTTATTTATTCAGATTCCGCCAGAGTAAAAGCCCGCCTCACCGCGCCTAATATGGTGCGTTATCTTACCAAAGATCCATCGTTAGAAATGCCAAAAGGCCTCTATGTTCAGTTTTACGATGAGAATCTCAAAGTAAAAAGCTGGATGAAAGCTGATTATGGCATAAGATATTTAAATACAGGAATTACAAGAGTTAGTGGACATGTCCAGGTACGTAACATAAAGGGAGATAGCCTAAACACAGAAGAAATGTTTTGGGATGAAAGGAAAGAAAAGGTGTACGGCAATAAATTTGTGACTGTAAAAACCAAAACACAGGTAATACTGGCTGACGGATTTGAATCTAATATTTCATTTACCAATTATACCTTTCACAATATTAAAGGTATTATTCAA
>Ga0207018_1057_pt1 | contig 19965 bp, 13 predicted proteins | sample Alteio_BWMinCont_52_FD_153476 | JGI IMG/M metagenome (GOLD analysis project Ga0207018, IMG submission 153476) | Enriched cells from forest soil in Barre Woods Harvard Forest LTER site, Petersham, Massachusetts, United States -... | ecosystem: Environmental > Terrestrial > Soil > Temperate forest >...
CGTGGTATCGAGGAATTCCGTGCCTGCCGGAAGTCCGCGTTCAGCTACGTCCGCAAGCAGGCGACGTGCGAGTCGAAGGCCCTTGTTGATGTGATAAGAGCCATCAAGGTCAGGGTCGTTGATCAGCCCCTTCCAGCCGATGATCGTCCGTGGCTTTTCGAAGTAGACACGCATCACCACCAGGAGCTCATTCGACACTCGTTCGGCCAACCCGCAGAGACGGTCCGCATACTCGAGCGCTGCCGAAGGATCGTGGATGGAACAGGGACCGACTACGAGAGCGAGCCGGTTATCACGTCCATCGAGGATCGCTTCGAAGGCGCGGCGCCCACTCTCGACAGCATGCGCAGCGGTGTCGGTCAGGGGAATTTCTTCCATGAGAATCGCCGGTACCAGGAGCGGGTGTACTCGGACGATCCGGAGGTCATCGGTTCGCATTGGTTCATTCATTGCACAAACAGTTTAATGTGAACCGGGTCTTTGCGGAGATGGAATGCTGGCTACGACTGGAGATACCAGGGGACATTGATCACGATGATGCGCTGGTTGCCTTTCAGCAAAAGCAATGCCTTCAGGACAGACGCGCGCTTATTGTGCAACAAATGGTGGTACAGATGACGTTCCACCAGTTCGGGAATCAGGACGGCGATCTGCTGGTGTGGGCAGGTTCGCTCCAGTTCCAGCACGTAGTCGACAATCGGAGCCAGAATGGTACGGTAACGCGACTCCAGGACAACCAATTGCGGAACAGCCACTCCCGCCTGCCGCGCCGGCTCCTCAACGAATCGAGTCCACTCCTGATGGATGATTTCCGATCCTTCTCCGGTGTCGATGTGGACGGCGCGCACATCGGAGGAAATCTTCAGGGCAAAGCGCAGCGATTTCTTCACGATGTGATTCCAATTGTGAAACGGGAGGACGACCAATGGAGGCTCGAGGTTGTTCAACTCGAGCGGGGATCCACTGCGGATCTCGCAAAACACCCGGTGATAGTGCCATCTCACAGCACGCATGAGTAGAAGCAATGTCGGTATCAAAAGAACAGTAATCCACGCTCCCTCCAGGAACTTGGCGGCCAACACGACGATCACCGTTATGCCTGTAGCCACCGCGCCCAGTCCGTTGACCAACATGTTCCGCGTGGCGCCCGGACCTCCGACCCGTCTCCAATGTCCGACCATCCCCGCTTGCGATAGCGTGAATGCGAGAAAGGCGCCAACGGCGAACAAGGGAATCAAGCGGTCCGTCACGCCACCGAAAATCACGAGAAGGAAGCCGGCAAGAATCGCCAGCACCCAGATCCCCTGCGAATAGACCAGCCGGCGCCCTCGGGTGGCGAAGGAATGTGGCAGGTAGTTGTTCTGCGCAATAGCGCGACAAAGCCGCGGGAAATCCGCAAACGCGGTGTTTGCAGAGAGAGCCAGTACAACCAGGATGGCGCCCATCGATACATAATAGAAGACTCCGCGGCCGACGATCGCGCTGAGCAGCATCGACAGCAGACTCTGATATCCCGGCTGGCCCGGATCGGTTGCGGCGATTCCGTAGGCCCCGACGAGATAGGCAACGCCGGCAAGTAACACGATCAGCAGGGCGATAATGATGGTCAAAGTTCGCCGCGCAGTCGCAATGACTGGCTCGCGAAACGCCTTTACTCCGTTGCTCACCGCTTCAACTCCGGTCATTGCCGTACAACCGCTCGCGAATGCCTGAAGGATCACCCAGCGGCTCGCTGCGGCATTAACAAGCGGCAGCGCTGGCAGCGTCACCAGAGGAATCGGATGGCCACCCGCGGCCACAGCTTTGACAACACCGATGAGAATGGCGGTAAGTAAACTCCCAAGAAACAGATATGTCGGGGCCATGAAAACCAGTCCGGCTTCACGAACTCCGCGAAGGTTCACCAGCGTAATCAGAACCAGGATTACCAGGCATATGACAAGCGTGTGCGGCTGGAGACTGGGAACCGCCGATACCAGAGCGCCGACGCCCGCTGAAATCCCGACCGCAACGACCAATACGTAATCGATCATCAGCGCCGCTGCAGCCAGCAGTCCAGCCGTCGGTCCAAGGTTCTGGCGGGCGACCGTGTAGGAACCTCCACCACCCGGATACGCATGGATCGTCTGACGGTAAGAGAAATAGACGATGGTCAGAAGGATGATGATGCTGAGGCTGATCGGAAGGATGTAGGCGATGCCTGCGGCCCCCAACGGAATGAGAAGCGTCATCGCAGCTTCGGGACCGTACGCAGCGGAGCTCAACGCATCCAATCCGAAAATTGGAATGCCGGCAGACGCTCCAATCTGTTCCGCCCTCGCTTGATCCGAAGCCAACGGCTTGCCAATTAGGAAGTCAAGGATCGACATCAGGCATCAAACTAGACGGCAACCGCTGAAGAAGTCATAGGGAAATCGTAAGGAAACCATAAGCTGAGCACGGATTCGTCCGAAATGGAGTTAACATTTGAGGTGAGGATCGCGATGAAACTTCCATGGATATCCTTTCTGCTCACAGTTGGAATACCTTCGTTCTTCCGTCCAATTGACAGAGAACTGCAGCAAATTAAAGCTGCTCCAACCAACAGGCCTGCCGTAGAAGATAGGCCCGAACGTTTCGCCGGGCTCCCGCCTACAAACTGGCAAAAAACCGCGTCTTGTTTTCAATGATTTAACGAATTCAATGAATTCAATGCCCGTCTGCCACGGAATTCGGGACAAATCGTCCGGAAATCCCTCTTCGACGTCGACATGGCGTGTTTGCCGTAGACATTCCATGTCCAGCCTAGACACGGCGTGTTTGCCGTAGACATTCCATGTCCAGCCTAAACATGGCGTGTTTGCCGTAGACATTCCATGTCCAGCCTGGACACGGCGTGTTTGCCGTAGACATTCCATGTCCAGCATAAACACGGCGCGTTTGCCGTAGACATTCCATGTCCAGCCTGGACACGGCGTGTTTGCCGCGGACATTCCATGTCCAGCCTGGACACGGCGTGTTTGCCGCAGACATTCCATGTCCAGCCTGGACACGGCGTGTTTGCCGTAGACATTCCATGTCCATTATTAATGGATGGGAGAAACGACTCACGTTGCAACGCCTCCTGTAAGGAATCCATAAAGGGTCAATTGACACGAGATTTGGCGTCCGATACTGTCCTGTCGAGCCATGGATCGGATCAGGTTGGATGCAGAAGAACTGAAACCGACCGGCGCACGATTGAATTCCCTGGACAACCAGCTACCGCGAGGCAAGTTATGAATCTCAAGCCGCTTCTGATTTTTGCTTTCATCCCGCTCTCGGCCGCCCTGTGCATGGCGCAGACCCCAAATCCGCAGGCTGAGCGCGAGGCCATGCTGCTCGATCGGATCGCCAAGCTGGAAGAACGCGTCGCATCGCTGGAATCCAAGTTGGGGCCGCCGCCGGCACCTCCGGTTGAAGTCGCGCCGGCGCCTGCTGCGGTAACGTCCGAGGACCGCAAGACGCTGGATTTTCTCAAAGACACCACGATCAATCTCAATCTCGACACTTACTACGAATACAACACGAATCGTCCCGTGGGCCGGGTGAACCTGTTACGCGCCTACGACGTGCTCAGCAACAACTTCAACCTGAACCAGGCGGGCCTTATTATTCAGCGCCCCCCTGATCTCGCCGTAGGCCGGCGCTATGGGGCTCGTCTCGACCTGCAGTTCGGTCAAGCAACCGACACACTGCAGGGCAATCCTGCAAATGAACCGCGGCCGCAGATCTACCGGAATATCTACCAGGCCTATGGCACCTACGTTCTTCCAGTGCTCAAAGGGCTGACCGTCGATTTCGGCAAATGGAGCAGTTCCCTGAGCGTCGAAGGCAACTACACCAAGGATCAGTTCAACTACTCCAGGTCTTTCTACTTCGACTATCTGCCTTTCTACCACATGGGAGTCCGCGCAGAGCTGCAAGTGAACGATAAACTGGCAGCCTACTGGTGGTCGGTTAATGGGACGAATCAGGTTGAAGCCACCAATGGCTTCAAAGACGAACTGGTTGGATTCACGCTCACTCCGACGAAGAATATCTCGTGGTCGTCGAACTACTACATGGGCAATGAGAACCCCAACCGAGTCGCGGTAGCGCCAACCGGGCCGATCCCGGTTCAACCAGGCCTGAGTTTCGCGGCGATCACTCCGGCGCCCGACGGGCGCATCCATATCTTCGACAACTACGCGAGTTGGCAGACCACATCCAAGCTGACAACCATGCTCGAAGGCGACTACGTTATTCAACGGTTATGGCGGCACGATGCCCCTGGCGAATCCGCGGCGCCGTCTCACGTGATCGGCGGCGTGGCATACGCGCGTTATCAATTCAATGCACACTGGGCCCTCGCCGGGCGGGCGGAATATCTTTCAGACCGCGGCGGATTATTCAGTGGAATAACTCAGGCGCTGAAGGAGACCACGGGAACGTTGGATTACAAGCTGGATGAAGGCCTTCTGCTGCGTGGGGAATACCGTCGGGACTTTTCGAATCGACCATCGTTTCTGACCAAAGATCAGGGGATCCTCGGCAAACAACAGACGACGTTTACAGCCGGAATCGTTTGGTGGTGGGGCCGAAAACAAGGCGCCTGGTAAGAGGCGCCTGTTTCCCAGGAGCTAGAACTGGATACGAAGTGCGATCTGGCCGGTACGGTTCCCGGCGTTCTCAGCTGTTTGAGCGCTGGTCGATTTGCCGAACGTCGCCGGTGTCGTGACATCGACGGCGGGCGGAGCCAGGTTTACATGATTGGGCAGATTGGTGAAGGTGGCTTCAAGTCGCATCTTCACTTTATCGTTCAGGGTGAAACTCTTCGCCAGTCCGCCGGAAATCGCGATCGTTCCCGGCCCTTCAAGTATTCCAACACCCGCGTTGCCGACGCGACCGGCTCCCGCAGGCGTCGGAGCGAAGGCGGAAATGTTGTAGTAGTTGTCCCCGGTGGGATTCGCTACGTTGCCATTCCCCACGCGATCGGGCCGGAGTACGGATCCACGCTGAAGAATGTTCAGGTTGGCCTGCTCCAGGGTCGGACTGATCGTCGGTGTCTGAAAAGGACCTGACTGAATCAACGCGATCGTGCTCATTTCCCAATTTCCGAAGATCGCATTCGCAAGCGATCCCATGGTCGAGAAGAACATCTGATTCTTCCCAACCGGCAGGTCGTATATCGAAGTGGCTAGAAAACGATTGCGGCGCGTGCCCGCGATATTTCCACGAAGACTGCGGAGATTGAAGCGATCTGAGACCGCCGTCCCATAGATCACTTCAGGCGAGAATCCTGTCGGCGCATCGCCGCCGATATTGCCGAGGTTCTTACCGAACGAATAGTTGGTCTGGAAGAACAGTCCCTGGCTGAAATGTTTGTTCGCTTCCAACTGGAAAGCCTGGTAGTTCGCGAATCCGAGGTTTTCCGACGAAAGGATTCGACCCCAGTTCCTGTAGGGACGGAGGTCGGCATTGTAGGGAGCCGTTCCCGGTTGGACCTGATTCAGATCCACCGTGACATTCATGCGATAGGAATTCATGCCAGTGTAACTGGCGCGCATTGTGACGTCGGCCGACAGTTCTCGCTCGACAGTCAGATTCCACTGGGCGGACTGCGGATCGCGATAATCGGTTGGAACGTTCTGATAGAACTCTCCCGTTCCGGCGAATTGAAGTGGCGAACTCGATGGGACGGCGATCGGAAACTGCCACAGCGGAACACCGGAGGCCGTCGTGCTGTTTTGGTAGGTGCGGACGACTGCAACAGGGATATTCGTTGTATTGAACGAAAGCTGGCCGACACTGGTGATGGTGTAGATGCCGAAACCACCGCGTACGACCGTTTTACTTCCGCCGAACGGCCTGTAGGCAAAGCTGAGCCTGGGTTGAAAATTGCGTATGTAGGTCCGGCGCAACCCCTGCCCCAAGCCTGCCTGGCTCGCTTTGGTAATCGGAGCACACGGCAGTGCCGGATTCAAACCAGGGCACGCATTGATGGAATCCAGGAAGCCCTGCCGCGGTGTGAGATTGTCGGGAATGATCATGCCGCCGTTGCGCTTGTCAAAGGCTCCGATGTTATTCGCCAGAAACGGCGGCAGTTCCGTCCAGCGCAATCCGAAGCTCATCGTCAGGCGGTCATTGACGCGCCATTCGTCCTGGCCATAAACACCAAATTGAGTCGTCTTGGCATTGACGTCAGGTCCCGATTGCGCGACATAGGTCGTAGCGGGCAATCCGAGCAGGAAGTCTGCGTAGGCATTACCGCTAAAAGTGCCTGCGGAGAAAGTAAACTGACCGAAATCGTCGGCGCCGCCAAAACTTTCCAGGTCGTAGTAGCTCACCTTGCGCACATCGGCGCCAAACTTTGCGGTGTGCCGCCCTTTGATCCATGTGAAATTATCTGAGAATTGATAAGTCGTCGATCGCGTTAGTCCCGTCTTGTCACGGCCAACGGCAGTAAAACCTGTGCCGTCGGAGAAATTGAAAACCGGAAATGCATTCACATTCGGAACGTCCGACAAGTCCAGACCCTGAAGACCGAGTTGGGCAATGGCTGTCGCGCCTGAGATTGGAAAGCCAACCCGAGTTGTGACCTGGCTGACTCCAAAGCGAAATTCATTAAGGGTTGATGGAGTGATCGACATATTGTGCGACACGATCAGGTTTCGGTTGCCTTCGCGATCCAGCTCGCTCGGCAGAAGTCCGTTCGGAACGCTCGAAGTCAGGTTTTTCCAGCTCCAGCGTGCATAGATCTGCTGAGTGGCACTGAGATTGTGGTCGACTCGGATATCGTAGCCGTTGGTGTCCGCCGGCGTGGAAATCAACTGGCGCAAATTCGCGTTGGTGTCCGATGCCGTACCGCTGCCCGTATTCGGAAGCGGATAGTAGCTATTCAGCAATATCCGGCTGACGGTGCTGATCCGGTTCGACGGAATCTGGTTGTTTGGGAATGGCAAACCGGTATGCGGATCCATGATCGGGCCGGACAATCCGTTCAGGATGCCGTTCCGCATGTCCTGAGTCGGCGTCGAGAATTGCTCCGCAGTGGAAAAGCGACGACGATTGCCTTCATAGTCGGCAAAGAAGAACGTTCGATTCTTGAAAATGGGGCCGCTGAGGCTGCCGCCAAATGTGTTGAACACTTTTTTCGGCTTGTTGTCGAAGCCGTAGACAGTCGCATCAAGCAACCGATTCTGTGAATACTCAAAGAGGCTTCCGTGAAACGGATTGCCTCCGCTCTTGGTCGAGATGGTCACGTCGCCGACCTGCGAAAACTCCGCGTTATTATTGAACGCAGTAACCTTGAATTCGGAAATCATCTCGGATGACGGATTAAGGTCGCCCAGGGCTCCATTGGCACGAACGTTGACAGTAGATACACCGTCGACGGAGTACTGAATCATCGCCGGAGTACCACCGCCAATCGAGACGTTGCCGTTACTGTCCTGTTGCACGCTCGGCACCGTGTTGATCGCGGCAAGGGCGCTGGTCGAACTTCCGCGGTAGTTCACCGGGAGTTCGGTAACCTGCTTGAAGTCCTTGGTGTCCGATATGACGCCGTTCTCCGTATTCATGACGGGCGCCATTTCGGTGGTAACGGCCACTTCGGTTCCGATCCGGGCAATCTCCAGTTTGACTTCAACCCGAATGGCCTGACGGGCCTCGAGCAAGCGGTCAGCAATTTTAAAGTCGGCAAAACCATCCCGGACTGCCGTGATCTCATAGTGTCCCGGCTTGAGATTAAGAAACTGAAAACTTCCGTCAGGCGCGGAAACTGCAGTGCGGGTGACATTCTCATCAAGGTTGCGGACGGCGATACTGACATCCGGAATAACGGCGGACATCGCGTCCTGCGTCACTCCAAGAATGCTGCCCAATGTGGACTGCCCATAAAGCGCGGGCGCTACTGAGAGCCGAATGAGTAATAGGAATATAGGAAGAACTTTCATGAAACACCTCTCGGATTCCACTATCCGACGCGGTGCATGAAAAAGGCATGAAGAGGGTCAGGAAGGACTGCGAAAGCGATATCCAACCCAGGGTTCTGTGAGGATTAAGTTCGGGTGCGAGGGATCGGTTTCAATCTTCTTGCGCAGCATGCGGACGTAGGACCGCAGATATTCTCTTTCCGACCCATAATCTGCCCCCCACACGGTTTGCAACAACCGGGTGTGGCTCAAGGGAATCCCCTCGTTCTTCATCAGGAAGGCAAGGAGGTCGAACTCTTTCGGCGTGAGCCGGATATTTTCCCCAGCTCGACTGACTTTGCGGCGATCGAAATCGATCACCAATTCACCCGCTTCCAGCGTGACGCCACCTTCCGTGTTCTCAAACTTGATGCGACGCAGGATAGCCTGCATGCGCGCCACGAGTTCGCGCATCGTGAAAGGCTTGATGACGTAATCGTCGGCCCCGGATTTCAACGCACGGACACGATCATCCTCGTTGTCGCGCACGGTGACCATAACGATTCCGACTTTTGAACCCGTAGCACGAATTCGCCTGCAGGTTTCGATACCACTCATGCCCCGCATGTTGATATCGAGGAGCACAAGATCGAAATCCCTCTTGCCGGTCAGTTCGAGAGCTTCTTCACCGCTGCGAGTCTCGGCAACATCGAAACCATCGGCGGTAAGCGCTATACGGAGCACTTTGCGGATGTTTGCTTCGTCGTCAACGACAAGGATGCTGGCTGGTCTCACAGGCTCCCAGCCTAGTGAAACGGTCTGAAGAAGTCATAGGGAAGGCATCAAGAATTCGTAAAAGGGGGGCGGACAAAAAAACGGCCCCCCTCATTTTGAGGAGGGCCGTTTCGGACGACGGCTAGAACTGATTCCAGAGGTATTGGTTCTGCACCTCGTGGTGGAACTGAATTTCAGCCTGCTTGATGATTGTGCCAAGAGCTCGCGGGCAGCGATCGGCGGAAGCGCGCTTCAATTCCGCGTACTTCTTTTGGACGTCTGCACCCAGGATCTTCTTGACGTGAGCGCTGGACTCGAAGAGGTCGATGGCGCTGTAGACATTGTCCGGCAGCATCCCGAGTTTGCCGCCCTTCGACGCTGCGCCTTCCAATCCAGTTCGGAACAGCGAATAGATTGCGAGATACGGATTCGCATCCGGTCCGACGGAACGGACTTCGACGCGTTTGCTGCGTTCATTGCCAAGCGGAATACGAACCATCGAACCGCGATCGATGGCCGATGCCTTGATCTGATTCGGCGCCTCGAAGTGCGGATCGAGACGTCGATAAGCGTTCACGCTGGCGTTCAGAATCAGGCAGAGATCATTCGCGCTCGTAAGGATGCGGTCGGTAAAATCCCAGCCGGCCTTGGACAGCATGTCTTCGCCATTGGCATCGTAGAAGATGTTCTTGCCCTTCTTTGCGATGGACATATTCGTGTGCATACCGTTGCCGTTGACGCCGGTTACCGGCTTGGGCAGGAACGACACGGACAGGCCCAACTTGTCGGCGACCTGCCGGGATAATAATTTGTACAGCTGGATCTGGTCGGCGGCGATGAGCGCCTGGCTGTATGAATAGTTCATCTCGAATTGCGACGGAGCGACTTCGGGATGATCCTTTTCGTTCTTGAAGCCCATGGCGCGTTGAACGTCGGCAGCAGCGTCGATAAACAAGCGCAGCAAATCGCCGGGCAACGAGTGGTAATAGCCTCCGGTCGAAACGAAGTCGAACTTGTTGGTTTCGAAATAGCGGCGTTCCGCGTCCTTGCCTTTAAACAGGAAGCCTTCGATCTCGTTGGCGGCGTGGCATACGGTGCCGTCCTTCGCGAAAAGTCCTTCGGTGTAGCGCTTCAGGATGGCGCGGATGTCCGCCGGATATGGATTGACGCCGTCACGATCCATGACCTCGCCGAAAACGAGGACCTTGCCGGGACCGAAGACGTCCGACGGAAGCCAGTAGAACGCCGGCCAGTCGATCGAGAGTCTCAAGTCCGATTCCTGCTGGGCCGAGAATCCGCGGATGGACGAGCCGTCGAATGTGAGGTTGGTTTCCGACCCAAGAAGAAACTTCTTGTCATAGTCGAGCATGTGCAGCCGGCCTTCGAGATCGCTGAAGCAGACTGTTACCGCTTTCAAACGCTTTTCGTCGCGCAGGTATTTCAGCCGCTTCTCGCGAATCTTGCCGACATTTGCGTTGGACTCACGCTCGGCCTTGACTTCGAGGTTCATTTCTTCGAGTTGGTCGTATGGAATCTCCAGAAAGTCCCGGAGAGGAGCTGGTGAGGTAGTGGGTTTATTATTCATGGCTAAGCAGACTACAAAAATCCCTCCAGAAAACGCAAAATAATTCAGAACATTAGAGTTTCACTAACAAGGCCAGGGTGAATCGGCGTTCCTGCTTGCGCAGGTCCGGGGCCCAACCCGGCACAAAAGAGCCGGCCGGAGCGACGTTGCCGCCCGGAGGCGTTACGCCACCGGCGCCGCTGAAATACGGAACGTTCGACCCACGATCGTTATACTCGAAACGAAATGTCGTGAACTGGTTCGGCATAATGTCGAACGTTGCCGACGCGTCGAATGCCTTGAACTGGTCACCCGGATTTGCCGTGAAATAAGGTGTACCCGAGAATGCAGTAGCACCGTTAATCGGCGGCATGAGCACCAGGTATCGGCCCGGATTGTTGATAGCGCCGGTACCAAGCGTGAACCCGTACCTGTCGTGGTGAAACCACAGACGGTTGTACAACATGAATCCGAGAAAATACTGTTTCGGATTCGCGGGGTTGTTCGCGGTGCAACTCGTACCGCCCAAGGCCCCATACTCGCAACCGGCATCAATCGTCAGCGTGGCGGCGGCTTTGCTGATCTTCTTGTCCGGCGTATCCAGATACTTGAACTGAATGCTGTCGTCCGTATGGACGCGCTTGCGATCCGGATTGCCAAGCGTATCCGTCCCCCAATAGTTGTTCGCCAGGATCGACCAGGCACCACTTGGACGCCATAATACCTGCATGCCCAGTCCTGGCGCCTTGTTGAACTTCCCATACGACTGCCAGCCGTTGATGATCCACGGCTCGATCTTCAGCTTCTCGCTCGGAAATATCTGAACTCGCAAACCATTGAAGAACCATGGCGTGTTCGAGGACACATACGAGGGCTGATAAACCCAATTGTCGAACTGGTAGTAACTGTCCAGGCCGATATACGACATAAAGATTCCGGCGTCGACGTTAATGCCGTTCATCTTGTCAAAATGGTATCCGCCATACGCCTCGGAGATGTAGCGATAGGCGTTGTCCAACTGCCATTGGCCACGCGCAGGGCTCGCATCATTTCGAGGAGTGGTCTCAGAATACATACCGAACTGGGTCATCAATCGTCCGCGAGCATTCTGGTAATGGAAGTCACCGCCGATTCCCAGTTGGGTGACTTGAACCTCACCGGAACGGAACACTTCGCTCGAACCCGAAATGGTGTCGTCTTTCGGATGGTTGAACGAATTCGTAAAATTGACGTCCGCTCGGAATTCACCGGTAAACGCTTTGGAATCAAGAGGCGACTCAGACGTTCGGGGGCTACCCGTTAACCAGGTAAAGTCTGCAAACGCAAATGGTTCCTTCTTCGGCTCTTCAACAGGCGCTGCCGCTTCAGAAGAAGCGACAACATTCGAATCTGCAGTCTGCTGAAGCGGAATTGCGGACAATCGCAGCATCGGTGTAAATCCGATCGCTGCCAGCAACGCAGCGGAGCTCAACACCTTTCCTACTCTCATTTAAATCCTCTCTTTCGCAATGCCAAACAATTCAGCGTAGAGGAAAGCGCCTGAAAAAGTCATAGGCAAGCCGTGAGGAATTTATAAGGAATGCGTGCAGCAAAACTTTACGCTGGATTTTCTGGCGGACGAGCGGCTACGCCGTGGGCGGGGAAGGTCCCACTACAAGACCTTCCCGCGCGAGGTTCTCAAGGCAGGCCTACGGTTTCTTGGGTGTTGTGGTGGGCTTAACGGGGTTCTTCGTTGTGGTCTTGCCGGCCTTCTTGGTCGTCTTCTTTGCGGCTTTCTTTGTGGCCTTCTTAGTCGCCTTGTTCGACGCCTTCTTGGCTGGCGGATTCTTCTTCGTCGTGCTCTGGGTCGTGCTCGTGCCGGACTGGGACCACGCCGGTACCGTCAGGGTGAGCGCGATCAGCGACGCGAATACGATGGTCGTCAATCTTTTCATTTGGGAATCTCCTCTCATAGACAATTAATATAGGGCAGGTTCGTTTCCAAATGGAGTTCCGAAGAAATGGCCAATCTTTTCATCAAGTTAACAAATACAGCGGCGGGTTTGTGAGACCCGCACGACGACTTTTATGTGGGTATTATGCAAGAACGCCTCACTTTCCGCTCCTTTTGGCGATCACGGCGTTGCTCGCAGCCGGCCCCGACCACGCCCAAACTCCCGAACGGCCGTTCACGGTTTCGGTCGACGTCGACCTGGTGGTTTTCAATGCAACCGTTCTGGATTCCAAGGGCCGCATGGTTAAAGGACTTCTTGCGAAGAGCTTTCACCTCTTTGAAGACGGCAAGGAACAAGAGATCAAATTTGTCCAACAGGAAGACGTCCCGGCAACGGTAGGCCTGGTCATCGACAACAGCGGGAGCATGAAACCGAAGCTCAGCGAAGTCGTTAAGGCCGCTCTCGAATTTGCCGGATCGAGCAATCCACAGGATGAACTGTTCGTGGTGAATTTCAATGAGCGTGTCTTCATGGGGCTGCCAAACTCGGTTCCATTCACAAACAGCATCGATCAACTTCGCTCGGTGCTGCTCGCCATACAGGCGAATGGCAAGACGGCCCTCTATGATGCCGTCGCGATGGCCCTCAAACATCTGGACCTCGGCTCACATCAGAAAAAGGCGCTTGTCGTTCTCAGCGATGGCGGCGACAACGCCAGCGCCATCGGGCTTAAGGATGTGCTCCAACTGGCACAGCAATCCAACGCGACGATCTACACCATCGGAATCTTCGATCCGGATGACGCAGATAAGAATCCAAAAGTCTTGCAGCAACTTGCGACACTTTCCGGTGGACAGTCCTTTCTACCCAAAACGCTCGAGGAATTGCCCAACATCTGGCTTAAGATCGCGGGAGGCATCCGGGACCAGTACACGATCGGTTACTTTTCGACGAACCTGAAGCATGACGGAGCGTTTCGCAATGTCCGAATCGTCGCAACCGATCCGAATGGGAAATCGCTTCGGGTGCGCGCACGCCGCGGTTACGCCGCGCCAAGATGAATGGATTGTCATCCACGAGACATCTGACGTTTACAGGGATGTGTCACCCTTAGACTTCAATTGGAAAATTTATGAATAAGATGACGCGACGGTCGTTTTTATCGCTGTCGGCAATGTTTCCGCTCTCGACGCTGAGGTCCGGTCGAGAATCGGTCGAGCACCACTTTCAGTACGATCATGTGATGGGGACCTCGCTGGATCTCGTGGTATGGACCTCGAGCACCGACGCGGCGGAACGAGTGGAAGCGGCGGTATTGGATGAGATCCGGCGTCTGTCTGGCATTCTGAATACGCGAGATCCGGGTAGTGAAATCAGCAGACTGGAGGCCGGCAACGCGCGTCCTTCACCCGAGCTCAACCACGTTTTCCGTGCCTACGACGACTGGACCCGCCGAACCGGCGGGGTTATCTCTATCCAGCCGCACGGCCCCAATACCCCGCGAAACGTTGACGCGATCGGCAAGGCCTATATTGTTGATCGAGCTGCGGTGGCCGGAAGGGCTGCGGCCCCCGGAATCGATGGCCTGATACTGAACGTCGGCGGAGACATCGTGACGAGCGGCCGGGCAAGCGAGTTTGGGATCGCGGATCCGCATGCGAGTCACGACAACGCGAAACCCATTGCCAGGATCCGCCTGCGGGATGCGGCTATGGCAACAAGTGGCAGCTATGCGAGAGGAGCCCATCTGCTCGACGGCAGAACCGGGAAGCCGGCACAGTTGGCCGCCGGCACGACAGTGGTTGCGGCAAATCTCGTAACCGCGAATGCTCTGGCCACGGCCTTATGTCTGCTCGGCATCGACGACGGGATGGCACTTGTTGCACGGACTCCCGGCGCAGAAGCGTTTCGAGTCGGGTGCGACGGAACCGTGGTGCGAACGCAAAGGTTTCCTCGTCTCGAACTTCCTGTAGTCACCGCAGTCGCGACCCCGGCGAATTGGCCCGCCGGATATGAGCTCGATATTTCACTGACTCTGACCCAGGGAGGCGGCAGGTTCGGAGGCTTCGGCAAGCGTCAGTATGTGGCGGTGTGGATTGAGAACTCCGCAAAAAAGATGGTTCGCATCCTGGCTTTCTGGGCGGGCAAACCCCGCTATTACTCCGAACTCGCCACCTTTTATGGCGCCGTCGGCAGGAATCAAAATCTGCTGTACTCCACTGCACGTGCCACGCGGGCACCGGGTAATTACCGTCTGGTCTGGGATGGCCTGGACGGCCAGCAGGCTCCGGTTCCTCCCGGAATTTATCGAATCGTCGTCGAGACCAACCAGGAACACGGGAACTATGCCAAGCAAGCCGGTACGATTGACTGCAGCGACAAACCGAACGGTATCACTCTGCCGGCGACCACGAACTTCGAGATCGTGAAGATTCAATACGGTCCCAAGTCTGCGCAGGCATGAAGCACATCTTCAGAGTAATAACCCACTGGAGCCTGCTCCTCCACATCTACGTCTCGATGGCTGGATTTACGCTTGTACTCCTGTTTGCAATAACGGGATTGACGCTGAACCATCAGGACTTCGGGTTGGGCGATCCGAAAACAACCACGTCGACCCTCAATCTCCCTGCCGCTCTTGTGGAACATCCTGACCGCACTGCAATGGGTCAATACCTGCAAGCGACATTGGGCATTTCCTCGCCGATCACGGACTATCAGTCGGACGCGGATCAAATCCAAGTGACGCTTGCTGCTCCGGGACACCGCACCGTCGTCACGATTAACCGCGAGGAACATGTGGGCGAGGTCGAAACAGAATCTCGCGGACTCATCGGAAAGCTGGACGATCTGCACAAGGGCTTCGACAGCGGCCGCGTCTGGTACTGGATGATTGACGTCGCCGCCGTCCTGCTGACGATCAGCTCACTGACGGGCATGCTCACGCTGCTTTCGCTGCGCGCTCGCCGGCGCACCGGTTTTATCGTTGCCGGCCTCGGCGTCCTCACGATCGTTGTTATCTATTGGCAATGGATTCCAAAGTAGGAGATTCGGATAAAACGAGCCGTAGACGGCAGCCCCGGTTTATTCAAAGACTCATCCCAAGAAACGCCATCTGGTAAGTTGAGAATTGATGCCGACCCTCTGATCGCGCCATAGAACCATTTACCAAGGTTGCTAGCGCCGCCCGAAACAATTATTCTCTCCGTGCAATGAGGGATGCCGACACATTGGTTGGCCAGACCGTGACTCATTACCGCATCCTGGCAAAGATTGGCGGCGGAGGGATGGGGGTCGTGTACAAGGCCGAGGACCTCGAACTTGGACGAATCGTCGCGCTGAAATTCCTTCCCCCCAATCTCTCCTCGGATCCCCAGGCCGTTGAACGCTTTAGGCGCGAGGCACGTGCAGCGTCGGCCCTGAATCATCCGAACATTTGCACCATCCATGAAATTGCGAGGCATGAAGAAGAGTACTTCATCGTGATGGAGCTCCTTGAAGGCCAAACTCTGCGGGAACGGATCGCAGCAAAGCCGCTCGAAATAGGGAATGCGATCGATGTTGCGATCCAGATTGCCGATGCGCTCGATGCGGCGCACGCCAAAGGCATCGTTCATCGCGACATCAAGCCGGCCAACATATTCATAACCAGCCGTGGGGTCGCCAAGATCCTGGATTTTGGCCTGGCAAAACCTTCCGCTACGAACGCGGCAGTTATTGATTCGAATGCTCCTACACTCAATGAACCTGAACATCTGACGAGCCCGGGCACAACCTTCGGAACCGTGGCGTACATGTCTCCCGAGCAAGTGCGCGGCGAAGAACTGGATGCGAGGACAGATCTGTTTTCGTTCGGAGTCGTGCTTTATGAGATGTGCACCGGCGCATTGCCGTTTCGAGGCGAGACTTCGGCTGTGATGTTCAATTCCATCCTGGAGCGTTCGCCCGTAACCCCGGCGCGGTTGAATCCGGACTGTCCACCGGGCCTGGAAGCCGTCATCAATAAGGGGCTCGAGAAGGATCGCGACATCCGCTATCAAGCCGCAGCCGAATATCGAGCGGATCTCAAACGGCTCCAACGGGACCTCTATGGCGGCAAAACACGCTCTCCGGAAGCGGAGCCCGAAACTCGAGCCAGGTCAGCCCGAAGACTGTCGACGGTTGTAGCCGCATTCGTGGTTCTCGCAGTTGCCTTCTTATCGTGGTGGTTTTTCGAGCATCGCAGCCCAGCAGGGCCGGTCATACACTCCATCGCCGTACTGCCATTCTCGAACGCAAGCAAGGACCCCGAGATGGAATACCTTGGCGAAGGGTTATCCGAAGAGATCACGAATTCGCTTTCCCGGCTTCCCAACCTGCAAGTGATGGCTCGAAGCACCGTGCTGCGCTACCGATCGCGGCAGGATGATCCGCAGAGTATCGGTCACGAATTGCGCGTTGACGCTGTATTGACGGGGCGTGTGTCGCAGCACGGTGATGAACTGAACGTCGAAACAGAATTGGTTAATGTCGTCACCGGCGCTCAGATCTGGGGACAGCGATACACGCAGGCAGTCAAAGACGCTTCACGTCTACAAGGCGCAATCACCGGTGAAGTTGCAAATCAACTCAAGCAACAGATGACCGGACGCGAACGGGACGATCTCGCCAAGGCGGCGACGGGCGATCCGCAGGCGTATCAACTGTACCTGAAGGGCCGCTTCTACGCGGAGAAGTACACGCAAGAAGGCTTCGAGAAAGGGGTCGAATACTTTCACCAGGCGATCAACCTGGATCCGAACTACGCCGCCGCCTATGCCGGACTCTCGTACGCATATGGTGTCGCGGACGATCTGGTCGCATCACCAGCGGATACCGGGCCGAAGGCGATCGAGGCGGCCAAGAAGGCGCTCGAATTGGACGATTCCCTCGCCGATGCCCATTTCACAATGGCCCTGGTGGATTTCGGCTACAACTACGATTGGAGCGCCGCCGAAAGGGAATACAGGCGCGCGATCGAACTGGCGCCGCGCAACGCGTCCGTCTATGGATACTACGGTTGGACGTTGGGAATGACGGGGCAGCCTGAGCAAGCGGTCCAGGTAAGTAGACGTGGCGTTGAAGTTGAACCGCTGTCGTCAGAGGCAAATTGGTTGTTCGGAGGAACTCTCCTGGTGGTGCGCAGATATGACGAAGCCGTTAAGCAGCTCCGTGCCGCCATTGATCTGGACCCGGCCTACTGGTTCACGCCTTACACCTTAGGCATGGTCTACGAGCAGCAAGGCGATCTTTCTGGTGCATTGGAGCAATTCCAGAAAGCGAATCGGATGGTCAGCGAGGTCGGCGACACAATACCCTGGCCCCTCGCCGCTATAGGAAATGTCTCCGGTCTTATGGGCCGGAAAAGTGAAGCCGAGCAAGCTTTAAAAGAACTCACCCGCCGGTCGCAGCGAGGCTACGTTCCCGCTTATGCTTTCGCCTGCGTTAATGCCGGTTCAGGGAAAACCGATCAAGCGCTTACCTTCCTGGAAAAAGCCTACGCCGATCGCTCGATGTGGCTGGCCTTCTTTGTAAAAAACGATCCCGAACTCGACTCCTTACGCTCCGAGCGCCGGTTCACCGATCTGCTGCTTCGCATGGGCCTGCCTCAATAACAGCTACTTCGCTTCGGGGACGGTGGGCTTGACGTTCGAATATTGCGCATGTGCAATTCCCCGCCCGGACAGGCGGGGAATTGCACAACCAGACCTACGTCAGGGTGGAGGGATGCTTCAAGTAGTGGCCCGAAGCATCTTGATAAGCCTTACCGAGGGCGAGTAATTCGCCTTCCATATAGGGTTTGGCGAAGAACGTCATGCTGAGCGGATACCCCGTCGCGTTGAAGCCGGGCACGATATTCAAGCCGGGATAGCACGCCAGGTTCGCCATGGTCGAGTGACGCCCGCCCGCGTTGGCCGGCCCGGGCAGGCCGCCACGTCCTGGAGCAGCCGCGGCGCCGCGGCCCGCCGCAGGGGCAGCTCCCGCCGCCCCGGCTGCGCCGCGCGCTCCGCCTCGTCCGCCAGCCGCGCCGGTGCCGGCCGAAGCGACCAGATAGACGTCGACGTTAGCCGTCGCTTCCGCGAGTTTCTGCATCATCATCATCCGAGCGCGTTGAGATTGCAGATATTCGACGGCCGGCACCACGCGGCTGGTCTTGAAGCTCTCCCAACTGCGGGGATTCGTCATGCGATCCATTCCGCCCGATCGAACAAATTCGTCGTTGAACGCCGCGGACTCGGTCGGGTAGGCCGAGCCATCGTATGGCCATTCGGGTATCTGCAAATCGATGAAATTCGATACGCCGAGCTTCTTCAACGTGTCGAGTACGCTCTGCGCTGCGGCTTTGGCGGTCGCGTCCTGGATCGTTTCAAACGAATCCTTGATATAGCCGACTCGCAATTTCTTGATGTCGAGCTGCGCATTCCAATTGAACGGAACGTCGGAAACGCTTAAGTCCTTGTGATCCTTCTGCGCCGCCGCCTGCATGACGAGAGCGCAATCTTCGGCGTAACGGCACATCGGGCCGAGACGATCCTGAGTCCAGGACACCACCATCACGCCGTATCGGCTGATTCGCCCGAACGTCGGCCGCAGGCCTGTCACGCCGCACACGGAGGACGGACTCAGAATCGAGCCGCTGGTTTCCGTTCCGATCGAGAAACCGACCAACCCGCCGCCTGTCGCCGATCCCGGACCGGCCGAGGAACCGCTCGATCCGCGAGTCATGTCCCATGGGCTCTTCGTTTGTCCGCCCCACCAGTTGTCGCCTTGCGCAAATTCGCCGGTGGTGAGCTTGGCCACCAGCACGGCGCCCGCGTTACGCAACAGTTCGACGACCGTTGCATCGTAATCGAAGACCTGTTCCTTGAACGCGCCCGATCCCCACGTCGTCCGATAGCCCTTCACGGCGATGATGTCTTTGGCGCCCCACGGAATGCCGTGCAACGGGCCTTTGTACTTCCCTGCTGCGATTTCGGAATCTGCTTGCTTGGCCTGCTGCAGAGCGAGATCGTCCAGATAGGTGACGACGCAATTCAATTTGTCCGGGCCGCCATATTTGTGGAGGCGGTCCAGATGCATCTTAGTCAATTCCGTCGAGGTGACCTGCTTCGTCTTGATCAGCTCGGAAAGATTCCGTACGGACCAGAACGCGACTTCCTCGAGGTTCGCCGGCCGTTTCACGGTCACCGCACTGATGCGGAACGGTTGCTTGGTCTTATTGACCTCCATGCCGGGAACGATTGGGCTGAAATGAAACGGCGGGGAAACGTCGTTCGGGATGTGAAGGGTGTGAAGCGTCTTATAGCTGGCCAGGGCCCGGTTCGCCGCCTGCACGGTCGCTTCGCGGTCCGCTTCATTCAGATCCACGCCCGAAATTTTCAGGGCGTCCGTCACCATCGCCAGGGTGATCTCCTGTGCGCCGGCATCCTGCATCCGCGCCCAAAGAACGCCCGGCAGAAGTGTCGACCCGAGGCCTAATCCCGCGAAATAGGCCATAAATCGTCGCCGCTTTACATCAATCTTTTTCATTTCAGAATATCCTCCCGTTTCATCGCGGCTAATATACCTCAACGACCCTACGAATTCGACATGGGCAGGTTCAGCTTCCGCGAAGGCTGTCGCGGGCTGAGTCCGGGCATTGCTCATACACCTCTTCGAAGCCTACGATGCACATCGAGGTCATTGCGTGAGAACCAATATCGTCATTGATGAGGAATTGATTCAAGAGGCCCAGAAGCTCACAGCACTGCCGACGAAGAAA
>Ga0207018_1058_pt1 | contig 19962 bp, 19 predicted proteins | sample Alteio_BWMinCont_52_FD_153476 | JGI IMG/M metagenome (GOLD analysis project Ga0207018, IMG submission 153476) | Enriched cells from forest soil in Barre Woods Harvard Forest LTER site, Petersham, Massachusetts, United States -... | ecosystem: Environmental > Terrestrial > Soil > Temperate forest >...
GCAAGCAGGAACTTATATTGTCTATACTGTATGGACAATTCTAATAGTTGTTCTATTGGTTGTTTTATTTAAACAAAATTGGACATTAGTAAAAAGAACCCTAAAATATACTTTGAATTCAATAGTGTTCATAATTGCTTGGATGTTCATTATAGAATTGGCTTTAATAGTACGACCCGCATTTTATGAAACAAAGGAAACTTCCAACATTGCTTTAAAACCATGGATAGAAAATTTTCAAATAAAAGACATTTATATTGCCTTAACAGCCATGTCTATTTTGTTTGTGATTAATTTATTCTTCTACTTTAAAATCGAGAAAAGAACAAATAAGAAAGACTTATTTATATTGACAGTTTTTGATGCTGTTGTTTTATTTGTCGGTATTTGGTTGACAGGGCAAAGTGCTTATTACGGACTTATGCAGGAAATCAATCGGCATTTTGGTTGACAGACTTTGCCAGCCGCTAACATTGCATTGGCATTATGTCGGCGGAATAAATTAATATAAGTTGTTGGTGATAGCTAAGCGGCTAAGCCATCAGTATGAATAATAACAATGGGAAAAGTTAGTTGCTAAGTTTCGTAAATATCTTTCGAATTAGTTTTTTGCTATCTTCAGAATATCCTTCCCAACAAGGATATAATGTTAGAAAAATTACTTAGCTATTGTATTTAATAATTCTATTTTTTTCTACCCAGCTTATAGCGCTACAACTTGCGAGTTTTTGAGTTTGCCGTATTGAACTATCAATATTATCTTTTAAAGATTTATATACACAATATGCAATTTCATCTTTGCCTTTTCTAAAAGTTAAAAATCCAACACTTTGCCAATTAAATATTAAACTTTTTTGTGCCTTTTTTGATGTGTCGATTTTTAAGGTCCAAGTTTTGTCCAATCCTTTTATTAAGTCTGCTAATTGAGTAATTTTTGATTGTCCAAATACATTAGATGTTAAACAAAAAAACAAAAAAAGAAGTTTCATTTTATTCAATAGAATTTACTTTAGTATTTTTTCCTGTTGTTAGTATTTTCACCAGCAGCCTACATTTCAATTAAAGCTCAATAAAGGTATGCAGTAAAAGTGAGTTGTTGGTGATAGCTAAGCTGCTAAGTCAGCAGCACAATAAATATTTAAGAAACCCAACTGTCAAAAGTTGCTATTAGTTTCCATTCTTTGTTTATTTTTTTAAACAAATATTTTCGTCCTAACATCTTAAGCAATCCCTCGCCACCACTGAACTCAAGAATTGCAAATTGCTTTCTATTGTCAAAAACTGGAGTTGATGAGATATAAAAAAGCCTTTTATTTATTGGTGTTGAAACATTCCAGTTACGTTCCATGCTATCAATATTTCGGGATGAAGCAAGTACAATTGCTTTATTTTGGATAGCTAATTTGAAACTGATTTTTCTTTTTAACTGTTTATAGTAGGTACTTAAATGGTCTTCCGAAAGGCGAAGCGTATAAATTCTGTTTTCTAAAATAAAATATGACGAATCGTATTTTAACACCTGTCTGTATGCTTCATTTAGAAAAACATTGTCTACGCCTTTATTTTGCGCAAATAAAGCTGATGAAACAAAAAGTGTTAATATAGATAGACGGATATTTTTCATTTCAACTTCGTTAAATTAGTTCGCCTTGGTGCGTGTAGCCATGAATCATTCGCTTCAATAAAAATCAATAAAGGTATGCAGTAAAAGTGAGTGACACAACAATGTCGATAGCAGTACTTCTGCTTGTCCCAAAAAATATTTAATAAGAAAACAAATGCAAATAAAAAAGGAAGGTTAATCACCTTCCTTTTTTATCTTTAAAATATTAAGAGCTTATTATTTGTATTGTCCGGTTAATCCTTTTGCCAGTTCAGTTACTTTTTTAAGTGCATCATCTGACAAGCCTCCCTTTTTAAACTCAGCTAATACTTCAGGATATTTATTTTCCAGTTCCAGTAAAAAATGTTCTTCAAATGCTTTTACATTTTTGACAGCTACTTCTTTTAATAATCCTTGTGTACCGAGATAAATAATGGCAACTTGTTTTTCAACCGCCATCGGAGAATATTGTGGTTGCTTTAAAATCTCCACATTTCTTGCACCTTTATCAATTACATTTTTTGTAGCAGCATCCAGGTCGCCACCAAATTTACTGAAGGCTTCCAACTCACGGTAAAGCGCCTGATCCAGTTTTAATGTACCGGCAACTTTTTTCATGGATTTAATTTGTGCATTACCACCCACACGACTAACCGAAATACCTACGTTGATAGCAGGACGAATACCGGCATTGAATAAATTGTTTTCCAAAAATATTTGTCCATCGGTGATAGAAATAACGTTTGTTGGAATGTATGCAGATACATCACCAGCCTGTGTTTCAATAACAGGCAACGCAGTTAATGAACCGCCACCCTTTACCAAATGTTTAATTGATTGCGGAAGATCATTCATTTGTTTTGCAATATCATCCCGAGAGATAACTTTTGCAGCTCTTTCCAATAAACGGCTATGCAGATAGAATACATCACCGGGGTAAGCTTCACGTCCGGGTGGCCTTCTTAACAACAATGAAACTTCCCGATAAGCAACCGCTTGTTTAGAAAGATCATCATAAATAATTAATGCAGGGCGACCGGTATCACGGAAAAATTCTCCAATGGCAGCACCGGCAAACGGAGCATAGAATTGTAGTGGAGCAGGATCAGATGCAGAAGCGGCAACAATAGTTGTATAAACCATTGCTCCATGTTCTTCAAGCACTTTCATTATGCCTGCAATGGTAGATGCTTTTTGTCCGATAGCAACATATATACAATACACCGGTTTGCCGGCAGCATAAAATTCTTTTTGATTGATGATGGTATCAACACAAATTGCTGTCTTACCTGTTTGACGATCACCAATAACCAACTCACGTTGACCACGTCCAATCGGGATCATTGCATCAATTGCTTTGATACCTGTTTGTAATGGTTCTTTTACCGGTTCACGAAAAATTACACCAGGGGCTTTACGTTCCAATGGCATTTCATATAATTCTCCTTTGATTGGGCCTTTACCATCAATCGGTTCGCCCAATGTATTTATAACACGACCGCTTAATCCTTCCCCTACTTTAATAGAAGCGATTTCGCCGGTTCGTTTTACTTTATCACCTTCTCTTATCTCACGGCTATCGCCCATCAACACTACACCGACATTGTCTTCTTCAAGGTTCAATGCAATTGCTTTTACGCCATTGTCAAATTCAACAAGCTCACCACTACGTACATTATTCAATCCGTAAACACGAGCAATACCATCACCAACCTGTAATACTGTACCAACTTCTTCGAGGCTTGCGGCTGCATTAAAATTACTTAGCTGCTGACGAAGTATTGCCGATATTTCGTCTGGTTTTATTTCTGGCATATTCTTATATTTTTATCTTATTCTATGAATGTATTCGTTGTTCTTGAATTGTTTCTTTACATCTTTCAAATCACGCAATATACTTGCATCAACTAATTTGTTATCTGTTTCTAATATAAATCCACCAATGAGTTCTTGTTTAACTTCTGTTTCCAGTTCTACTGAACCAACACCTGGCATAGCATTTACTTTTTGTACAATTGATTGTTTAATATCATCGCTTACAGTAACTGCTGTTGTAAGTTTTACACGATGAATATTTTTTAACTGATTGTATTGATCAATAAAGCCTGAAGTAATTTCAGGAAGATATTGTTCTCTTCCTTTTTCAGCTAATAGTTTAATGAATGCAGTAGTAAGTATCCCAATCTTATCTTTAGTAATTGCAGCAATAATAGCTATCTTTTTATCGCCATGTATAATAGGGCTTCGCAGCATGGCAACTAAATCAGGATTTGATTTAGTGATTGATTGCAAAAATTTAATGTCAGCATAAACAGCTTCCAGTTGATTCTGTTCTATTGCCAAATCTATTAAACTTTTTGCGTATCTGCCTGCTAAACGTGGATTATCCATACCCCAAACCCCTAAAGGGGCTATTTAAATTTTTTAATTCAGTTTTGTTTCTTCCGTTAGTTGCCTAATATAATTTTCCTGTTCTGTTTTATTGCTAAGTTCACGTCTTAATATTTTTTCACTTACTTCTATTACTAAATTACCAACCTGGTTTTTTAATTCAGTAATAGCAGCCATTTTTTGCTGATTAATTACAGCCTGTGCATCATTAATTATTTTTGATGCCTGTGTTTTAGCTTCTTCTTTTGCTTCGTTTATTATTTTATCTTTTGTTTCTTTTGCTTCTTTTAGTAACAGAGCTCTTTCTTCACGTGCTTTAACCAATAAAGCTTCATTATCATTTTTCAACTGAGCCATTTCAGCTTTTACTTTTTCTGCCAATGAAATAGAATCAGCAATATTCTGCTCTCTTTCTTTCAAGCCTTTAATAATTGCTGGCCATGCAAATTTTTTCAAAATAAAAAACACGATCAGGAAAGCCACTAATGTCCAGAGAAGCAATCCTAAAGCCGGCGTAAGTAATTGCATAAAATATATTTTTTCGTCGGAAAATTAAATTAACTGCATCCTCCGTCCTGTACTTTAGATGCAGTTGTGTTTTTTTGTTTTAAAGTATCATCGCCAATAAACCAATGATAACAGCAAACAACGCAACCCCTTCTACCAAAGCAGCAGTAAGGATCATGTTACTTCTGATGTCATTAATAGCTTCCGGCTGACGGGCAATAGCTTCCAGCGCACCTTTACCGATCTGGCCGATACCGATACCGGCACCGATAGCGCCAAGACCTGCGCCAATAGCGCCACCTGCATTACCCAATGGTGTACTTAACAAAACAGTCAATAAACTCATAATTGTTATTTTATATTGATTAAAAAACTTAAATCATTACTTCATCTACATGGCCCTCTGCATCATGACCTCCTTCCATTGCCTGGCCAATAAAAACAGCCGTCAGGAACGTAAAAATATATGCCTGCAGAAATGCAACCAACAATTCAATAAAATAAATAAAAACAGTAAACCCGATTGATAATGGTGAAAATCCTATTCCTAAATATTTATTCAATCCTCCAAAAATAAAGATCAGTGATATTAAGCAAATAATAAGAATGTGACCTGCAACCATATTTGCAAACAACCTTATCATTAACGCAAATGGTTTGGTGAACACTCCTAATATTTCAACAGGAACTAAAATTGGTTTTATCCAATGTGGAACTGGTGGCCATACGATATGCCCCCAATAATGTTTGTTGCTGCTAAATAATATTACTATAAAAGATATCAGTGCTAATATCATGGTAAAAGTAATGTTGCCTGTAACATTAGCTGTACCCGGTATAAGGCCAACAAGATTATTAATAAGAACAAAGAAAAATACAGTAAGCAGGTAAGGCAAATATTTTTGATATTTATGACCAATACTTGGTTTAGCAACATCATCTCTGATGAAATTAATAACTGTTTCCAAAGCATTTTGCATTCCTGTTGGAGCAGATGAAACACCTTCTCCTTTGTTATAACGTTTTGCAACAGATAACAAAATCCATACTAAAAGACTTAAAGCAAGAAGCATCTGTACTACATTTCTGGTAAGAGAGAGATCATAAACTTTTACACTATTATCAATTTCACCATTTTCATTTGTTGCAATAATTTGCCCAATGTTGAATTTTTTGGGATCTAATTTCCAGTCATTAATTTTTTCGTCAGTCAATATAGAATAGCCTTTGTAATCATTTTCACCATGATGAAATTCAGATGACATAAAACAGGTTAAACCACGTTCAGATGAGTAAATAATAACGGGAAGTGGAATATTGGCATGATGGTCTTTGCCATCGCTATCTTTCCATGATAAAAAATGGAATTCATGGGCATCCATTATATGACCAAAAATAACTTCGTTGGCATCAAATAATTTTTTCTCTTTTCCGCCTTGTTTTTGTGCCTCTTGTTGTTCTCTATTTTCATTGCCGGCATTTTGTGCAAAAACACTGGTAAAAAAAGATGCAGAAAATAAGCTTAAAACCAGTACCAGTAATGCTTTGGTGCTATTTGAAATCATGTAATTCTTCAAATTTTGCGCAAAGATAAGGAAGGGAAGGTTAAAAATCGAAAATAGAAAGATCAAAAATATAAAATGTTAGAATTATAAACAGAAGGTTTAATTATACTGGTTCTTCCTGTTTTTCAAATTGCATTTTATGGAGATGATAGTAATGTCCTTGTTTTTGCAGCAATTCATCATGTGTTCCGATTTCTTTTATTTCTCCTTTATCTAAAACAATAATTTTATTGGCTTTACGAATGGTACTCAGGCGATGTGCAATAACTATAGATGTTCGTCCTGCTATCAATTTTTCAATAGCTTGTTGTATCAAATGTTCGCTTTCTGTATCAACCGAAGATGTTGCTTCATCCAGAATAAGTATTGAAGGATCAAATAATAAAGCTCTGACAAATGATAATAGTTGACGCTGGCCCAATGAAAGTGTAGCACCCCGTTCCATTACATTAAAATGATAATCACCCGGCAAACGCATAATAAAATCATGAATGCCGATCAGCTTCGCTGCTTCAATCACCTGTTCATCTTTAATGTTATCATTGCGAAGTGTTACGTTATCACGAACAGAAGCACTGAATAAAAAAACATCCTGCAATACCACTGCTATTTTGCTTCGCAGATAAAACAGGTCAAACTTTTCTATATCAACATCATCTATCTTAATAAACCCTTTTTGAATATGATACAACCTGTTGAGCAAACTTATGATAGATGTTTTACCGCTTCCGGTATGTCCAACAATTGCTAATGTTTCTCCGGGATTAATGGCAAAGGAAATATCCTTTAATACATATTGCCCTTCGCTATATGCAAACCATACATTTTTAAATTCAACCTTGCCTGCCATTTGTTGAGGTACATAAGTTCCGGTATTAGTAGCAGTATCCTTATTATCTAATACCTTAAAAACACGTTCGCTGGCTATCATTCCCATTTGCAATACGTTAAATTTATCTGCAATAACACGTAGGGGACGAAATAATAAATTAAGACATAAAATAAATGATGTAACAATACCTGCGATCTGTGCTCCTTTATCTGCTGATATTTGCAATGATTCTTTAGCAGCCCACCAAACTAATAAACCAGAAGAAAAAGCCAAAACTAATTCTACAACCGGATAAAAAAAAGAATACGCAAGAATAGATCTGATGTTTGCGTTACGATGCTCCTGATTAATAAGATCAAACTTTTTAAATTCCCTTTTTTCCGCGGCAAATGCCTGCACTACATTCATGCCGGTTATATGCTCCTGTACAAAAGCATTGAGACTTGCTACTGCATTACGTACACGAATAAACGATTTATTTACACTCTCTTTAAAATAATAAGTTACTACCATTAATATCGGAAAAGGCGCTATACAAACTAATGTTAACTTCCAGTCAACAAAAAACATATAGATCAATACTGCAATAATGGAAAGGAGATCAGCAATAATAGGTATCAACCCATCACTGAAAATATCGTTGATAGATTCAATGTCATTAATTGTCCTGGTAGTTAATGTACCTATCGGTGTTTTATCGTATTGTGAAAGATTAAGATGAAGTATCTTTTTGTAAGTAGCTACCCTCATATCTTTCACTACATTTTGACCCAATGAAGAAGTGGAAAAAGAAAAAACAAAACGACAAAAAGATTCAATTAATAATATTACCAATTGAATAATAGTAATACCGATAATAACATTTTGGGGGCCTTTTAAAAACCAAACGGTTGCATTACTTTTTAATCCTTGATTAATTGTTAGCTGTATAAGCCATGGCCTTATAGGTGAAAGTATTGCTAAAAAAATGGCTAAAAAAATTGAACAGTAGAATTTACTCTTATAAGGAATTACAAAATACAACAACCTTCGAAACAATGAAAAATCAAATACTTTTTTCTTTGTTTTTTGTTGTTCACTCATGCTGCAAAGTTACGGCAGTTTATTATTGTGACTAAACTTGCTGCCTGCCATTCATAAACTATTCTCCTTCCATTTTTTTATCATACGCTTTAATAAAAATAGCACCAAGATTTTTGTAAGGAGGTATATAATCATCCCAGCTTTCCCTTACTTCTTTACTGGGATCGGTTGAGAATAGTTTAGTAAGGTTCGTCCACATATCCTGCCACACAAGTGTTTTGCCGGAAATAAAAACCTGGTTAAGATAATTAAGTATCGGCCGGTTGATATCTCCTTTACCAATTTCCTTTGTAGAAATGATATGAGCATCGGGACATATATCTAAAATCTGGTTTAAATTTTTATAGCCCCCGCAACTGCCCAGTACAATGATCTTTGCATCAGCAGGCATTCTATCAATAGTTCGTGGAAGCCAATAACTGTGTCCCCTGTGAATTACAACTGTAGGATACAACTCATTTTTAGTAAGATACCTGCTTAAATGTACCTGTGCAGAATCATCCAAATTGGCATCATTATCCAATGGCCGATTGGCATATATCCAAACTTTTTTTCCTCTTAATGATTTTATAACAACCCATTCTTTTTCGATGTTTATGCGCCAATCATTCGGTGAAAATGAATTGAGAAAGCTTTTAAAAATTCCTTTGCCATCTTCATCACCAAAAAAGAAAATCTGTTGTATGATCCGGTCGCTATCGTCTGACAGAAACTTATGATCAACAGAATAAATAGAAGGAATTCCGATTTCCTTTGTAAGATCAATGTTATGATTATCTACTGACAAAAAAATTGTTTTTAATAATCCATATACGATCTTTCCTTTTATATTATTTTCATTAATACTCCGCTGTTCGTTCTCTGTTATATTTTGCAAGATTGTTTTTAATAACGTTTTATTTTTGATACTGCTATAACTATCCGCCACATCCACTGCATCTTCCAAACTGCCGGAGTTATCAAGATTATCAACAAATGCTTTCATTAATATTTCAGAATTAGACGGAGGCATTAATCGTAAAAATGTATCTAACTGATTAAAATTAGCTGCCATTTTAATGAACTTTTTAAAATAGTCCATATTTACACTCATTAGCAAAAAATCAGTTCTTGGCTTTGAGCCCATTCGCTGAAGCATTCTTTCAAAACTATGTTTGTAGCTGGAAGTATAAATATCATTTTCTCCCATCACCATCATATAATAAATTTCAATTGGCGATAAAGGATCAATCGCCTTCATTCTTATATTCAGGTTTGTTTCTTCGTGCAAAGCATTTATTGGAGTAATAAAATGTTCAATAGCTTTACGCTGCAACATATCACGCAAACCATTGGCACCAAACATAGCAACAGGTGTATCCTGATTCACTAAACGCTTACTATACCTTATCTCTGTTTTTACCAATAGTTTATAATAACCAACACTGTCATATCCTTTTTCGTCAGTACCTACAAATCGTTTAATGCTATCAATGGTTTGAGTTCCATTTAAGATATCATCTAAAAAAGGAAAATAAAGTAATGCTCTTGGTGTTTCACTTAATTGTGCTACTTGTTTTACAATTGGATTATTACTGCGATGAATTAACTTTCCTTCGGGTGTGTAATATGCCTGTGCATAAGAATACAATTGTACAGGATCACGAAGAGCAGCTTCTGCTATAAGGCTATCTGCAAAAGGTTCGCTTGCATAAGGGCCAATAACAGATAATATTTTTTCGGGATTTAATGCGCAATATTTTAAAAATAATACCTTTTTACTTTCTGCATAACCTTTATTATCTCTGAATATTTCTGAATTGATTTTACCAACTTCATAAGGCGCTTCTGCTATAAAAGACGCCATGCTGATACTATCAATATTAGCTTTAAGTATTTTTTCAAAATTATCAACAAGTGCCGGAGCTAATATTGGATTTAGCTCTCTTGTTTTCCATTCAATTCTGAATTGCTGTACCATTCGTTCAATGAATCTCAAATACGCTATCTTTTCCTGATTGCTGCTGATCTTTGCATTTGCCTCTACAAAGTCTTCGAGTTCATTTACCTTTCTGATTAATGCATCTGTAACCTGAAGGTTGATGTCATCATTCCCTGAAATTTTAATTATGCCATCTAATTTGCCATCCGCCTTATCACAATTTGTCTGTTCTTTATGAATAAGATCGTGAAAATAAATTCGTTCGATAGGAACTTTAGTTGTATCAGCTATGGCAAAAACGCTTATAGCTTCAAAGCATAATATTATAGTAAAAAAATATTTCTTCATATTAATTGCTCTGCCATAAATGGCTATATTGGTAGTGGTTTGTAGCAAATATCGCTTATTAGGACTATTAATTCAAATGTGGCGTTACTTTTGGTTAACAATTTGATAATATAAGAAGCAGCCCTACGCTGATACGTGGCTTAAAATGATAGATTACTTTTGCTTAACAAATGGCTTATGAGTAATGTTAAAAAAATTTTAATTGCTGATGATGAAGCCGATATTCTGGAAATTATCCAGTTCAATTTACAGGCAGAAGGCTATAAAGTAATAACTGCTAAAAACGGCGATGAAGCAATAGATCAGGCAAAAAAACATCAGCCCGACCTCATCATTTTAGATATTATGATGCCTGGAAAAAATGGTATCGAAGTTTGCAATATTCTTCGTCTTCAACCTGCCTTTAAAGATACACTGATCGTTTTCTTAACTGCATTGAGCGATGAAGGAACAGAAATACGAAGTCTTGAAACTGGTGCTGATGATTATTTAACCAAACCGATCAGCCCGAAAGTATTGGTAAGTAAGATAACTGCTTTGTTCAGAAGAGTTAATAGTAATAAGGAAGAACCTGTTGTTTTACAAATTGGCGACCTGCAAATAGACCGGGAGAAATACTTAGTGAACCTTCACAACAATGAAATAATACTTGCACGTAAGGAATTTGAATTGCTTGCATTGCTTGCTTCCAGGCCTGGTAAAGTTTTTTTACGCAACGAAATATTGAACCAGGTTTGGGGTACTGAAGTAATAGTTGGCGATCGTACTATTGACGTGCATATCCGTAAAATAAGACAAAAACTCAACCTCGATTGTATTACCACCGTTAAGGGTGTTGGATATAAGTTCGAATTATAAATACTTCTTATGGCTGGTAGTTTATAGTTATTTATTTTTGTAAGAGTTGAATTTTTTATTTATGTGAACTACTATCTGAATAAATGTTCTCTGCAAAAAATTTTTCACCACAGCAGTTATCTGCATTAACAGGATCGCTTATTGCTGTCCCTATCAGTGTTGTTATTTTTTATTTTCATCCTGTATGGTGGATAGCATTACTTTCTCTCCTGGTGATTTTCTCAGGAAGCTTTGGACTGATATTATTTATGATGCAACATTTTATTTACCGAAAAATAAAACTGATATACAAACTTATTTATCAAACCAAGGCGAGCAAAAGAGAAGAATTTTATTATAAAAATATTTTACCACAGAAAAGCATTGATGAAGTAAGAGAAGATGTGGAAATATGGGCAGATCAACGCAAAGCAGAAATTGAATTATTAAAAAAGAACGAAGCATTCAGAAAAGAATTTTTGCAAAACCTCTCTCACGAATTGAAAACTCCCATTTTTGCCATCCAGGGGTATATAGACACTTTATTAAATGGCGCATTAGAAAATCCGGAGGTAAACAAAAAATTTTTAAGCAGTACATCACGCAATATTGATCGGTTGGTAAACCTATTAGATGACCTTGACGAAATTTCTAAATTAGAAAGTGGTGAACAGTTACTTTACAAAGAAAATTTTATAATACAAGATCTTATAAAGGAAGTTTTTGAAACATTATCTATCAAAGCAGATGAAAACCTGATTCATCTTGTTATTAAAAAAGGATGTGAATTACCATTGACTGTATTTGCAGATAAAGAGAAAATGCGACAAGTATTTATTAATCTTATTGATAATGCCATTAAATACGGAAAAAGAAACGGGCAGATTGAAGCAAGTGCTTATAAAATAGATGGCAAAAGGATCCTGATTGAAATAAGCGATGATGGCGCAGGAATTTCAGAAGAACATTTAGGAAGAATATTTGAACGTTTTTATAGAACTGATCATGCACGAAGTCGTAAAATAGGTGGAAGCGGACTTGGTCTTTCCATTTGTAAACATATTATTGAAGCGCATGAGCAGGCTATCCATGTACGTAGCTCTTTAGATGTAGGTTCAACTTTTGGCTTTACATTAGAAAGTAAAAAAGATTAATTATCTGTTGCAAAAATATATTTACGTGGCTTAAAATAATAAACTGTAAAGCGCCTTGCCTCTATCCCATTTCTATACTGAGGCACAATTATTATTTTATCAGGATGAAAATTTTTAATACTGCCAAACGATCCTATATCACTATAATAATTAGAAGGAATAATTACATAAATGTCCAGGGAATCTTTTAGTGGCCCACGTTGTTTATTCAGCCAGTAGTATTGATGGATATCCTCGATTGAACCTTCGGTAAATACTTTTAATTGCAATGGTGCAGCAACATAATGATCTATGTGTGCAGCAGGGAACCATTTATTACATAAGATAATTGTTTGTATATTTTTATCCAGTGTTTGATGTGTTGACTGATAAATGCTATCAAAAGATTGTGAAAAATTTTTCCAGCCATACATATCCAGTGTAAAATCTCCATCCCCTTTTTTATCAATATTTTTATTCCCAATGGTGCCAGGAAAAAAATTAATTGCTGCAATTCCTAAAACGATAATAACTAACAATAAAACAATTGCAGAAGAAATAGTAATAGTCACTGATCTTTTTTCCCCAGTAACTGTTGTTTTTTTTTCGGCAAAATAACAGGCAGTTAATAATACAAGGCTGGTGTAAGCCGGGCCAGTCCAATGTGGAAGCACTGTTTTAAAAAATGAAATAGCTGTAGCAATAACTATCAATGGCAAGCTTGTTAAAAGCAATAATTTTTTTTGAGCGGGCAAAATAGAAAATTTATTGTGCCATAAGGCGATACTTAAACAAACAAAAATTATCGGATTGCAATAAAGCACCTGCCCTGCTGCAAATGAAAAAAAATTGTCCAGGTCAATTCCGCCATGAATGATATTAACGCGGTTGCCATGGTAAGTAAAAGTTATAAAGTGATTATCTATGTTCCATTTAATTACGGGTATAAAAAATATTATGGTGATTATTACCGATACATATAAACTCCATTGCTTCAACCATAGCCTGTTATAGATCATAACATAAAGTATAAAACCAAACCATAAGAATGTTGTATGGATCTTACACAACATTCCCAATCCTGAGAATACACCAAACCACAAAACATTTTTTATTTTCTTATGATCAATAACAGGAGAATCAACTATACCTATTAATAGATAAAGCCCCCCCGTCCAGAAAATCATTTGTGGAGAATCAGGAAGAATAAAAGTGCCCGCAATTATACTTCCATAAATTGTAGCTGTATAGATCAACGCTGCTAAAAAGCCTGCATAATCATTGGCTAATTTTTTCCCGCATTTATATACCAGCCATGTAACTATTGCACATGAAATAATGGCTCCGGCCCTGATAAAAAATTCTGAATTAAACAATAAATTACAGGTAGTTAACCGTATCAGCCACCCTACTATCGGCGGATGATCAAAATAATTCCATTGCAGATGCCTGGAATATAAACAATAGTATACCTCATCATTACCCAGTTCTGTAACTATGGCTATAACACATCTTATTAATGTAGCAATGAGAATTAATAAAAATGTTTTATTACGATAGCTCAAGTGTATTAATGAAAAGTGTAACAAAAATTTGTAAAAGAAAAACAATATAATTCACCGTCAATTTCAACAAGCAAAAATTAAAATATTGAATTCCGAATCAATAAGATAAATTCTAAATTGAATATTATGAAGGTAAGGAGCTTTGTTCTCTGGATGCAACCAATTGCTTATTCCTACTTTCAGTCCAATCATATTTCCGGGCAATGTAAACGCATACAATACCAGAAAAAATTCCGGTCAGCATACCAGCTAATACATCAGTTAAAAAATGCTGTCCAAGATAAATACGTGAAAAGCCGATAAAAAGCGCTGCAAGTAAAATAAGTAAATGAAATTTTTTATTCTTGTCGGTTATTGCAAGAACGGTTGCAACCGCAAATGCCGTCGCAGTATGGCCTGATGGAAAACTATTATTGTAAGCAAATTCAATTCCATTAATAAAATAAGATTGCTCACTATTACCAAAAAATAATTTTGGACGTGGAGAGTATATAATATGCTTAAGTGTTTGTGTAATAAGTCCTGAAAGAAGGAAGGCATATAACAATACCACCCCGGTTTGCTTGCTTTTTAACCAAAAAAAATAAAATACTGCAAGAAAAATTGCAAAAAAACCGTGGCCCAGATAAGTGTACTTAATAAAAAAAGTGTCCAGCCAAAAAGAATGATAACTATTAAGCAATATAAAGCTGGAAGGATTCCCTTCTACCAATACCAATATAGATCCGATGATAATAATAAAAAGAAAGCCAAAAAAAAATACAGGGCTTTGCTTTATATAAGCCAGTTTAATCATTTTGAAATTTTTTGGCAAAATTAGTCAATATTTAGGTTTATAAAAAAAGTGGAATAGAAATTCCACTTTTAATGCACAAGGAAAAATTTACCTACTAACAAATAATATTACTAACCCTATTTGTCTGCCTCAAAGATGCAATGCAAATATTACTTCAGTATGAACCTAACATTATCAAATTCTTAAGAAGTGGCTTTACATTTTGATAACCCTGTGTTCACAATTTGGCAATATAATAATTTAAACTTTGCATTTAATTATATCCCTTGGAAAAAAGAAAAATAGACGTAGCAATCATTTCTGATGTACATCTTGGAACCTATGGGTGCCGTGCAAACGAGGTGTCACGTTATCTTTCCACTATCGATCCTTCTATTCTTATATTAAATGGCGATATCATTGACATCTGGCAATTCAGTAAAAAATACTGGCCGGCCGGGCACATGCAGGTGATCAAACAAATTACAAGTATGCTTAGCCGTGGTGTAAAAGTTTATTATATCGCAGGCAATCACGATGAAATGCTACGAAGATTTGAAAATTTTTCTATCGGTGATTTTCATATTGTGAATAAACTAGTGATTCATCACAATAACAATAAAAGTAGTTGGATATTTCACGGAGATGTATTTGATGTAACTATGCAATACAGCAAATGGCTTGCAAAACTCGGCGCTGTAGGGTATGATATGTTGATAATGATAAATACCTTCATCAATTATATCAGCAAAAAAATGGGGAGAGGAAAAATTTCTCTCTCCAAAAAAATAAAGAATTCAGTAAAAAGCGCCGTAAAATTTATCAACAGTTTTGAAAATACTGCTGCAGAAATTGCTATTGAAAAAGGATACGATTATGTTATCTGTGGGCATATTCATCAACCTTGTAACCGTGAAATTGTAACTCCAAAAGGCAAGGTAAATTATTTAAATTCCGGAGATTGGATTGAAAACCTCACTGCATTGGAATATTATAATGATAGTTGGAGTATTTATTATTATCAGCAGGACAACCAGGTAAAAGAATTGAATGATTCATTTTATATGGATGAGGCAGCTTACCTGCGTACGGCTGAATTATTTAAAATGATGATGGAAGATTTTGAATTAGCATCTTAATAACTAATATGAAAGTATTATACGCAATACAGGCAACAGGCAACGGGCATATCAGTCGTGCGACAGAAATTATTCCATTACTTAAGGAAAAATGTGAAGTGGATATATTGATAAGCGGCACCGAAGCAGATGTAGATCTGAATCATGTAATTAAATACCGCCGAAAAGGATTGTGTTATGTTTTTGGAAAAAAAGGGGGCATTGATATTTATGAAACATTTAAAAAAATGCAATCCAAAAGATTTCTCAATGAGATAAAAAAATTTCCTGTCGAGGATTATGATCTGGTGATAAATGATTTTGAACCAGTAAGCGCATGGGCAAGTAAAATAAAAAATGTCCCTTGTGTTTCTATGAGTCACCAATATGCCATACTACACAAAAATGCTCCAAAGCCTGATAAGTTCGATCCACTGGCGTTGTTAGTACTAAAATATTATGCTCCCTGCAAAGCCGGTGTAGGCTTCCATTTCAAGAAATATGGTGATAATATTTTTACACCCGTTATCCGTAAGGAAATACGAAATGCACATGTAAATAATCTTGGCCATTACACAGTTTATCTTCCGGCGTATCATGAGGAGAAGCTAATAAAATTCTTAAGTGCATTTAAAAATATACGCTGGCATATTTTCTCAAAGCATACAAAAAAATCTTTCATTGAAAAAAGTTGTTGGATAAGACCGGTGAATAATAATGATTTCTTAGAAAGCTTTGTTAGTTGCGAAGGAATTATATCTGGTGGTGGATTTGAAACTCCTGCAGAAGCATTGCACATGGGCAAAAAACTATTAGTAATACCAATGAAAAATCAATACGAACAACATTGTAATGCAGCCGGTATTAAACAATTTGGTGTACCGGTAATTAAAAGTTTAAAAGATAAACACTACGATAAGATCAAACGTTGGCTTAATACTGAGCAGAATATTAAAGTAAATTTTGCAGATGAAACGGATAAAATAATTGATATTGTTTTATCTCATTCAGCGTTGCTTAAAAATTCATCTAAAGAAAAATATACTTCTGATATTCTTCACAACCCTGCTGATATTTTTATCCCTAAGGCAATATAATTTTATTTTGGAGCAAACGGGCACTTCATAGAAAAATCATTATTACATTAATTATTTTTCAGAAACTGTTTGTAATCTTAATAATAGTAAAAACTCTATCTATGAGTCTGGCGCAAAGATAAACTGTTTTAGCAATCGCCGTAGATGTTAAGTTGTATATCCTTAAAGCCCTCTTCTGTAACAGTAAAAAAAGAAGTTTTGCCTTTAAGTGTAATATTTTTTAGCTCTTCGTATTTCTTTTGAATTCTTTCTTTTGAGGGATAAATTTCAGGAAATTCATCAACAAACTGTGGGTTAACAGGCATCCCTTTATAGGTAAAAAATATCTTTACATCATGGTCAGAATTATTGAGGGAAAAGTAAGCAGGAACGCTTTTAAGATAATATTCTACATTCATATAATTGCTTTTAGAAAAGACAATGTACATTGTTATAAATGCAAGAACGAAATTTCAATATTACCAAATTGTTAACTCAAACAAGTAGTTGAATATTAATGCGTTATAATGCTTTAGTTATCGTAATTTATCTTCTTATTAAAAAATAATTATCGGTAAACTATAAGATAATTCAAGTATGAGAATTTGCTACTTGATTAATAAATTTGCCCGATTGCTATGATAAATTTTATATTTTATCAGAGTTTATGACTATGTTTTAAAACCTTTGCTTCAATATAAAAGATTATTTCTTCTGCAATATTCTTAGTTTGATCGCCAACCCTTTCTAATTTTCTGATAATAGACAACGCATATAAAGACATATCCAATTCGTTTGGAAATTCTTTAAGGTATTCCAGAATCATATTATTTGCATTAACATTTATATTATCCAAAAATTCATCCTTCAAAAATATACTCCTTGCCAGGACAGTATCTTCATTTTCAAAAGCAGTAAGCGTATCATCAAGCATGTTGATAGATTCATCATACATCTCTATTATTTTTGTTGCTTTCAGTAATTCAACGCTAAATGGCTTTTCAGTAATTAAGATATGTTTGGCAACACCTTCTGCTATATCTCCTGTTCTTTCTAAATTGGAATTAATTTTTAAAACCGCCAGCAAAAAACGAAGATCAATTGCTACTGGTGTGAATAATGCAAAAATATCTTCACAATCCCTGTCTATTTTTAATTCAAATGCATTCACTCTTCTTTCCTTTGATTTTACTTCACGTGCAAGGTCCTTATCAAAATTCTGTAAGGATGCCTTTGCTTTTACCAACTGTGTGCGAACAAGTTCCCACATATTTTTAACTTCATCCTTTAGCAGTTGTAATTCTGTTTCTAATTGTGTCATGTTTTACAATATAAAAAATTAGTAAGTTAATTTAACTAAATCTACCTGTGATATAATTCTGTGTGCGTTCATCTTTAGGGTTAGTAAACATCTGCTTCGTATCATCATACTCTACCAATTCTCCCACATAAAAAAAAGCTGTTTTATCACTTACACGTGCCGCTTGTTGCATATTGTGTGTTACAATTATAAGTGTATAATTCTTCTTTAGATCATGCAACAATTCTTCAATACTTGAAGTAGAGATTGGATCCAATGCAGAAGTAGGTTCATCCAATAATAGCACTTCAGGTTCCATTGCAATAGCTCGTGCAATACATAAACGCTGTTGTTGCCCTCCCGAAAGAAAAGTTCCTTTTTTATGTAATGAATCTTTTACCTCGTTCCACAAAGCTGCTTTCGTTAAAGATTCTTCTACGATTTTTTCTTTCTCTGCTTTTGAAAGTTTAAGCCCTACTAATTTATATCCGGCAATTACATTATCAAATATACTAAGGTTAGGAAAAGGATTAGGCCGCTGAAATACCATACCAATTTTGAGACGTACAAAAATCGGATGCATTTCATAAATGTCTTCATTCCTGATCATCATCGTTCCTTTGCTGGTTGCCCCTGGAATTAATTCATGCATACGATTGATACATCGGAGATAAGTTGTTTTACCACAACCTGAAGGTCCCATTACTGCAACAACATTGTTTTTCGGAATTTCAATGTTTACATTTTTAACTACATGGTTAGTTCCGAACCATGCATTAAACTCTTTACTTTTTATAACTGTACTTTCCATCGTCTTGTTGTGATCTTTGTAATAATATTTAAGAGTAATACGGTAACCAATAATATTAATGCAGCCCCCCACGCTATATCATGCCATTCATCATAAGGACTGGTTGCATAATTAAATATTAAATGTGGAAGGGTTTCCATTGGTTTAGCCATATTAGTATTTATATATGGGTTACCAAAAGCCGTAAAAAGTAAAGGAGCTGTTTCACCAATTACTCTTGCTACAGCGAGTGTTACGCCTGAAAGAATTCCACTCATACCGCAAGGAACAATTATTTTTAAAATTACTTTGTGATAAGGCATCCCTAATGCGAGTCCTGCTTCTTTTAATGAAAAAGGTATCAGTTTTAATGTTTCTTCTGTTGAACGTACAAGAATTGGTAACATCATAATTGCCAAGGCAACACTTCCTGAAATTGATGAGAATGTACCAAATGGTTTTACTAACCAGAAATAAACAACAATACCGATTACAATAGAAGGTATCCCTTGTAATACATCAACTGCTAAACGGCTCCAGTACGATAATCTACCAGTTCTATTTTCACTTAAATAAATACCACAAAATATACCAAATGGAATAGCTATTATAGAAGCTGTTACTACAATCATTAAACTACCTAAAAGCGCATTTACAATTCCTCCACCTGATTCACCAACAGGCGCTGGTATTTTAGAGATAAAGTTCCAGTTTACCTTTGTAATACCTTCTTTAAAAATGTAACCAATAATAAAAAGCAGTGGCAATGTTGTAATAAAAGCAACAAATACAATTATTGCCTGCACTGTCTTACTCTTACCAATCCTGTATTTTATTTTTACTTTTTCAATATTACTCATTGGTGAATTTTTTAATGATACGTTTCCCTATCATATTAATTATAACAGTAACCACAAAAAGCATTAATCCTAATTCAATAAGAGCAGATAAATAAAGTGTATGATCAGCCTCAGTAAATTCATTGGCTATTACACTTGCCATTGTATTGCCGGGTGAAAAAATACTCGTTGGTATCATACTTGTGTTACCTATCACCATAGTTACGGCCATTGTTTCACCCAATGCTCTTCCTAATGATAAAAGAATACCAGCAAATA
>Ga0207018_1060_pt1 | contig 19647 bp, 13 predicted proteins | sample Alteio_BWMinCont_52_FD_153476 | JGI IMG/M metagenome (GOLD analysis project Ga0207018, IMG submission 153476) | Enriched cells from forest soil in Barre Woods Harvard Forest LTER site, Petersham, Massachusetts, United States -... | ecosystem: Environmental > Terrestrial > Soil > Temperate forest >...
GGCTATCTTTTCGCACTTTAAAATGAGCATCAGGATTTTGATTTATCCTGATAAATTTGGATGAAGTGCCCAAACATCCGAAATTATTGGTCTCCGTTACTATCACAGAATCAGTGCCATAATTTAATTTTGCCGACATAGACGATATATTTTGTCCTGATAAAAGTGTTCCTCCTTTTACAGTCCATTTCCAGGAAGAACCAGAAACAGAATCTATTTGAAACTTAATAATAGAATCATTACCGCAAATCATATCCGGACCTTTAATGTTGGGATTTGGTTTAGGCATCACAAAAGCATTTGTAGTATCAGAATTACTGCAACCCGTGTAAGGACTTTTTTCAGTTAGGATATATCGGGTTGATATTGTGGGACTGACTGTTATCTCTGGTTGAGTTGCATTAAATCCTGTGGGTAAGCTACTCCAATGATAGTTATCTCCAAGGCTGTCAAGAAAACCAAATGTCGCGTACTGACCCGGACAAATAAATTGGTTCTTACCTGCTTTTGGTAAAGGCAAAGGCGTGACTTTAATAACAACTGAATCTGACTTTTTACAACCCGTACTATCAATAGTTTCTGTAAGATAATATATGGTTCGTGAAGTAAGTTTTAAAGTTGGATTTGAAGAAGTTGAAGTGAATCCAGAAGGATTTGACGTCCAGGAATATGAGTGACCATTTATAGGCGTTATATCCGGTATTATTTGGTTGCCAAGGCAGATGTTAGTGTCGCGGCCTGCATCTGGTTTGGGGAGTGGGTTCACGGTAATTGTGACGGAATCTTTCGAGATACATTGTTTGTAGTAAACAGGATATGATATTAAATAATAAATAGTGGTAGAGGTTGGGCGGACAAATAAATTTTCATTCGACCCAATCCAACCAGAAGTCTTTGATTCCCAATCATAGTATCCCTCAATCTTAAATGATGGAGGATAAGCGACTAATTGAACCCTATCACCACTACAGATACTTTGATTCAAAGTGACAAGCTGAGCATGATAAACGTCATAAATTGCACTTAATGGCCTAACTGTCAAAGAATCTGTGGCCGAGCAGCCTGTTACCGTATTTGTTTCAGTGAGATAATAGGTTGTAAAAACTGTAGGGCTTACAATTGGATTACTTAAAGTAGAACTAAACCCACCAGGTTTAGAACTCCATAAGTAAGAATTACCGCTTACGGCTGAATCACCGATTGTGGTACTTCCTCTCGGGCATTGTGATTTATTACCACCCGTAATTACTTTTGGAGATGGCGTAACCGTTATAATTGCAGAATCAGATTTTGAGCAACCAGTTGCAGCGATAGATTCAGTTAAATAATAAGTAGTTGAAACTGTTGGATTAACAATAATGTTTGAATTGGTGTCTGTAATTCCAATAGGGTTAGATTTCCATAAGTATCTATGGCCTAGTATATAGGAAGTTCCTAAACTAATACTTGTTCCAGAGCAAATAGTTTGATTTCCTCCAGCATTAGGGGTTGGTAAAGAATTAATAGTAATTTTAGTAGTATCCGCATTTTTGCATCCTGTAAGTGTATCACTTTCTGCTAGATAATAAAATGAAGTAACGGATGGGTTTACTGTGGGATTTGAGTTGGTAGATGAAAATCCGGGAGGATCGGATAACCAGGAATAGGTATAATTTTGATGGACAGGTGACCCAATAGAAACTGAATCACCCTCACAAATTGCATTATTTCCATTAACATTCAGTATTGGCAAACTATTGACAGTAATTGTTATGGAATCTCTGCTTGTACAATTAGCACCCTTAGTTGATTCAGTTAAATAATAGGTTGTTGTTATAGAAGGAGCTGCATATGGATCGCTGATATTTGAGGTAAACCCAGTAGGATCAGAGGCCCAGGAATAAGTATGACCGCTAATTGTATATGAGCCCAGGAAAATATGGCCACCGCTACAAATTGAATGATCGCCGCCCGTATTTGGTGTTGGAGGATCATTTACAGTTTCAATAATTGTTGAACTGTCATTGCATGGAAAAGAATCAAAAACACCATTTGGCAGAATTGTCCATGCTCTAATAGTATCAGTTCCAGTATCAAATTTAAAAGTTCCTAGTTTGATGATTGCAGAGCTGTCTTTTGTCAGATCTCCGGTCCAATTATAAGAGGTTTGTGCCTTGCTATTTATAGACCATTCAATTTTAGCAGTTTTTAAATCAATACTGCCATAATTATTAAGCTGTACATTTACATCATAGGTACCGGGACAAAAATTACCATTTGGAGTCAAGACCTTTGAGATTCCTGCATCATTTTCATAGGAATAAGAAAATTTGGCCAAAAATGCGTCAGAACCACCGGCTAAAGATGTTTGATAAACGCCGGAAGTTGCTATTGAACTGTTGCTCAATGTATATCCGGTAATATAAACATTTCCGAAAGGATCAGCACTAACTCCCATTGCGCGGTCCTCGTTGCTACCTCCATAATATGTGCCCCAGATTCGATAACCCGAACCGCTAAACTTCACCAGAAAAGCATCATAAGAACCTCCTCGGTATAGTTGATCACCACAAGAACTCGCAATTCTTCCGTCGCTGTTTGTTGAACCGGCCATATAAACATTTCCAGATTTATCGTTACAAACACTATAACCTATTTCCGCGCCATTCCCATAGTAGGTACCCCATGTAAGGCTTCCTGAACTACTGAATTTTGCCAAAAATGCAACATAACCTCCAGAAAATGATGTTTGGAAAGCGCCGGAGGTAGCTACACTATCAATACTATTGGCTCTAGAGAAACCCGTAATATAAACATTCCCAAAAGGATCTGTACTTATTCCGTTTGCGTAATCATCTGAATATCCTCCAAAATAAGTTGCCCACTTAAGGCTCCCTGAACTAGAAAATTTTGCAAGAAAACAATCCTCATTTGCCCAATAACCCGTTGTACGTAAAAATGTCTTATAAGCGCCCGAGGTAGCTATACCACTACTGTGTGTTGCGCCTGTAATAAATACATTTCCGGAAGCATCTGTAGTAACACCATACCCTAAATCAACATCTGTCCCACCAAAATAAGTTGCCCAGGATATACTACCGTTACTAGTAAACTTCGCTAGAAAAGCATCCCAACCTCCTGCATTAAATGTCTGATAAGCACCAGAAGTAGATAAAATATTGCAGGTATTACAATATGTTGATGTACCTCCTGTCATATATACATTTCCAGATGGATCTATAGCCACAGATTGTCCATATTCATCAACCGCTCCGCCGTAATATGTCGCCCAACTTAAGCTGCCAGTACCACTAAGCTTTGCTAGGAAGGCATCGCCGTAGGCGGAGCCACCTCCGAAAGATGGTTGGTATGCTCCTGAAGTAGCAATTCCACTTTTACTTGTTGTTTGACCAGTGATATAAATATTCCCCGAAGCATCCAAGCACAATCCGTAGCCCACATCAGACCCTTGTCCACCATAATATGTTGCCCAGCTCAATCTTCCTGTAGCACTGAATTTTGCTAAGAAAGCATCGCCGTAATAGCCAGTACTCCCGCCATAAGTTGTTTGGTATGTTCCTGAAGTTGCTATTGCACTACTGCTAAAAGTTCCTCCAATGATAAATACATTGTCAGAAGAATCTGTGGTTACACCATATGCCTTATCATCATCACTCCCTCCAAAATACGTCCCCCAAACCAAAGTGGGGTCAATAACCAAGGTCTTTCCTTTTTCATAATTTCCAATATCAAATCCTATTTTTTTATTTTCTGAAATAGAATATCCAGTACTAATAGTCTGACTAGAACCTTCTAAAAAGCCTTTCAATCCTGTTTCTGTAATACTGCCCAGGCTATTCGTAATTTTGATATTTGGATTTTCCTGTGTTGTTGCCAAAAAGGAATCAGCGCCATTCCATTGCATTTGGATGTCTTTTACATTCCCACCGGGGTAAATGACAAAAGAATATTCCATGCCTTCCTTTTCCGCCGTAGCTTTTGCCGAGGAGGGTTGTCCCACCCGCCCAGAGGAGCTATTCGGGCAGGCTTTCAAAACCATATCAATATTGGGATATATGTTTTTGTAGGTTATTGTTTTATAGGAGTGAACATTGGTTATGCCATGATCTACATCTCCAGTAGTGTAATAGTTTTCGTAGTATTCCTGCTGGTCGGTTGGGAGAATTTGGGCTTTTGGATTGGCATTGAGGAAGAGGAGATCGAGACGAGCGGTGGTGATTTTTGATGGATGGGGCGCTTCTTTGGGGTTTTTCCACCCCCTGCCCCCGCCAGCGGGGGATAGCGATCCAGTTGCCTTTTCGGAATTTGAATCTTTGGTGGTTTCTAATTTTGTAAAAACGAAACTGATCATGGTGGGTTTGCAATATACATTTACACCACCTTGACGGCCATAATAGGATATATCATTAAGGATATTATTCTTTTCATCCTTTAGTTGCCCCTTGTTTTCCATGAACAAAAAGGGCTTGCTTTTTTGCATGGTGGTTTGGTAGGCAAGCTTTTGCGCGGATAAGGGATACCCAAATAATATAATCAGAAATAAGATTAGAAATATTGAAAAGGGGAGTTTCAATTGATACTGGATTTTGTATTTTCCAAATATACCAATTACTTAGAACTTAATTCATGATATTTATCGGGATTCTTACGTCTTCACCCGCCGTAGTTTTATACGAAGGAGGGGGTTCAAAATATTCACCTTACCCAATTTGTTTCCTAAACTTTTTATCCTGACATTTGGAAAAACAAGAAGAAGAAATTGCCTCGCAAAGACGCAAAGGCGCAAAGAATTAATAATTGGAATAAAATATGGCCACCAAAGACACTAAGACGCAAAGATTTAATTTTGAAAAGAAGAAAAGATGTCTCGCAAAGACGCGAAGGCGCAAAGTATTAAAATCGCAAAATCGCAAACTCACAAAATTGCAAACTCACAAATTCACCAAATCACTAACTCACTAATTTGAATAACGTAAAACGCGGCCTTAATCTTCTGGATGCATCCATGCTCATTATGGGATCAATGATTGGTTCTGGTATTTTTTTGGTATCACCTGATATTGCCAGACAGGTTAAAACACCGGGATTGCTTATTCTTAGCTGGGTATTGGCAGGTGTAATGACTATAGTTGGGGCGCTTAGTTATGCAGAACTGGCAGCGGCAATGCCTAAGGCAGGCGGGCAATATATTTATCTTAAAGAAGCTTATAATAAATTAACCGGCTTCCTATATGGGTGGACACTTTTCGCTGTGATACAAACAGGCACCATAGCTGCTGTTGCTATTGGTTTTGCAAAATATACGGGAGTGTTTTTACCTGCCATAGCATCTACAAACCATATTATTGATATAGGTTCCTTTAGTATTTCTACACAACAATTTTTGGCTATTGCGGTCATAATGGCGCTTACTATCTACAACTTCAGCAGTGTAAAGAAGGGTGCCCTCATGCAAAACCTGTTTACGTTTACAAAAATTGCTGCGCTGCTAGCCTTGGTAGGAGCGGGGCTTATTTTCGGATTTAGTTCTGGTAAAGGTAGTCTTTCACATTTTAGTCCGGTTTTGCCGGATAATTTTAGACTATCAACTATTGGCATATTTCTGTCAGCTTCTCTGGGCGCTTTATTTGCTGCCGATGCCTGGAATAATATAACCTTTACGGCAGGTGAGGTTATAAATCCTAAACGAAACCTCCCTAGGGCGTTAATTATCGGCACAGGAACCGTAATACTAATTTATATACTAGCCAATGTTGCTTTTTTATACGTTTTACCAATCAATCAAATTCAGAATGCACCTGATGATAGGGTTGCGACTATGCTTTTGCAAGCTGTTATTGGCGCATCCGGTTCATTTTTGATGGCTGCATTGGTCATGGTTTCAACATTTGGTTGCCTAAATGGTATTATTCTTACAGGGGCAAGAGTTTATTATGCCATGAGCAATGATGGGTTATTTTTCCCGGCTGCGTCTCGACTAAATAAAAATGATGTGCCTGCCAATTCATTATTATTCCAGGGTTTGTGGGCTTCTTGCCTGGTGCTTACCGGGTCTTATGGAGACCTGTTGGCCTATGTTATGTTTGCTGTGCTTTTGTTTTATATCCTCACTATCAGTGGTATATTTATTTTAAGAAAGAAACAGCCTGATCTTGAGAGGCCTCATAAGGTATGGGGATATCCGTATTTACCACTTACGTATATTGTGCTTGCAAGTTTGGTTTGCATCTGTATTTTATATTATCAAAGATTATATGCCGGAGTAGGTTTATTGATTGTACTGGCTGGTATCCCTCTTTATTTCTTGTCAAAACGTTTCTTTAAGAAAGCACCCCTAAATCCCTAAAGGGGACTTTTGGTTCATGACTTTTTTTAGAATTGATTACTTTTATGCAGCGTTTGTTTAATGTGTCACATTTCAATGTTGCATAGCTTGGGTTCATTTCGTCACCTTTATGGGCCTATCCTGAACCCCACATCTTTCACAGTTTATACATTTTAGCTTTTATTTTGAAAATAGCTTGCAGTTGTGTACCCCAGAGGGGCTATATGTTTGTAGAAAACAAACAAAAAACAAATATAACCCCTTCCCAGTGCGCCTGCGGCGCAATGCGAAGGGGGAGGCTGGGTTTCAGGGGCATTTTTCTACAAACATCCCGCTCCCCTGGAGCAATTCGCAGTAGATCTTATCGGTCCACAATTCACGCTAAATTGTGGGTAAACGTTTACTTTAGAGACAGTGCCGATACTAAAGTGAACGGCTGATAAATAATCATTTTTCAAGAAAAATTACATTCGTGCCAGTTTTAACAATTTAGTAATGTGAATGAGGCGCTAGTGGCGTAAATTTGCTGACCTTAATAAAATTATTTTAATGTTTTTTCCGTTAGTTTATCGATCTTAACCATTGGAAAACGTAAATTTGGTACATGACACATTTAGAATCAGAGCTAAGCAAAGTGAGGCAGTCGGCCTTGGAGATGATGGGCATCGTTAAAAACCAGTTAATCAAGTGTAAGGAGGCTTTTTTAGAATCAAATAACGAATTGGCGCTCGATGTAATGCACAATGAAAAGCGGGTGAATGGATATGAATTGCTCATTGATAATGATTGTGAAAATATAATTGCCTGTTTTAGTCCTGTTGCCATTGACCTGAGACTTGTGTTGGCGACTTTGAAAATAAACTATCACCTGGAGCGGATTGGCGATAATGCTGACGGTATAGCTCGTAACGTTTTGGATCTGCAGGCAAAATGGAATGCTGATCTTATTGATAGCCTGGGTCTCGTAAAAGCATTTGAAACGGCAGATGAAATGTTCAGCTATATTTTAGAGTCTTATGAAAAAGAGGATTCTTCATTGGCTCGTAAGGTTTTTGAGAAAGATCTTTTAATTGACGATATCACCGATAAAGCTATCCATATCATAGCGGGATATTTAAAAGATCATCCTAATAATATTGAAAAGGATCTCTATTTATTGCTTATTCATAGAAAATTGGAACGGGTTGGCGATTTAATAAAAAACATGGCGGAGGAAATCATCTTCTATGTTGAAGCAAAAGTCCTTAAGCATAAAACCAAATCGGAAGCGATTCTGTAGAAAGGGGTCAGGAATAAGGGGTCAGGGGTCAGAAAAGACAAGAAGACCAAATAAATAAATCAAAATCTTGGACTGTGGTCAGGCAGACAAAAAAATCCAAAAAACAATTCAACATCACATTCTCACAACTTTAGCTAAAAGCCTTAATTTCGCAACATGAAATACCAAAGTAAAGACCTGGGTCAATTCCCCGTGCAAATTCGCTACGCGATAGACCATTATACTTCACCATCTTTCAGCCTAAAAGATTTCGATAACATTATATTATGTGGTCTTGGTGGTTCAGGCATCGCAGGAAGGATTACGAAAAGCCTGTTTTTTGATAAAAGTCCCCTTCCAATTGAGGTTGTTTCTGACTATGTTTTGCCTCATTATGCCGATAAAAGAACACTTGCTATCATGTGTTCCTATTCTGGCAATACAGAAGAAACCCTGGCCATGTATGATGCTGCAAAAAATAAAGGAGCCAGTATTGTGGTGATTGCTACAGGAGGTAAACTTGCAGAAAATGCAAAAAAGGACAATTACTTATTTTACCAGGCGAATGCCGGTTTTCAGCCTCGTATGGCACTTGGATATTCACTTACTTATCTACTTTTGCTTTTCAGTGAATTCTGTTCAGGAAAGTCGGTCGCCAATGAATTGAAGGCGGCTTCCAAAGCTCTTGATAATGAAAAGCAGTACATGGATAAAGCCAAGGATTTATTCTCTCTTATGAAGGATAGAGTACATTCAAAAATTGTTGTTGTTACTGATTACATTAGCAACCCTATAGGACTAAGATTCTGTCAACAGATACAGGAAAATGCTAAGTCAGAGGCATTTCTTCATGAATTGCCCGAATCAAATCATAATGTGATTGAATCTTATTATGGTAAACTGGATTCTAATATATTATTCCTCAATAGTAATGCGCATCCACGTACTGCATTACGTTTTGGATTTTTAAAAGGTGTATTAGAAAATGAAGGCAACAATATTATAGAGATTCCAATACCTACAAACGGGTTATTACCAATACTGGAATCTATTTATACGCTAGATTGGTTGTCATTGCTTATCGCAGATTATAAGGAAGTAAATTCTGTAAACATTAAGAATATTAATGCTTTAAAAGAATATTTATCAGCTAATTAGATAGCAAATAAATTACAGATTCAAATCCGTCTTCACAACTTCCTCATCCATTAATGGCCTGATATCTATTTGCCAGAAATGAGCTAAGGAATTAAGTATCTTATTTTCTTCAGCGGCCATCCTGCCATCAGCTTGCGTCAATCTATAAGCAAACGCAATAAAATCAAGGCGTTGTTCTTCATTTGAGTGGCTCAGAAAATCAGCGGCTGCTTTTTTAAAGTGATCTGGAATTTTTTCCTTGGATACTTCTAAAAGTACATTGTTTTCATTGTCAATATCTATATCAAGATCATAATTCTTAGTAAGATAATCAACTATAATCTTTCCTTCACCTATTGAGTATTCTCCATCAACTACTGAAAGAATCATTAGCATTTGATATCCGGATTGTGCTATATTCATGTTTAAATTTTATTTTTTAGTTCAAGTTTGGAAGTAATAAAACCTGGCGAAAGCATTTGTTCAAATCAACACACAGATTATAAAGGTTTAATTATTTTTGAATGACACAATCTCTTAGCTGAAGCATTGGCTGCGGGTCAATATCATCTTGGATATATCCTGTATATTGGCCTTTAATAGCAACTTCCTCGTTGTCTTTAACGTCTGCCGCCGCTACTTTGTTATCATCCTGTATAAGGCATTGAATTTTAACATCATTTGCCGTAAAATAAATATAGCAGTGACCTGTTTGATCAGTTTCCGTTTTACTTACTATACCTTTAAGCACTATTACTTTATTGTCATATTTTCTGCGTGCTTTAGAGGTATCCGCTTTAAAATCTGAAGTAATTTTTGAAATATCAACAGTTAAATCAGTCTTCAAGTCGCTTGTATTAGAGGGAGCTTTTTTATACATTTTTAAACCTATAAATCCTCCTATGGCTATCGCTACCACCAAGAATATTAAAATTAAATATACTCTTTTCATTTTTTTACTCTCTATTAACTATACAAATGTATTCAAATTTTTAAAGCTTGCCTAAAATTTAAAGTTGTTAAAGAATATTAAATGAAGGATGTAAAAAGCATTGCAAATATTAATCTCCGCTTAATCATTAATGTTTTAAGTTTTTTAGGTTAAACTTGCAGACTTTCTTCAAAACCCCACGAATGGTACGGGATATTCGTATAGATAGAAAAAGGAATAATGTATAGAATGATTTTTGGCACGTTAATGGTTCTTATGATAACTATGGTTCTAAGTTGTACATATAAAAATGCTGAAGACGTATATCCTGCCCCTGTAGTTGATAATGTAACTTGTGATACTACTAATATTAGTTATAGTAATTATATCGCGCCATTGCTATCTGACAATTGTTATAGATGCCATTCTCAAGGAAATTCCTATCTCGGCAGCGGTTATGTATTGGACACATGGTTTAATGTAATAGCACAAGCAAATAGCGGAAATTTGGTGACTGATATTAGCATTACAGATATTGGCAGTGTTCACCACATGCCAAATGGATTACCAAGCTTATCTCAGTGCGATATAAACAAAGTGAAGGCATGGGTTTCACAAGGTGCTAAGAATAATTAAATAAGGGAATAAATAATTAAATGTAATAACCGGGATTCAACCCAATTTCAAACCTAAGAAAATGAAAAATACTAAAAAGCCGTTATCTCTTCTCTTCATTGTTGCTTTTGCAATTACAATCATGTCTTTTGCACCTTCCGGCAAAGTTTATCTCACACATACTGGTCATGTTTGGTTTTTTTCAAAGACAACTATGGAAAACATTGAAGCCCATAACTATCAGGTAGGAGCAAATCTTAATTCAGGCACGGGCGATATGGCTTTTTCCATTTTGATAAAGAGTTTTAAATTTAAAAAAGCCCTTATGGAAGATCATTTTAATGAAAACTATTTGGAGTCAGATAAATACCCTAAATCAACATTCAAAGGTAAAATTGCAAATATCGGGTCTGTAAATTTTGACAAGAATGGTAGTTATAAAGTAAATGTTACAGGTGACTTGAACATGCATAATGTAACCAAATCAGTAAATATACCCGGTATTATTACTGTGACTCAGGATTCTGTATATGAAAAATCTAATTTTACTGTTGCTTTAAAAGATTATAACATTGAAGTGCCAAGCGTAGTAAAAGATAAAATTTCAGAAACGATTGATATTCATGTTGATGTTGCATATTCAAAAAAATAAATCCATTTTTCGCACTTTATTTCTGAAATATTATCTGATCCTGATTGCCCTTGCTTTTCCTTTAACTGGATTTGCACAAACAGATAGTCTACTCAACTCACTCGACTCGGATGTAGCTATAAAAACAGAATATGTGACTGCTGCATTTAAATCGACAAGAGTAATAAATGCACAATCAACTGAAAACCTTACTGAAGGGGTTCTTGATTTCAGGATTATGCATCGGTTTGGTCCTGTAAACCAAGGGTTTTACAATTTCTGGGGTCTTGATCAGGCAAATACCAGGTTCCAGTTTGACTATGGGGTTAAAGACTGGCTCCAGGTTGGCATAGGGCGAAGTTCCGTCCCGAAATCTTATGGCGGCTATGTAAAATGGAAGTTTGTGAGGCAAAGCATTGGTAAAGTAAATATGCCTATCAGCATTCTATATCATGCCTTTATGAATGTTGATGCACTTCAATATCCGGATCCTGTGAGAAATAATGATTTAACTTCACGTTTGTCTTTTGTAAACCAGCTTATTATAGGAAGAAAATTCAGTGAAAATTTTTCTCTTGAACTTATTCCTACTTTTATACATGACAATCTTGTGGAGCTACGCACAGATAAGAATGATAAATACGCAATGGGCGTAGGGTTTCGGCAAAAGATAAGTAAAAGAGTCTCTATCAACTTTGAGTATTTTTATCTCTATCCAACCTTTACTATTCAAGATGCTTTTAAAAATGCGTTAGCCCTTGGCGTTGATATTGAAACCGGTGGGCACGTTTTTCAATTGCACTTAACAAATACTCTAACCATGACTGAAAATAATTTTATTACAGATCATTCCGAAAGCTGGCTCAATGGCGGCATTCATCTCGGTTTCAATATTTCAAGGGTCTTCACATTATACAGAAAATAGAGTACCTATAAATTTTCGCACTGTAAAGTCATAAATTAGGCTACGCCTTTTCTATATATACTGCAGTGCCATAAGCAAGTACTTCAGTTATTCCCTGAGATATTTCATTAGCGTCATAGCGCATACCGATAATAGCATTGGCGCCCATAGCATTGGCATGAGCCATCATTTCTTTGAATGCATCTTCCCTTGCTTTTTCGCACATTTGTGTATAGAGAGTAATGTTACCTCCTATCAGAGCCTGAAATCCTGCTCCAATATTACCAATTATGCTCCTTGATCTAACAATTATACCTCTTACAATGCCGAGGTTTTTTGTGATTTTATACCCATCAAAGGTGAAAGCTGTAGTTACAAAACTGTTTTCCATGTATTAATTTTTAAATGTGCTCAATTACAAAGTTAACCGAATATTTCTTTTGCAGTAATTTCAATAAAATCAATTGCAAAAAACTTATTAATAGCAAACATTTTGAAAACAACTCGAATAGCTCAAAACAAATAAAATGGATTATACCCAGAACTTATATTATTTGTTTTTTGATTGTGCAAATTCAATTTCTACCATGTGTTTTTCTCGAATTTTATTATTTCGATTTTCGAGGAATCTGTGAACTATAGTGTAAACGATTGGCAATATAAGTAAAGTTAAAATTGTTGAAGTTACCAGGCCTCCAATAACAACGGTTGCTAATGGTTTCTGCGACTCGGATCCTATGCCGGTACTAAATGCAGCCGGCGACAACCCAATTGCCGCCATCATTGCAGTCATTACCACAGGGCGCACTCGGGAAACAACCCCTGCATGTATGGCTTTTGCCAATGGCATTTTGGCAGCGAGGTTGTTTCGAAATTGCGTTATCAGTATTACACCATCCTGGATGGATATACCTGCTAAAGCTACAAATCCGATACCTGCAGATATGCTAAAGTTCATACCCCTTAAATAAAGCATCAGAATGCCACCAATTAATGCAAAAGGGACATCCAAAAGAACTATAAGAGCATCTTTTAAATTACTGAAAGCTACAAACAATAAAATAAATATTATAATAACACATATCGGAACTACATGAACAAGAGTATTTTCGGCCCTTACTTTATTTTCAAAATCACCATTCCATGCTGTGGTATAGCCATCTGGCAGTTTTAACTTTGTATTAATAACCTGCATAGCATCATGTATTGTACTACCAAGGTCACGGTCCCTGACACTAAATTTAACTCCAATATACCTTGTGTTTTTGTCATGGTAGATAAATGCAGGACCGGTTATCATTTTTATATCGCTGATGTCGCTTAATGGTACAAAACTGTTCGCACTGGTAGGCACCATTAATTTTGAGATTTGTTCGATATTACTTCGGTTTTCCTCGGGATAGCGAATTCGAATATCAAATTGCATTGTACCATCATATAGAACTGTAGCAGCCTGACCACCAATAGCTGTTCCTATCACCGTATTGGCATCAGACATATTGATGCCATAGTATCCCATTTTTTTCTGGTCTAGGGTTATATTTAATTCAGGTTGACCAATTTCCTGAAATTCACCCAGGTCAGTTACACCTTTTACATTTTTAAGAAGTACCTGCGCTTCTTTTGACTTTTGTTCCAACAAATTGAGGTCAGAACCATAAATTTTCAAAGCGTTTTCTGCAGGGATACCTACAATAGCCTCAGCAACATTATCACTGATATATTGAGCAAAATTCAAATCTACTCCTGGAAAAACAGAAAGCTTTTTATACATGTCATCCTGTAATTCTTCAAGGGTCCATTTACGTTTCCATTCTTCTTTTGGATACAGATCGACGGATAGTTGGACATTGTTAAAACTTTTGGGGTCTGTGCCATCATTTGGACGTCCTATTTGTATTAATACTCCTCTAGCCTCCGGATATTGTTTTAGAATTTCGTACATTTTTTTCCCTATCGTAAGCGAATTATCAAGTGATGAACTTATCGGCAATTTAGCCGTGATCCACAATGAACCCTCATTTAATTTGGGTAAAAATTCAGATCCCAGCCATTTGGTAGAATAAAATGTCAAAAACATTGCACCAAATGCTATAGCAAGACTAAGTTTTGGATTTCGTAAAGTTCTTGTCACTGACCAGTCTACCGCTTTTTCAAGATAGATAATTAGAGGATTATGTTTTTCTTTGACATTCTTATTCAATAACATACTGGCAAGAGCAGGTACCAGTGTGAGGGTATATACTAAAGCGCCTAATAATGCAAAACCGAGGGTAAATGCCAGTGGCGCAAACATTTTGCTTTCGACTTTCTGGAAGGCAAAAATTGGGGCAAGGCAGGTAAGAATGATGATTTTAGAAAAGAAGATGGCCTTAGCTTTTTCTATGGAAACATTTTTAAATAGTCCAAGCTTAACTCTTTTATTAAACCGTTCCATGCCCAGTTCTTTGGCATAACTGTCCAAGGCAACAAACAACCCTTCCACCATGACAACCGCGCCATCTATAATAATACCAAAATCAACTGCACCCATTGATAACAGGTTTGCATTCATCCCCATAAGGCGTAAGCAGGTAAATGCAAAAAGCAGGGCTAATGGAATAATCATGGCAACAATCATTGTTGTCCTCCATTCAGCCATAAATAGGAGCACTACGAGTGTTACAAGAAGAATACCTTCAATCAAATTATGCAGTACTGTATGTGTTGCATAATCCATTAATACCGTCCGGTCATAATAGGGAACAATCTTTACATCCTGCTTTGCAAGTTCCTTATTCAGTTCATCGACTCTAGTATGGATATGCTCCAATATTTCAGTAGGGTTTAAACCTTTTCTTTGAACAAGGGCAACTTCAACAACATCATCATTCCCGTCTCTTATCACACGACCTAATCTCGGGGCATACGTTTCTTTTACACTGGCCAAATCCTTTACAAGCAAAGGTGTATTATTATTGTTGGCAACAAAGATGTTTCCTATATCATCTATATTATGTACCAAACCAAGACCCTGAACGGCAAAGGCTTGTCCGTTTCTGGGCATCACGTCTCCACCTACGTTTACATTGCTCTTGCCTACTGCGTTATATACATCAAGTGCAGTAAGCCCATATTGAGCAAGCCTGCTTGGGTTTACTGTTACTTCAAATATTTTTACCTGCCCGCCATATACATCAATATTTGCAACCCCAGGCACGGCCATAAACTGACGGCTCAAATACCAGTTTTGTATGGTTGTAAGTTCTCTTACCGTTTTGGTTCCACTGGTTAATGTGTATCGGTATATTTCGTCTGTAGGCCCATAAGGTGGTTGTATTGAAGATTGAACACCCTGTGGAAGGTTCACTTGCATGATTTGACTCATTACCTGCAACCTGCCATAAGAATCTTCAACACCATCATCAAAGATGAGTACAATATCTGATAGTCCGAAGCATGAAATGCTCCTCATACTCACTTTTCTCTGCACTGAATTTAACTGAGTCTCAAGCGGTACTGTTATTAGTTTTTCAACAAGTTCCGCACTCTTCCCAGGCCATTGAGTAATAATTTCTATTTTAGTATTTGTTACATCAGGAAACGTTACAATTGGGGTATTAATATAACTCCATACCCCAATAATTGCCAGGATAAAGGTCAGAAAAAAAATAAGATACCGGTTTTTGAGTGAAAACCTGATAATACCTCTTATGAATTTGTTCATGTAATATTAATTGTTGGTCATCTGTTTCTTCTTTTTGGAAGAAAGGGTCAACATAAATTTAAAAGCTGATCAATTATTTAAAAGCTGATTAAATATAAGAAGCTGGTTTTTACTTACAATCACATCCCCCGGTTGCAAGCCACCTTTTATGTAGGTTTTGTCACCAACCGTATTTAATACATCTACTTCCTGGTTTCTTACATTTGCTGTATTCTTATATACCACAACATATTGTTTGCCATTTAACATTATTAAAGCTGATGTAGGTATATATAGGGCCTCCCCTTTTTGGTTGCTAACACTTACATTAGCAAACATTTGTGGTCGGAGGAAATTGTCTGGGTTATCTATTGAGATTCGGGCACGCAACGACTTACTGACAGGATCAAGCATTTCACTAAGTTTGTCAATTTTACCATAAAAGGTTTTATCCGGATAGGCAAGAATGTTGACCTGAACCGGATAACCTTGCTGAACTTTAGGAATATCAGCCTCATAAACATTCGCCCAAACCCACACATCCTTCATGTCGGAAATTGTAAAAATATTGTCGCCAGCATCGGATCGAATATCAATTCCGGGATTTATTTTTTTCTCGACAATATACCCGGAAATCGGAGATTTTACTACGTAATCAGAGCCAGAGCCTGCGTTATTGATTTTCAAAACCTCCTTTGCTTTTTGATATTGAGACGCAGCCAGTTCAGAATCCTGTTGTGCATTCATAAAATCAATTTGAGATGCAAGTCCTGCTTTATACATATCCCTTGCTGCATTGAGATTTTTCTGAGCCAATAGCACATGACTTTTTGCTGCAATAAGATCAGATGCGAAACCGGCAACGTCAGTACTTTTAATTACCGCAAGAGTCTGACTTTGTTGTACATGATCACCCAACTGCACAGAGACACTTACCGTATGACCACTTACTTGAGGAAAGATCTTTTCAACTTTATCTGCATCAAAATCTACTTGTCCTGTTAAAGAAACTTCATTTTTAAGTGGAACCATTTTAACGGTATCCAAGGAAATCATTTTGCGCATTGTATCACTCAAAACAAATTTGGCATTTTCAGTAGGTATAGATACTGTTTTATTACAGCCGCTTATGATAAAAATACAAATTGCAATAATAGGAAAGATGATTGATGGTAATAATTTAATATATTTCATTTTTATAATTATAGTTTGAATATGGAAGACCCGGCAACGAAATTTAAATTTTCCAAAGCCTTCAACCTGGAATCTTCCAGTTGATTTACTTGAACAATATTTTGTTTGTAAGCATCATAATAATCAAGGAATTCCAGCAGGCTTATGTTTTTCTTTTCAAAATTTTCAGTTACACTTTTGTTAAGATTTTTTAAATCTGAAGGTAGGCTCGTATCAAATTTCTTGAACAAATTCTCTGATTCTATAGCCTGTTCATAAGCAGTTAGCATGTCATTATAAGCCTGGTTTAATGATTGTTGATAGGTAAGCCTTGCTTGTTCTGTCTGGTATTTGGCAATTTTTATTTGTTGCTGGTTCTGATCCCAAGCCGGTAAAGTAAATCCGAGTGAAAGTGCCTGGTAACCTACTATAAAGCTTCCTCGCTGGTCATAATTAAACCCAATGTCAAGATCCGGAATGGCTATTTTCTTTTGTAGTTCAATATTCAAAGTATTCATGTTAACGGTCGCATCTGCCGCTTTCAAATCATACCTGTTCCTTAAAAGAGAATCCCTTAATTGGCTGAAATTAACATTAAGTGATAAATCTGAAATGCTTTTTGTATCCAGAACAGGTACTATTTTTGAGGAATCACTATTCAACAACAACACATTAAGGTCATGTTCATTGCTTTTTATTTGATAAGTAAGTCCAAGTTTTTCGTTTTCTAAAGAAAACATCTGTGCTTTTATTCTTATCAAATCTTTAAATGAAATATTTCCTTTTTTTTGCTGATCGGTATAAACGGTTATTATTTTATTAAGGGAATTAATTTCGATATCATAAATAGAAAGCGATTGCTTCTCAAAATATAAATCTGTAAACGTAGTGACCAGCGAATATTTTAGAGTTCTTATTAGATCAAAATATTGATATTCACTAATTTTTTCATTTATTTTTGCAATCTGTACACGTTTGTTACGTTTACCGGCAATTACAAATAATTGATCAATACCACCTGCAGTTTCACCTATAGGAGCGGTTTCAAAATATCTTTTATCGTCAGGATTATAAATATTCTGCTGTATGCTAATGGAAGGATTATCCCAAATCTTCGCCTGGATAACATTAGCGTGGGCAACATCAATGTTGTATTTTTGGTTTAAGAGTTGAAGATTTTTTTTAATAAAAATCAATTCAGCCTGTGGTAATGTTAACTTTAAGGTGTCTTTTGTGGTAATATTTGTCGTATTATTCTGGGAAAAAGCATGGTTAATTCCAATAAAACACATAACAATGCCGAATAAAATTGACTTAGACCTCTTTAAGTTCGGAATTTCACTTTGGTCTTGCAAACGATAACCTAATAACACCTCAAAAATCTTCATATAATATATCAGGGGCATTTTTTTACCCTGATAAAATTTTACAAAGTTTAAGCCGCTTGACTAAAAAGGCGTTAAAATGAGATTAGAATGTCATTAAAATGGGATTAGAATTTATTGGTTGGAAATTTTATTATAAAGGTGCTTCCTTCACCGATAGAAGATACTACTTTAATGGAGGCACTATAAAGTTTAAAAACTCTCTCGGCCAAAGAAAGTCCCAATCCATGGCCTTGGTATTCGCGGGCATTTGATGCTCTGAAAAAAGGTACAAATATCTGTTTTAAATCTTCAGGAACAATTCCAATACCGTAATCTTCTATTTTAATAATATTATATTCGTCCGTACTTTCAAAACTTATCGCAACAGGTTTATTATCAGAAAATTTGGAAGCATTTTTAACAATATTTAAAAATGCGCTTAATAATAAATGCCTGTTAGCTTTAACAATCAATTTTTTTGGTTCATCCGGCAAATAAATAAATTTAATATCAATATCACTACCTAGAGGAAACCGGTTATTATAAGCCTCTTTAACGTCATAAAGTAATTCATCAAGCCTTATCTCCTCTGATGGAATTTCTGCATAATTCATATCTATTTCAGCCAGGCTTAGCAAATCTGTTGTTAATTCATCAATTTGCCGGGCTTCTAATAAAACATTAATTAAAGTATTTTTATAGTCTTCAATTGATCTTTCCTTTGAAAGAAGGACTTCAATATTCCCAATAATTGAAGTGATGGGCGTCCTAAGTTCATGTGATGAATTACTTACGAATGTTTTCTGCATTTCGAAGGCAAATTCCAATCGTTCAAGCATATTATTAAATGTAATGGCCAATGTTGCGATCTCGTCTGTACCATTACCTTCGGGCACGCGCAGATGAAGGTTAGAAGCCGTAATTTTTCTTACTTTTTTAACTACAGCCTGAATAGGTTCAAGCGCTTGCTTTGAAAAAAATCTGCCTGAAAAGAAAATTATAATCAATGAAATAAAATAGGCGAGGATCATAATGATTCCAAGACTAAATATTTTATCGTAACCGGAAACATCTACTGCAGAGGCAATTATTACAAAATCTCCCTGGTTATCAATATAAAATATACCGACAACCTGTCTTTTTCCAATGCTGAATTTTACTTCTTTTTTTTGCCTGATCTCATTTATAACCTCCGGTGAAAAGGTTATGGCGGTACTTTTTGCTACAAATGCATTTTTATTGTCTTTATCATATACCTGAATAATCTCTTCCGGTAAGGTTTCGCGATATTTTACGCGATATTTTTCATAAGCCTGTTGAGCCAATTCATCTGCTTCCAGATATATGGTTGCAGCTACAAGGGCCCGTTCTTTTACATGCTCATAAAAATCTAATTTCCTGTATAGAGAAGCAAAATAGTATATTGATGACAAAACAATGAATAAAATGATGGCTACGGTTATGGTGTAGTTTAAAGTTAACCGGTTCCTGATTTTCATATATTTATTCTTCTTTTAATACGTACCCCATTCCAATAATGGTGTGGATGAGTTTGGGCTCGAAACCTTTATCAATTTTTGAACGAAGGTAATTTACATAAACATCTATGACATTCGTCCCT
>Ga0207018_1061_pt1 | contig 19244 bp, 13 predicted proteins | sample Alteio_BWMinCont_52_FD_153476 | JGI IMG/M metagenome (GOLD analysis project Ga0207018, IMG submission 153476) | Enriched cells from forest soil in Barre Woods Harvard Forest LTER site, Petersham, Massachusetts, United States -... | ecosystem: Environmental > Terrestrial > Soil > Temperate forest >...
TATTTGCGATTAATTCATGTAAATTACCGACCAATATTTGCTTTTTTGGGGAATAATGACTTTTTAATTGCCCCGGAGCGGTAGGATTTGAAGATAGATTTAATTTCAAATTTAATTTTCCGGTAATTGCTTCTATTTCTTCCAAGGATATGCCTCCCAGCCTGTATACTACGGGTTCATCATTTTCAAATCCTACAATAGTAGATTCAAGGCCAACGGTGCTTTCTCCGCCATCTAATATATATGGTATTTTGTCTTCTAATTGGTCAAAAACATGTTGGGCGGAAGTAGGGCTAATATATCCAAATGGATTTGCACTCGGGGCGGCTAATGGGAAGGGCAAAATAGATAATAATTGTTGGGTAAGAAGATGGGCTGGCATTCTTAAACCGACAGTTCCCTGGCCAGAAGTGACGATATCAGGTATTATATCTTTTTTGGGAAGGATTAAGGTTAACGGTCCCGGCCAAAAACGGTTCATGAGCGCTTTTGCAATTTCAGGCACCTCATTCACATACTTAAATGGATCATCATTTTTGGAAATATGAACGATGAGCGGATCGAAGAAAGGACGGTCTTTAGCTTCAAATATTTTAATAACTGCGCGCTGGGAAAATGCATTGGCCGCTAATCCATATACCGTTTCAGTGGGTATGGCAACAATATTACCAGAGGCAAGCCACTCAGCTGCCTTATTAATGTCGTGGCCAATTATTGCCTTCATGGTTCAAATTTAGGTCATTTAATCATTCATTGATGATTAGTGTATGAACCCTTCAAAGTGTGTTACTTTTTTGGCTAATTTTGCGGCTTAATTTTGATTAATGGATAGGAATACAGTTACGGGTATTGCACTTATTGCAATTATCCTCATAGGCACTTTATATTTCTTTAATGATAAGAAGCCAAATCAGCCTGTGTCAAAAACAAAAGCTGATAGTTCACAGGTTGTTGCAACAAAGAGGGATTCAAGTCATTTAACAAGTGATAGCGCGAAAGCTAAATTATCTGATACAACCAGGGCAAAAGTAAAATCTAATGTCCCGATTGGGTGGGAAGTTTTGACCCATGGTGAAAACAAAGAATACACCATAGAAAATGATAAACTAAGACTTAAGATATCATCTAAAGGCGGCAAGATTAATTATGCAGAGTTAAAGGATTATAAAACCTTTGATAAAAGACCACTTTTATTGGTTGATTCTACATCAAGTAAATATAGTTATGAGTTTTCAGTGGGAGCGCAAACTATAAGCACTGAAGATCTTTATTTTGCCCCGACCGCCCAATCTGCTACCTCCATTGAAATGACGGCGCAGCTATCTCCCGGCAAGGCAATAAAACAAGTATATACCTTAAATAAGGATGAAGATTATGTAGTTGGCAATCAATTGGTATTGGTAGGGATGAATGAAGTAATTCCTCGTAATACTTCATATATTGACCTTGACTGGGAGTCGAAGGTTCTTAAAAACGAAAAGGATTCAACCATATCCAGGAATAATACGACTATACATTATAGGAATGTCGATGAAACACCGAGCTACCTTACAGAAACAAAGGATGCTGAGGAGAAATTTAAAAAATCGACTGATTGGGTTTCATTTAAACAGCAGTTCTTTTGCCAAACGCTTATCAGCACAAAACAACCGTTTGAAGATGCGGATTTAGCTACGCAAACGCTTAATGGTAAAAATTATAATAAGCAATTAAAGGCAATGCTAACCTTGCCATTTAACCATACCGAAAACCAGAGCTTTGATATGAAGTTTTATATGGGGCCATTGCATTATAAGACTTTAAGCCATATGAACCTGGACCTTGAACGCCAGATTCCTTTAGGCTGGTCTTTTTTCGTGACGGCATGGGTTAACCGTTTTCTTGTTATACCTGTATTCAATTTCCTTAGTAACTTCATTGGCAACTTTGGGATCATAATTCTGATCCTTACTCTGGTAATTAAGTTGATTGTATTACCGCTTACGTATAAGTCTTATATGTCAACGGCTAAAATGAAGGTATTAAAACCTGAGTTAGACGAACTAAAAGCCAAATTTGGAAAGGAGCCCACCAAAATGCAGGCTGAGCAAATGAAGCTATATCGAAAAGCGGGTGTAAGTCCATTTGGCGGTTGTTTGCCTCTATTGTTGCAATTCCCGATACTTATTGCGATGTTCAGGTTTTTCCCATCATCCATAGAGCTACGCCAGCAAAGCTTTTTGTGGGCAACTGACCTTTCGACCTATGATTCTGTTTACAATTTCGCATTTAATATCCCTTTCTATGGCAATCACGTAAGTTTATTTACGATATTGATGACCATATCTACATTGATCTATACGCACATGAATAACAGCATCTCCCCTCAGCAAAATGAGTTTAAGTGGATGAGTTATCTTATGCCGATATTTTTCCTTGGGTTCTTTAATAACTATTCTGCAGGATTAAGCCTTTATTATTTCTTCTTTAATATTTTGACCTTCCTGCAACAGTATTTATTTAAGAGATTTATTGATGAGAAAAAACTTCTCGCACAGATTGAAGAGAATAAGAAAAGGCCCGGTAGCGCTACAAAATCGAAATTGCAGCAACGCCTGGAAGAGATGCAGAAACGTCAACAGCAGCAGCCTGCTCGCAGAAAATAATACTTACCCATAATAAGCTTGCTTTGGATAAGTTCTTTAGTCATCCTATTCTAAAAACCGTTCAATCGGTATCAAGTGCGACCCAAATCCCAGCTTACCTGGTAGGTGGAGCTATTCGCGATGTATTATTGAATAGGACAACCAAGGATATTGATATTGTGGTACTTGGAGATGGAGTAGCTTTTGCAAATGAGGTTGCAAAAAACTATATTGGCAAATCAAACCTTTCTGTCTTTAAAAATTTTGGAACTGCAAATATTCGTCTTAATGATTTGGAGATTGAATTTGTAGGGGCAAGAAAAGAATCCTATCTAAGTGATAGCCGGAAGCCAATAGTTGAGTCAGGAACATTAATTGATGATCTCAGCAGGCGTGATTTCACCATCAATGCCATGGCAATTAGTTTAAATCCTGAAGATGGAGATGAAATAATTGATTTGTTTGAAGGCTTAAAAGATATTGAAGATAAAATACTCTATACGCCACTGGATCCTGATATTACTTTTTCTGACGATCCATTGCGGATGATGCGTGGAATAAGGTTTGCAAGTCAATTAGGATTTAGGCTGCATTCAGAAACATTTGATGCTATAAAGCGAAATAAAGACAGGATTTCTATCATTTCTGAAGAACGGATTGTTGATGAACTGAATAAAATAATATTATCTCCATTGCCGTCAGTTGGTTTTAAGTTATTGGAAGAAACGGGATTGCTCCAAATCATATTACCAGAACTTGTTACTTTAAAAGGTGTAAAAACGATAGATAACAAATCCCATAAAGATAACTTTTATCATACACTTCAGGTGCTCGATAACCTGTCACCATATAGCAATGATCTATGGCTTAGGTGGGCAGCTATATTGCATGATATAGGCAAGCCAGCTTCACAGCGATATAGTGATGAAGAAGGGTTTACCTTCCATGGGCATGAAGTAATAGGTTCCAGAATGGTGCCCCAAATATTTAAGAAATTAAAACTGCCGCTTAATGAGCACATGAAATATGTGCAGAAGCTTGTATTGCTGCATCTTCGCCCCATCGCGCTTACCCAGGAGGTAACTGATTCTGCAATAAGGCGATTAATTGTTGATTCAGGAGACGACTTGGAAGATTTATTATTGCTTTGTAAGGCGGATGTCACTTCAAAAAATCACGAAAAAGTAAAGAGATATCTAAAGCGATTTGATGAAGTATGGGAAAAGATATGTGAGGTAGAAGAAAAGGACCGGATGCGAAATTGGAAACCTCCTATCACAGGTGAAATTATTATGGAAACATTCCAAATAAGCCCTTCAAAGCAAGTAGGGGTAATAAAAGATGCCATAAGGGAAGCCATCTTAAACGGTGATATTCATAATGATTACGACGAAGCTTTTGCTATGATGCTTAGTATTGGTCTTGAACTTGGGCTGCAATCAAAATAATTTTGTTAATAATTAAGTCATATTTTTTCAATATTATTGCGTAACTTTCCATTACAATTATGAAAATTATCAGGTTTAATATTACCACAGAAGATGATCCTGAAATGTTGAGGGTGTTGGATATCCCGGCGGCCGCCAACTTCGAGGAACTTCATTTTGCTATTTTAGAGGCTGTCGATTTCGATGCCACGCAATTGTCTTCATTTTTTATCTGCAATAATAATTGGGAGAAAAAAGTGGAGCTTACCCTTATCAATATGGGTACTGATGAATCTGACATTGTTCCTATTATGAAAGACATAAAGCTCAAAGATTATGAGCACGAAGTTGGTCAGAAACTGATCTTTGAATATGATTTTGTATTGATGTGGCGGTTCTTTCTTGAAGTAACCAAATTATATACGACTGATGAGTCGGCTTCTCATTTTCCAAAAGTGGTAGAGAGCGTTGGGGCATCACCTAAACAGTACGACACCCTTGAAAAATATCCGGAAGAAATAACAGACGAAGACAGTTTCCTTATTCACGAGCTTGAAGTTAAGAACCTGGATTTATTTCATCATGATGATGATGACTCTGATCTTGATAATGATGAAGTCTGGGATCATGATGATATAGATGGCCTCGATGATTTAGGTCATGAAAATGATCATCGTGACGAAGATTTTTATTGAGGGATAAGTTTGCTTGTTGGTGAGGACACCAACAAGTGAGAAACAAAATTTTAATGTCTCTCAACCAACAACTAACAACTAACAACAATCAACTAATTGCCATCATGGGGCCTACAGCCTCAGGCAAAACAAGTCTCGCGATTCAGATTGCTAAGGAATTAAACACCGAAATTATTTCTGTTGATTCCCGTCAGTTCTATGAAGAAATGGAAATTGGCACTGCAAAACCTTCACCTCAACAATTGGCGGAAGCGAAGCATCATTTCATAAATAATTTATCAATCCATCAAGAATACACAGCAGGTCATTTTGCAAGGGACGCTTCTGAAACGATTCATGAATTATTTAAGACTCATAAAACAGTAATTGCTGTTGGTGGATCTACATTATATTATAAAGCATTGTTGGAAGGAATAGATGATTTTCCATCAATTACAACCGAAGCAAAGAGTAGGGTAGGGGCAATCGAGAAGTCAAATGGACTTGCAGGATTGCAGAAATCTTTAAAAGAAATTGACCCTGATTACTATAATGTTATGGACTTTGAAAATCCTCGTCGAGTGATTAGGGCTTTGGAGGTCAGTTACTCTGGTAGCCAACCTTATTCTTATTATTTAAACAAGAGGCAATATGTACCTGACTACAAAATTGTTAAAATAGGAATTGATATAAAGCGCGATATTTTATACGAAAACATCGATTTTCGGTGTGATGAAATGATTAACAGTGGTTTACTAAATGAAGTTAAAGAACTATATCCATATCGCCATTTAAAGCCATTACATACTGTAGGTTACAGTGAATATTTCGATTATATTGATGACAAGTTAACGCTACAAGAGGCCACCAGTCTATTTAAACAGCATACCCGAAATTATGCCAAAAGACAAATGACCTGGTTGAGGAAAGAGAAGGATTTGAAGTGGTTGGCGCCAGGGGAGGTTTTGGATTATGTGAAAGGAGGAATAGAATTTAAAATTTAAAAGAACTTGTTGCTCCTTTTATAGATTCTTGATCATAGATGCAACCACTACAAGTCCTTAAATTACCATTTTTAGATTTGATAATCTTGATAAGTTTTTGCTGCTTGATAGTAAGATTATAACCCTTCTTTTTTAACTCATAAAGTCCTTCCATGCCATATAATTGTATCTCAGCCGTTTCAGAGCAAAGCCATTTTTCCAGACTTTGAGCATTTCTTTCGGATACTAGCTTTTCCATAAAGGTACGATATTCTGGTTGAATTCCCGCAATTCCGCAATGCGTACCATATACAACTTTATTAAAAAAGGAATCTAGCTTTATATCCTTATAATATTCAGTTTTAAACTCGTTACTTAGTTCCTTAATAAGTGTGTCAGACTGTGTTTTGTGAAAATAATTCCCTCCATTACCTATTAATTTAGCGTAAACAATTTTATCACCATTTATTACTATATTAATTTGATAAATACTTGGTTCTTGAAATTCTATTTCCTTTTCATAATAATCACCAACTATTTGCCTACTAAGTATTTCGGAATACTGATAGTTGCTGTTTTTGCGGGAAATACTTTGAAGAAAAATTATTAGGTTTTTATAATTTTTATTTTCAACTAGTTGTCGAACTTCTTCTAATGGTTCTTTAAAATAATTGCTAATCCGGAAACTATCTTTAGATATAGTTTTCAGTTTGCTGAGTAAAATTTCATTTGAGTATTCCAGAATTACTGAATCACGAATGGTCTTTATTTTGGCATATGCAATTTTGTTGCCCATTCTAATCAGATAAAGAGAATATGCATTATTTATCCAAGTTCGTGGTTCATTGGTAGGCGTTAATTCTTCAAAATGAATTAAGATTAATCTAAAATCACCTTTAATATATTTATCCTCATCTTTATGAAAAGATAGGTTATTATCTGGCTTTGCATTATGGATAAAATATTCCCCAAGTATATCATAATTTTTAAGTTTAGCTAATCTAATAATTTCGATAAGGTGTCTCCCCAAGCCAGATTTATCATTAATAATTTTCTTTGCCGTTATTGTATCCGGCAATAGATGTTCGGTTTTCAATTGTTTCTTGCTTCCAACATCACATGTAACTAATATAAAGCTGCAAAAAATATAAATGTAAAGTGTTTTCATTTAACTATGAAATTATCAGACTTAAACGATAACAGATTGAATAAATTGTAAAGAATTTAATAACCACAAATGTTGCATTTTGTCATTCATTGATCATTGTTTATTGATCATTGATAATTTCTATTCCCTAACTTTGCACCTCTAAATCTAAAAACATGTCAAACGCGATATTCAAAACCCCAATAGCTGTTAATGAGCCTGTAAAATCTTATGTGCCAGGAAGTCCTGAAAGAGCAGAGCTTCAAAAAGTTCTAAAAGATTCAGTGGCTGAACTTAGAGATATTCCTATGGTTATTGGTGGCAAAGAAGTTCGTAATGGGGCGAAACTTGAAATTCGACCCCCTCATGAAAGAAATAAAGTAATCGGACATTTTTACAAAGGTGGAAAGGCGGATGTAACAGCTGCTATAGATGTAGCGATGAGGGCAAAACATGATTGGAATAAAATGCCCTGGGAGGAAAGGGCAGCTATATTTTTGAAAGCTGCTGATTTACTTGCTGGACCCTTTCGTGCAAAACTGAATGCCGCTACCATGATTTGTCAAAGTAAAAATCCTTTCCAGGCTGAAATTGATGCGGCCTGTGAATTAATTGACTTTTTTAGATATAATGTTCAATATGCCACGCAAATATATGAACAACAACCTGATTCTCAGCCAGGCATGTGGAACAGATTGGAATATCGCCCATTAGAAGGGTTCGTGTTTGCACTTACACCTTTTAATTTTACATCGATCGCAGGAAATTTACCATCATCAGCGGCGATAATGGGTAACACCGTTGTCTGGAAACCTTCTGAAAAACAGGTCTATTCCGCGCATGTAATCATGGAAATATTTGAAGCAGCCGGTTTGCCTGATGGAGTGATAAACTTAATCTATCCTAGTGGTCAAGATTGCGCTGATGTTTGTTTTTCGCATCGGGATTTTGGTGGCATACATTTCACCGGTTCAACATCGGTATTTCAAAATATTTGGGGAGAAATTGGAAGCAATATTCATAAGTATAAATCATACCCGAGAATTGTAGGGGAGACCGGGGGCAAGGATTTCGTGATGGTGCATGAGACAGCCGATGTCGCAGTAGTTTCAACTGCCCTGGCGAGAGGTGCTTTTGAATACCAGGGTCAAAAATGTTCAGCAGCTTCCCGGGCTTATATTCCTTCAAATATTTGGCCTGAATTAAGGGAGAGACTCGTAGCTGATATCAAAAGTTTTAAAATGGGACATGTTGAAGATTTTTCGAATTTTATCAATGCAGTTATTGATGAAAAATCTTTTGATAAATTGGCATCTTATATAGATAATGCCAAGAAAGACAGCGACTCGGAAATTGTAGTTGGGGGTAATTACAATAAATCAGAAGGCTATTTCATTGAACCGACTGTTATTCTTGCAAAGAATCCTCAATACGTTACGATGTGCGAAGAATTATTTGGTCCTGTATTAACCATATATGTATATGAGCCAGATAAATGGGAAGAAACTTTGGACATTGTGGATCAAACTTCACCGTATGCTTTAACCGGGGCAATTATCAGCCAGGATCGCTTTAGCATTTTACAGGCCACTGAAAAATTAGTAAATGCTGCAGGTAATTTTTACATCAATGATAAGCCAACAGGAGCAGTAGTTGGCCAGCAACCTTTTGGTGGTGCAAGAGGCTCAGGTACAAATGATAAAGCGGGATCTAGCTGGAATCTCATTCGGTGGGTATCTCCAAGAGCTATTAAAGAAACATTCAATCCACCGAAAGATTATAGATATCCGTTTTTGGGATAGATTGAATTATGGTTAGGGTTTTGTTTGGCACTTATTTTATAACATAAAAAGGGTGAATAGGAGGTTATTTTGAAATAAGTGCAAAACCATTCCCCTAGTTTCTTACTCCATCCTAGACCTGTCTATTCACCCCTGAATCAGATTTTTATGTAATTTTTCTCCTATCCCAAGTACATTTTTAATGCCCGGGTACGTGATGAGTTTTTTAATTTTTTTAATGCTTTTTCCTTTATCTGTCTTACTCTTTCCCTAGTGAGTTCCATTTTGTTACTTATTTCTTCTAATGATAATTCCGAATGACGACTTATGCCGAAGAAATAACAAACCACCGATCTTTCCTTTTCGCTTAAAATTCTTAAACTATTATGAATTTCATTTTGAAGGGATTCTTTTAATAAAAAAGAATCAGGATTTGGCTCATCCAAATTTGGCAATAGCGATAAAAGACTTGTTTCTTCTTCACTACTTACTGGCGCATCAATAGATATATGCCTTGTCGCTGATTTTAAAAAGTCTTCAACATGATCTACTTCAAGTTCTAACAGTGTTGCAAGTTCTTGAGTAGAAGGTTCTCTTTCATATTTTTGCTCAAGAATAGCTGCTGCTTTATTTATTTTTGTTAAAGCTCCTATACGATTAAGAGGCAGCCTGATAATCCTTGCTTGTTCTGCAAGGGCTTGAAGAATAGATTGTCGAATCCACCATACTGCATAGCTGATAAATTTAAATCCCCGCGTTTCATCAAATCTTTGCGCCGCGCGAATTAATCCAAGGTTTCCTTCATTAATCAAGTCGCCTAAAGGAAGACCTTGATTTTGGTACTGTTTTGCAACTGATACGACGAATCGAAGATTCGCATTTACCAATCTTTCAAGGGCTTGTGCATCACCTTCCCTTATTCGGATTGCAAGCTCAACTTCCTCATCGGCCGTGATCATACTCACCGTGCCAATTTCTTGTAAGTACTTGTCAAGGGATTTGTGCTCCCTGTTTGTAATCTGCTTTACGATTTTTAACTGCCTCATATCTTAGATGTTTTTAATTCAACTAATTAGGCACACCCCTTCCACCACACAATGTGTGCAATCTTTCACTAAATAAAATTAAAACTCCATATCCTGGCTAAAGGATGATGGAGCCAAGATAGGATTTTTTTTAATTCATGGTTTAGAAAAGTCAAAAAAAATTAACTTTTTTTTAACTTTTGATATTTGCACAGGAAAAAAAGGCAGTGTCTAATTTTAATTTACCACTTTATTAGCGCAATAAGAACTTGCAAATGCCTCTGGCTTAGCTTTAAACACAAATCCCATGCTTAATATGTAACCCATAGCTTCACTTAGTGCTGAATTCGATTTAAATTGAGGATTTGTATTAATGTCGGCATGAACTTCCAGGTCTACCTTATATTTATCCAATAGTCCACAAAGTGAATAGGCAATGTCGATTGATTTTGCGACCTCAGAAAGCATGCGTTCCTTAATGCTCATTTTTCTACGCGACCTGTCCTGAAGAATAAACATAAAACCACCACGGCTTTCACGTAGAAAAACTATGACTGTTGCGAATTCTGTCACGGTACCATAAACCTGGGAATCTGTACCAATACAAACTTTTAATTTGTTCCTGGCTTCCGATTCGCGGATTAAAACCGCCTCTACCTCTTCCAGAATAGGGCGGGACAAAGGCTCTCCATTAAATTTCTTCCACATATAACTATTTTATAGGTAATGAAATCCAGCACAAAATAGTTTTTTTATTTCAAAAGAAGCTGTATTGAAATGATTAAGTTATCAACAAGAAATGGTCATCTGTAATTTGTCATTTGAAATTTTATAGGATTGATTCAATTTCATAATTCAAATTCGAACCGGTTATTCTAATTTATCACTACTTTTCTAAAGACCTGGCTCCCTGTTTCCAATGAAATAATATGGGTAAAATAAAGACCTGAAGGATATTGAGTTGCATCTAATTGCATCAGGCCATTTATATTCTTTTGAGATAAAATAGTTTTACCATTCGCATCCAATAATTCTACCATGTACTTACCTTGTTCAGGTAGTTTAATAGAAAAGATCCCTTGATTTGGATTTGGAAACAGTTCTACAGAAAAATTTTCGTGTAAGATATCACTATTATCTATTCCTGCAAAAACGGGTTTCTTGCCAACAAAAGCCCGGATCATAGGTACGCCTAGCTGTTTTGACTTATACCACAGACCATCTTGCTGAACAAAAAGGATCGAATCATTTCCTGTTCTTGACAAAGAAAAATTCCTGTCAAATCCTACATTTAATACGTAGTCACTTATTTGCGTCCAACCTATATAAAATGTTGTGCCAACGGGTACTGGCTTAGCGAATGGGAAATAGTAAAATCCATTTGTATGTTTTACATATTGCGGAAAGACGTCAACTATTCTAGCCAAAGTATCATCCTTGCCGGTTGATGCATTTGAACTGTTAATACTGCTCCAAACCATAAGATTAAAGAAATCGAGGCTTACATCGGAAATGCTCTGATTAAAATGAATGCCTATACCAAACAGGCTATCAGGCATATACGTATTGAACTTCAACGCAACGCTAGCGCCGTTTTGTGAACCTGAAGGGCCATATCCTTGCTCTGCAGTACCATCATCATATGCAAAATAAGTATTGAAATTCTGAATATGGGATGCTGTATCATTTATTCGATACAATGTTTTTTCTGTTGCTCCATTTGTCGCCATTGTCTTAACCTGGAATACCACACTATCAGGATTTTTTGGCGTAAAATTTTTTATATGATTTGCCCTAATTGTATAATCCTGGAATTCATTTTGATTAACATTATTTACCGGAGGAGGAGAAGGTGAATTGATTGTCGTAAAATTATCGGATAAGGATTTTATTTGGTAATTAAAATTGACAAAAGAGGGGCCTGTTGTATCTATGTGATGCGTGTAGATATGGATACTGTCTATATTATAGTCTGTTGTATCAGCAACAAAATGTCTCCAGGGTATGGAAGTATATCTTTTTAACAAGCTGTTTGATGGCTCATAAACGGTAACATCCTCTTCTGCAGTGTCTTTTTTGCTACGTCCTTTATTAAGATAAACATAATCTACATTCCAAATGTCAAGGTTACCTGAATGGTTACAAATATTGCGGAATCTAAATTGAAAATTGTTTTGAAAAAGATTTGCATTCTTAATTGTTCTTATTGGAATCATAACTTGTTTAAATGGTGAAACAGGATTGCCTCCACCAATTGACCATGTTTCAATCCAGATATTTTTGTTCCATCCTTTTGGGTTAGAAGAGGTATCATAAGGTACTGGAACACTATCTGGTTTAAATTCAAGTATTAAAGAATCTTCTGGATTAGGTCCTTCACCAAGTCCTTGCGGTTGATAATAAAAACTAAGATAAACAGAATCCTTGTCCTTATAACTCGAAAGATCAATATAATTACTTGTTAATGTGTCAGATGGTAAATGGCCTGCAGCACTCCCCGGGTCGTATGCGAGGCCATAACTATTAAGACCATCAAAAGTAGCTACACCAGTGGATGGTGGATTAACTCCCATTCCCGTATTTATATACACATAGTTATCAAGCCAAAGTGAATCATTTGGGTATCCGGTATAACGAGAGAAGTCATCGAAAAAGGGCAATGTTAGCGGATGGACTGTTTTGAAATGCTGGCTTGATGTTTTATGAGGGGGTTGATTCAAATCCTGCAGAACACTATTTTGAAACAATGGGTATAATTTATCTTGTGCTAACGCATTTGGTTTGTATATCCAACATATATAGGCACATATAATTATTGCACTTCTAACGTGTTTTGAAACTATATCTTTACTTGTGTTTAAAATCATGAATTTATTTATCCTTTAACCAAACATTTACAATATCACCTTGCGAAATCTTCTTGCCTGGTAACGGATTTTGTTTATAAATTATTGCTGTTTTCGTGTTTTTTGCCTCACTGCTATCAATTTTTCCAAGGTTAAGATAAAGAGCCGCCAGTTGAAATCTTGCATCGCCCAATGTTTTAGCGCCAATAGTAAGATCAGGGACAAGTTCTGTTGCACCTCCTTTTCCACCATCACCCAGCACGAACTCTACTACTTTGCCTTTTTCTATCAATGTACCGGGCAGAATAATGGTGCCATCAACTTTGGTTTCAAGCACAGCGCCTAATGCAACATCAGGCTTGTATTCAGGGTGTGTACCGGGTATTAAACCATTGCTTTGTAATATTCTTTCTGCTTGTCTCCTTTGAATATCTTTAAGATTAGGCATTGGAACTTTTGGAGCTTTGCCGGCATTCAAAATCAAGTAGATACGTCTATTCCTTTTTACTTTAGCATTTGGTTTAGGGTTTTGATCTATTACCGTCAACTTTGGTTTATCTGGGGCAAAAACAGAATCTTTTATTTCATATCTAAGGTCCTTTTCATCACATAGTTGGATGACTTCGGCAACGGTTCTTCCTTTAAAATCAGGTACTGTAAGTGATTCTCCATGATGCGTATAGATTCTCAGGAAAAATGCAAGAAGAAAAATGAGTGCAAATACAGCTACAATAAATAAACCCAAATTGATCCAAAGGGACCGACTTTTAATTCTGTCTAATAAATTCACTTTTTTTAGATTTTGCTATGCCGTAATTTATGATATGGTCTAAAAATTCAAAAGGCTTATATCCATTGATAGCTGCCTGGTGGAATATAACAGTAGCAGGCGTTAATCCCGGTAATGAGTTTACTTCAATAAACACTACTTCAATACTTTTATCCGTAAATATTCTCACAAATGCATCTATCCTTGAATAGCCTTCAATATTAAGCACTTTTGCTGCTTTCTCCAATTCCTTCCTCACTTGTAGTGAAACAGCTTTATTATCCTCTTTGTTATATGAAAACCTGGCTGGAGTAATATTTTGTCCTTCTCCCGCTAAGAATTTTTCCTCTAGAGATAATATTCCTTTTTGAGCCAAAGCTTCAGAGGGTTCGAAAATTTCATATCGAATATTCCCATTTTGTTCCAAGGTAGTCAGCAATCCGCAGGTAATTTCTAAAAAATGATCTGCGCCATTTGCGCCGATAAGTTCTTCGACTACAAAATAATCTTTTTGCGGAAATTCTTCATTAGTATTCAAATCAAGATTTTCGCGCATAATTGCCGGCAATTCTTCAATCTCTCTGAACATGGCATCGATAAAGACCAAGAGTTCATCTCGTGATTTTATTTTCTTAACGGCAGAAGAGCATCCATCATCCGAGGGCTTCGCTATGAGAGGGTAGGAGATATTGTTTTCTATTTCTTCAATCAATCCATGTGGATTATTTACCCATTTGTCTTTTACAGCAAGGAAATGGTTTGGAATTAAAAATCCATTTTCTTTAAGAATTTCATTCGTAAGGTACTTGTTGATAGTAGTTTGGGAAGATTGCACGCCTGAGCCATTATAAGGAATATTTCTATCTTCTAATAATTTTTGTAGATGACCATCTTCGCCAGGCCTTCCGTGAAGCCCGATAAATACGAAATCGACCATTTGCGCTAATTCTTCCAATGATACTTTTATCGGATAAAACTGGTAGTCGCTTGAAGCAAAAGTTGTTGTTAGATAATTTGCTTTTTGTATAATTCGATCAATAACAGGTTCGATTTTATAATGAGCCGATTTTTCTCTGATATCATCCGCATTGTCTTTTAGTAGTAATGACATCGGCAAGATATAAAACTCAAAATCACCTGTATTATTGCGCGCCAAAAAAACAGGTATAGCTTTATACTTGCCTGAAGAAGAAATTTTTTCAAAAACATTCCTGCCACTTTCAACAGAAATATGTCTTTCTGAAGAATATCCTCCAAAAATAACTGCCACGTTCATTTTCTCTTTCAATACGCCTTTTGATAAAGATAGGTTATCATTAAGTTTTGAAAGTAAATGATTAATAGAATGGGCTTTGTGAGAAAATGAAAGCCGTTTTTGGAGAGATTTGTGAATGATAAATGTAAGAAACTGGGATGGACTTAATCCAATCTCTGCCGCCTGGTGAAAAAAGAAAGATGAAGGTAACATCCCGGAAGTTGTATTGGGATCATTTAGAAATATCTTTCCTTCTTTATTGATCAAGCCATCAATCCTTGCATATACATCAAAATGCAGCTTAGCATATAAGTCTTCACACAATGATATAATCTCATTTATCTTATCTTCTGGTAAATGTATGGGTGTAATTTTTCTTGAAATACCCGGTAAATATTTAGCACGATAATCAAAAATTGCTGATTGCTTTATAATTTCAGTAGGAGGGAGGGCTATTGGTTCGCCATTTTCACCTTCTACTACTATACATGAAAACTCTTTACCATCAATAAATTCTTCAATAAGTACAGCAGGCTCTGTCTGTAAACTATATAAAGTGACCGTTTTATGGCCGGATTCAAATAATTCTTGGAACTTTTCTTCTAATCTTGATGGATGATACAATACTTCATCACCCGTGAGAAAAGGAATGCCGATACCAATATAAATATCACAAATCTGCTGAATATATAATTTTCGGTCTTCCGGTTGAAGATTTACCCAATTATCTATATCTATTTTGGAAATAAAATAACTCTTATTAACAGCTTCCTCAAACAAATCAAAATCCCATTCTTTAAAAATGGAAACGCCTATGGAGGAACCTTGTGTACTTGATTTAATAACAACAGGCAATTCAAATTCTTCCCTGATCTTAGTAAAGAATTCTTTTCTGATCTGAGAATTCGATAGCCATTGGGAACGATCAATAGTAATTGATCTAGCTACATTGATTCCCATATCAAGCATCAATTGCTTTTGAATTGATTTATTAATACCTATTGCAGAAGGTAAAATGCCTGAGCCACTGTATGGTATATCATAAAAATCGAGAATGCCTTGTATGGAACCATCTTCACCATAAGGACCATGAAGAGCAAGGAAAACAAAATCAACCAGGTTTTTAAGTTCTTCCGGGGCAATTTTTCTGCCGACCGAAGAAATAGCTTTATCTATCTCTTCTGAGCTAAGTTGAAGACTTTCAATGTAAACCTGGTATTGGTTGTCTGCCTTTTTTGATACGGATAAAGGAGGGTAAAAATCTCTGATACTCCCTTTATACAGGTATTGCCAATTCAGTTCTACGAAATTGCCAAAGCTATCAACAAATATAGGTACAGGCTCAAAGTAAGACTTGTCAAGAAGGTCGTAAACAGTTCTACCGCCAGCAAAGGAAATTTCCCTCTCCCGTGATCTGCCTCCGAATAATATCCCTATCCGCATATACCGCAAAGATAGTGCTTTTTAGAGGAGGGAGAAAAATAATAAGACCTAGACATCTCACTATTTTTTGTTAATACAATAATCCGCCAATACCGAATTTTAAATAGATTAAATAGGTAAAAAGCATATGTTCATAAACATTAACAGAAACTCCATCATCTGAAATACTGCTACTGGATGGTAAATTAACATCCAAAGCTAAACTTGCTGATAGTACAAATTTATCTTTAACAACAAGATGATGACCAAATTCCATGCCTACCATATAAAGTGAACCAGTTACACTTTTTTTGCTCTGGACCGAATTACCAAGACTGTCAGGAGAATATGTCATACCTGTTGCGGTATAACTTTTAATACCTAGTTTTAATTTAAAAAAATTTCCTATTGGGGCAAAGGCATTATCGGATCCGGGATAGAAGACACAATTTACACCAAATCCTGTTGAAACCATATCTATTGGAATTGAAGCCACACTTGATCCATAAATTGGTGAACTAATATCTGCAAATTCATTGGGTTTGTTTTCAAGAAATGAAAATTCGCCTTCAAGACTGAACTTGCGACTTAGAATATATTCAGCATCTAAATTGTGACATAAATGAAATTGCAGAGGGTATGTATAACCATATGGGAAATACAATGCCTTAATAAAATTTGATGCAACCCCCAGGTTGTAATACACAATCAACCTTTTACCTTGGTAGCCTGGTACTTGTGCCTTTAATACCATCGGTACTATTAACAATAATATGATTGTTAGCTTTTTCATTAGTTATTAGTTTTTTTGTACTGAAGGTAAAGATCGTAAAGGGCTGAATTGACCACATCAGGCCTGTCTTTAAACTTTATTTTTTTCACATAGTTGTGCTTTTGTTCACCTGTTTCAAGATTTATTATTTCGCTATATACATATGTATTGTAGTGTGGTCTTACAGAATTATATACCGCATATATAAACAATGGCGGCAAAAATATAGTGAAGCAGCTTAGATACAAATTCATGGTACTTGCTGAAATATTGTGCTCCCTGTAGGATACAATTCCTGTCCAGTCAAAATACTTGGTTCCATATTTCTTGGTAAGAGATTGAATATCATCAGTCATATAATTTACAAAATGCATATCATCATGCTTACCAGCTTCACTAATATAAGAGTTTAATACGGATAGATCATTAAACAAATCGGCTGACTTGGGAGTAAGATCTTTCTTATCCAACAATTCATAATTTAACCCTGACAAGGTTGCATTATTCTTGATCTCATTGTTAAAGTCTTTTTGTGCATTTTCAGACGCTACAAGTTTTACAGGATTATTTTTCTTTGATTCATCTACTTTATAATAGAATGGATTTACGATTACAATTTTTTTCAGTCCAAGCGCTACACCATTTCTCTTTTCTCTTCTCTCTTTTTTAGTTTGCACTTTTTTATACTCATCAGTTTCTTCGTATTCCTTTTGTTTTTTCTTTTTGTTCCAGGTTACAATAGCCTTGTCATAATCAGAAACAAATCCGGGATCCTTAAGCAAGTCCACAAATGCGTACTTTAAATAATTGTTTGTGCTGGTCACTTCCTTCTTCTTTGCCTCAGCATTGATTTTATCATACTTGCTTTTCTTTTTTAATGACTTAGCCTTGCCTTGATCATCATCATCGTTATCAGCGTCAGTTTTCTTGGTCTCCTCAGTTACTTTAGTCAAAGTGTCGGCTTTTAATAAGGAGTCAAGATTTGCAGGCCTTGGTGAGGTTGAGAAAAAGGATTTGTCATCATAATACTTAGGCAATTCGCTGAATATATCCTCAGTGAGGGCCGCAATTTCTTTATCCTCAGGGTACTGCTTTTTTAAAGAATATAAATAAGCTACTGTAAGAACATTTAGCTCAGAGTGCTGCATTTTATCAAACAAATAATATACCTGTTGAGAACTGCCCTGTACGTCATCATAATCTTCATGAGCCTCATCATATCGATCACTATTGGCATATTTACTTAAACCATAAAGTGACTTTCCAATACATTTTTTTAGGAATAAACTATTGGGGTCATCCTGCATTAATAGATAACTATTATAAATTGCAGCTTCAAAATTGAAATAATGCAAGAAGACGTTACACATCTCAAACCTGCATTGCTTCTGGGCAGTATTAAATTCTTTTTCGCCAATGATAAATTTGCTTTTCCCTTTTGAATCATATCCTTTCACTTTATCAGCCACAGCTTCCCGTCTTAATTTAACAGCCGGGTGGGTAGCTAAAGAATCATCATTTCCAGATGCTTCTATCTCTTTGGTTTTCTTTAAATAATAGGAACTTGGAAATTTTAAATTTGGCGTTTCAATAAAACTTTTTTTGTAAGGCAGTTCATCAAATGGTAAGTGAGAATATTGCAATACATCAAAAACTCCATCTAAGGTAGATGGATCATAACCTGATTTTAAAAATCTTTGCAATCCTTGTAAATCTGCTTCAGATTCTTGTTTCTTAGAATAATTGCTTCTTGCTAAAAGCTTATCATCCAGGTTAGTTCCTCTATATGTTCCTCTGCCACTTCTGATATTAGTATTCTCAACATATTCATTAAGATTATGCTGGTTAACAAAGTGTGTCAACTCATGACATAAAATAAAGGCTAATTCAGCTTCATTTTCTATTTGGGCAACCAGGCCTATGGTTACAAATATAATCCCGTTGTTGGTTGTAAACGCGTTGACTTCATTTGATTTAATGACATAAACTTCAACCTTTCTCCTTAATTCTTGATCATTTTTAAGGAGTTCATCCATTACTTTATTTATATAGATGCCAACCGGATCATTAAACATAACCTTGCCACTCAAAAGCATATCATCAATAATAAAGCTTGACTCAAGGTAAAATTGTTTCTTAGTGCGCCTTAGCCTATTTTGTTCCTTGGTTGACATCTTTTCAACTTCCTTATTATACTTTTCAGTAGAAGAAGTCATAAATTTTTGGGGAACTTCACCAGATGATTTAAGCGACTTAAAATTATTAAAGTCTTGTGCATTAACACAAAAAGATAACAATAAAAAGACCGCAAAAATAAATCTGCACATTTTTGTGCTTGTATTATTTATTTGCATAACAGTTGGTTGAAAAATATAAAATGCGGTATTTTGGGAATCTTTCAAAAACCAAATGTACAAAAAAACTAATACACGAAATAAATTGTACTTATTTTGTTTTAGATCAAATCAAACAAGTTTTTTACTGCAGGTTTATATTGGGATGTAAAACCTTCTGCATGA
>Ga0207018_1050_pt2 | contig 19188 bp, 24 predicted proteins | sample Alteio_BWMinCont_52_FD_153476 | JGI IMG/M metagenome (GOLD analysis project Ga0207018, IMG submission 153476) | Enriched cells from forest soil in Barre Woods Harvard Forest LTER site, Petersham, Massachusetts, United States -... | ecosystem: Environmental > Terrestrial > Soil > Temperate forest >...
TCCTCGAAAAGCAAGTCAAACGGATGATGGCCGACCCGCGTTCCGAAACCCTTTCGACGAAATTCGCCGGCCAATGGCTGCACTTGTCCGATCTCGACGATTTCCGTCCAGACTCCTTCTATTACCCGCAATGGGATTACACGCTAAGCATGGGCATGCGTCGCGAAACGGAACTGTTCTTCGACAGCATCGTCCGCGAAGACCGCAATGTGATGGATCTGATCACGGCAAATTACACATTCGTAAACGAGCGTGTGGCGAAGCACTACGGAATACCGAATGTGGCCGGCAGCGAGTTCCGCCGCGTGGTATTGACCGACGACAATCGGCGCGGCCTGCTGGGCAAAGGCGGAATACTGATGTTGACATCGGTCGGCGACAGAACCTCGCCAGTCCTGCGCGGAAAGTGGGTCATGGGAGTTCTGTTCGGGACGCCGCCACCGCCGCCGCCGCCGGCGGTGCCAAAGCTTGACGAGACCCCGGGAGTGGCCGCGGGCCATGCGCTCAGTGTGCGAGAAAGAATGGAGGCGCACCGGGCTAATGCCATCTGCAACTCGTGTCACCAGATGATCGACCCGGTTGGACTCGCGCTTGAGAATTTCGACGTCATCGGTTTGTGGAGAACCCGAGACACCACTGCCGTGATCAATTCCGAAGGACATCGGGTCCACACCATGGGAGTTCCGGTCGACACCGTCAGCAAAATGTATGACGGAACACCGCTGGATGGACCGGCCACTTTGCGCGCTGCCGTGCTGAAGCACTCCGACGCGTTCATAGCGAACCTTACGGAAAAGCTGCTGGCCTACGCGACCGGCCGAAGAGTTGAGTACTACGACATGCCGTTGATCCGCGCGATCGATCGCGATGCGGCCAAAAACAACAACCGCTTTTCATCCCTGGTCATGGGCATCGTCAAGAGCCCGGCATTCCAGATGAAGAAGGCGGACGCCGCAGCGACGGATTCAGCGGCAAACAAGAGTAACGATTAAGGAGGCAAGATGTTCATCACGAAGAAGCATATTTCACGCCGCACGATGCTTCGCGGCATGGGTGCAACAATGGCGCTGCCGTTCTTGGAGTCCATGTTGCCTGCGATGACTCCCGCCCGTTTGACCGCCGCGGGCAAGCCTCAAGTAAGACTGGCTTGCCTGGAAATGGTGCACGGTTCAGCCGGCAGCACGACCTACGGCCAGGAAAAGAACATGTGGGCCCCGGCAGCCGAAGGTCGCGACTTCGACCTCTCGCCGAGCAGCCTGCTTCCGCTCGATCCGTGGAAGGATTACATCACCATTATCAGCAACACCGATCTGCGACCCGCCGAAGCGTGGGATCTGCACGAAGTCGGCGGCGACCATTTCCGCTCCAGCGCGGTGTACCTGACCCAGGCCCATCCGCGACAAACTGAAGGCTCCGACGTTTACGCGGGAACTTCGTTCGATCAACTCTTTGCCCAAAAGTACGGACAGGATACTCCGCTGCCTTCGATCCAGCTCTCCATCGAGAGCGTCGACCAGGCGGGCGGTTGCGAATACGGCTACTCCTGCGTTTATACCGACTCGGTCAGCTGGTCTTCGCCGACAAAGCCGCTTCCGATGGTCCGCGACCCGCGCATGGTGTTCGATCAATTGTTCGGCGTCGGCGGCACGGACCAGGAACGCGCCGATCGCCGCGATGCCGATAAGAGCATTCTCGACCTGCTGACCCACCAGGTGGATCGCGTCAAAACCAAGGTCGGCGTCGCCGATCGCGGCAAGTTAAACGATTACATGGAAAGCGTTCGCGAGATCGAACGCCGCATCCAGAAAATTGAAGAACGCAATGCCAGCGGCGAAGCGCGCCAGGTACCCTCGGCGCCAGTCGGCGTTCCCGACTCGTGGGAAGAGCACGTCAAACTGATGTTCGACCTTCAGGCGGTTGCCTTTGCCGGCAATGTCACGCGGGTGTCGTCCTTTAAGTTGAGTCGCGACGCGAGCGGCCGCACATTCCCGGAAAGCGGCGTCAACGCGGGCTTCCACGGCGCTTCGCACCACGGCGAAAACGAGCAGCGCATTCAGCAGTTCGCGCAGATCAACAAATACCATGTCAGCATGGTTCCCTACTTCCTGAACAAGCTGAAGAGTATCCCGGACGTTGAAGGCACCCTGCTGGACAACACACTGGTCGTCTACGGCTCGCCGATGGGTGATCCCAACCTGCACAATCACAAGCGCGTTCCTCTTTTCCTGGCCGGACATGCCGGTGGCGCGATCAAGGGACATCAACACTTCAAGTCTCCGGATGGAACGCCGATGGCGAATGCGTTCCTGAGCATGTTGCACCGGTTGGGCTTCAACGACATTGAAACGTTCGGCGACAGCAACGGCGAGTTCGCAATCTAACGGAGTCAGGAGAAAACTTATGATGCGTAGAAATGTGATCAGCGGCCTTTGCCTCACCACCATCGGTGTTCTTTGCATGACTGCCTGGATTGTTGCCGCCTCGGAAGATACGCGCGTCGCAGACGCCGCGATGAAAGGTGACAAAGAAGCGATTCGTTCGCTTTTGAAACAAGCTGCTGACGTCAATGCAACCCAAGGTGACGGTATGACGGCCCTCCACTGGGCAGCCATGAAAGGCGATGCGGAAACAGCGCAGATGCTGATCTATGCCGGTGCCAACGTCAAGGCCGCGACGCGCAATGGCGGCTACACGGCTCTGTTCATGGCCGCCGAGCGCGGTAGCGCACCCGTCCTTGACGTTCTGCTGAAAGCCGGCGCCGATCCGATGGCACGGGCTGCGGATGGACTCACACCATTAATGACTGCCGCGATGGGCGGCGATCCCGACGCCATCAAGGTTCTGGTGGAACACGGCGCGGACGCCAACGCAAAGGAATCCGATCATGGCCAGACCCCTCTGAGCTTCGCTGCGGCGTTCAATCGCCCTGAGGCCATCAAGGTTCTGATCCAGCATGGCGCCGATCCGAATCTCGCCAGCAAAGTGTTGGCGCCTCAGCCGGTCATCCGCGACACGACTTATGGCCCCGGCCCTTCAGCGCCGGTCGCAACGACAGCAAACGCTACGCTGGCGTCGGTGGCGTCGGCTAAACCTGCAGCGCCAGTAGCTGTGGCTCCTGCACCGGCAGCAGCCACAGCTGCCGCAGCAGCCGCGGCGGCCGCTGGTGCCGATCCCGGCGCGCGCGGCGGCGGCAATCCCAAGGGGGGATTTACTCCCTTGATGTATGCGGCTCGCCAGGGCAGCCTCGATGCGATACGCACGCTCGTTGAGAGCGGCGCGAAGTTGAACGAGGGCAGCGGCGATAAAAGCACCGCGCTCCTGTTTTCAACCATTAACGGCCACTTCGATATCGCCAAATACCTCGTCGATCACGGCGCCGACGTAACACTGGTCAGTATGGACGGCGCGACCGCGCTTTATGGCGTGGTCAACACCCAGTGGGCCCGTAAATCATTCCATCCCCAGCCTTCGGCGCGTTACGACAACACGACCTATCTCGATCTGATGACCGACCTGCTCGATCATGGCGCAAATCCGAATGCCAAGCTCGCCAAGGAACTGTGGTACAGCGAGTACAACTTCGCTCTTGAGTCGGCAAGTGCTGCCGGCACGACCGCGTTCTGGAAATGCGCTGAAGTCGGCGATATCGACGGTATGCGCCTGCTCGTCTCGCGCGGCGCCGATCCAAACTTCGGCAGCAACGATGGAGTAACTCCGCTGCTGATCGCCTCCGGCGCCGGCGTGCACGGGAACGACGACGTCAGCGCGCCAGGCGGACGGTTACTCGCAGTGAAATATCTGGTCGAAGAACTTCACGCCAATGTCAATGAAGCGGACACGGGTGGCAACAGCCGCGTCGGCGCTAACGCCGGTCAGGACATGCAGGTGGGCTCGGTTGCACCGGTTCCCGGCGCAACACCAACGGCTGCGGCACCGGCCGTCGCTACTGCGGCCGGCGCGGCAGCCGCACAAGCAGCAGGGGCACGCCCGGCGGCGGGTGGTTTCACCGCACTCCACAATGCAGCCGCACGCGGAGACAATGCGATGATTCTGTATCTGGTCTCAAAGGGTGCCAAGCCGGACGCCGTCAGTAAGGCCGGAGTGACCGTCGCCGATATGGCTAACGGTCCGCGCCAGCGCATTCAGCCCTATCCGGAGACCGTTGCTCTACTGGAGATGCTGGGCTCGAAGAATAGCCACAAGTGCGTTTCCTGCTGAACTGACCTCCCCGTCTGTTCGGCCTGCGGCCTTCACAGACGGGGAGGTCACGTCGCGCGTTAGAGCGGATTGTCCGGCATGGCCATCGCGCGCCACATGTGAGCAACCGGACTGTTGTCGTTTCCAAGTCCTTCCTTAGGCTGCTTGAAATTCCGGTTGATGATATCGATGAACGGATCGAGCTTCACCACCACTCCCGGTTCGAATGCGTACAGGTCGTTAACGGTCACCATGCGCGGTTCCATGTACCACTTGTGGTTTTTGACCATTTTATAATCGGCCTGAATGTGCGGCAGCGGAACATAATCCTCGCCAAACATGTTCCGATAGAGATCCGGATATTCGTATCCCGCTTCCTTGTCTTCGTAGAAACGCAGCGCCTGGTGGTAATGGATGGCGAAGGCGGTCTTCTCGGGCACATACGGTCCATACATCTGCGCACCCCAGTATCCATGATCGGTCTTGATCAGGACCTGGACTGTATCGTGCAGAAGACAGGCCAGGATGACTTCCTCCGACATGCCATGCTTCATGGCAAGATTCGCGCTCTGCAATACATGATTTGAAATCGATGGAAAACGGAGTTGGAAAAAATCCACCAACGTCGGCTTTGCCGGCATCGGCGGAAGCTTCTTCACCTTCCCTCCATTTTGTGTCGTGAGAAAAAGGCTACCCACGCCACGCCGATAACTGCGAGTTTCGATCTGGTCATCGAGCTCGGCGGCAGTGGGGAACTTTTTCTGCGGCGCCGGAGCCGACGGATTCAATTGCTCGATCATGTACGACTCGAGCGCTTCGGCTTTCGCTTCCGAGCTCATGGCCTTGATGGCGGCGGCTCCGCCAAGACTGACAATGAAGTGCCTGCGATCGATTTTCATGAAACCCCCTGTTGGTTGGCAATTCCATCGCTATTGCCGCCGCGTGTCAAGGAATCAACGATGTCCAATCCTGAGGAGGACCCGGATGAAGTGGTTTACGAATGCCATTTTGCGCACCACAAAGGGCAGTCCGGCGTCGCCTGTTCTTCGATAACGTCATCGAATCCCGCGATCGCCCTGCATGGTGTCGTTTTGGACTACCGATTGCGAGAACAAAGCGAAACTAGTCCCCAAGGAGGTCAATCATGGCTATCGATCCGGTATGCGGTTCGCAGGTAGACGAGAAGAAGACCACCGAAAGATCCCAATACGGCGGTCGCACATTCTACTTCTGCGGCCACGATTGCAAAGAACAGTTCGATGAATCCCCGGAAGAATTTGCCGGTCTGGAAGAGACTGGCACGTAGTCCTGCAACGTCCGGCGTCGCCGCACAGGGGCGCCGGATTACCACCAGAACCGGAAAAACTTCCACATTGTTTAAGCCCCCATTTTAAATCCCATTGAAAACACACCCTTAATACTCTGGCAGATGACCTGCTCTGCCTAATGCAGGAGGTACTGTTATGAAGTCAATTTGGAAACTCCTATCGATCGGGCTTCTGAGTGGGATGATGTGTTCAACATTTACCGCAACGGCGAACGCTCAAACATGGAACAGGAAAACCTACATTACAACCAATCAACCAATAGAAATTCCCGGCAATATGGTTCTGCCTGCCGGCGAATATACGATCAAACTGCTGGATCTGGCGTCCAGCCGCAGCGTTGTGGAGTTTTTCAGCAGGGACGAACAACATCTCTACAACACTGTGATGGCCATTCCAACCTATCAACTTGAACCTGCGAAAAAGACCGAGCTGACCTTTTACGAAGCACCCGCAGGAACTCCGCATGCCGTAAGAACCTGGATCACCCAGGGATCGATTAACGGGTTGGAGTTCCTCTATTCCAGAGACCGGGAAAAAGAATTGGCGATGATGAGAAATACGCCCGCGACGTCGATGGAAGCGACGCTCGCCCCGGCCACCGAACCGTCCCAATTGGACGGTAACGGTGACTCCTCAGACGGCGTAGCAACAGCGTCGACTGTTGCGGTGCCGGCAACCGACACAGTCGCCGAAGCGGCTCCCATGGACGGCGTCGACGGGGACAATGAGACAGCAGCCTTGGAACCTCAGGCGAAAGTTCCCGACGTAACGACGCCTGCGTCAACTGACAACGATCAATCATCCGATGCTCCGAATCTGCCGAAAACGGCGGGAATTCAAGAATTGCTGTTGCTGGTCGGCATGGGATCGACGGCGGGAGCCTTTGCCATAAGAAGGTTTCGGCAGTAGGTAGTTACGAGGTTAAGTCGTGAACAATCTTTGTAGCAGGACGAGGCACGGAACGGTCCAAGCGGCAATAACCGTTTTGACGGTTTTGCTGATGGCGACAGCATCCGTGCCTCTGCCTGCGCAAAGTCCATACAAGTTATCCGTCGATATCGACCTGGTTTCATTGAATGTGAGCGTCCAGAATCGCGGCGGACAACCTGTCGACAATTTGAAGCGCGAAAATTTTCACGTATTGGAAGACGGCAAACCTCAGGAAATTGCGGTATTTCAGGCAAAAGATTCACCTGCAACAATCGGCCTTGTAATCGATAACAGCGGCAGTATGGGCCCGATCAAAGCGGATGTTGTCCAGGCGGCCAAGACCTTTGTGGAACTGGGTAACGTCGAAGACGACATGTTCGTGTTGCACTTCAATGACAACGCCGTTTTCGGCCTTCCGAGCGATCTGCCTTTTACAACAAACCGCCTCCTTCTCGACTCGGCGATCGCGCAGATGCATCCGATCGGTCGAACTGCACTATACGATTCCGTGTGGACCGCACTCGATCATCTGAATACTTCGACCCGGGAAAACCGCTTTCTCGTTGTTTTCAGCGATGGGGGCGACAACGCCAGCCGCCGAACGGAAGCAGAGGTCGTTCGGAAGGTTCAGGAGTCGAACGTCACCGTCTACGCGATCGGCCTGTACGATACGTTCAACGAGGACAGGAGTCGCCGAACCCTGAATCGCCTGGCGTCTCTGACGGGCGGTAAGGCTTTTTTCCCCTCGGATCCGACCGAACTCGATGAAGCCTGGAAACAGGTGGCCTCTGGTATTCGGAATCGCTACATTGTCGGCTATAGCCCGACAAACCAGAAACGAGACGGTAAGTACCGCAGACTTCGCGTGGAAGTCAGCGTCCCCGGGCAGAGCCACATCGAAGTCAGGACACGTCCGGGCTACATCGCTCCACTCCGAAATGACGAGAGGTAGGGTATGTTCGGACGCCTTCTCAAATGCCTGGAATGGACGCTCGGACTGGTTGGCGCCATCGCTCTTGCCTATTGGTCCTTCACCACATTTGAATCTGAGCGCTATCAAACTCAAAGCGAGCTGGCTCTCGATACAGCGCTGACATCGCCCGTCGCCGCAAAACCTCCTGAAGCGCGCGATTGGCTGGGCCGCCTGGAAATACCGCGCGTTAATCTTTCGGTGATCGTCCTCGAGGGCGATGACGACGCCATTCTGAAACTCGGGGTCGGTCATGTTCCCGGGACTGCAGTGCCTGGACAGGCGGGAAATGCGGCATTGGCCGGACACAGAGATACATTCTTTAGATCGCTTCGCGGTATACAGAAGGGCGATGAGATTCGCTGGACGAGTCCCGAGTACTCCGGACAGTATCGGGTTGAGTCCATGCGGATCGTCGATCCGACCGATCTCGGTGTGTTAGATCCAACTGACAATTCGAGTCTCACGCTGATCACCTGTTATCCATTCAACTTCATAGGTTCAGCGCCTCAACGATTCATAGTGCGGGCCCGGCTGGTCTCTAATTGAGGCACCCCACGCGGGGTGAGGTGCCTCATACGCGTCAGGGCATCATCTCGATTCGGGTCGCCCGATTAACCGCGCCGTCCACGTGGTAGGTGATCTTCAGGTTTGCTCCAGGTTTACCGCTCAGACCTTGCACATCCTTTGCAGGCCCGACCACTTTGGTGTCGATTTCGTAATTGAAGTACATCTCCTTGCCGTCTGCACCCGTTGCCGTCAGTATCCGCGCATCGGTATCGACTTTGACCAGGGTTCCCTGAAATGTCTTGTCGCCCTGAACCTGGGTTCCGATCGTCGCGCCCGCATAGGTCCCGAATACGACGATCACAACAGCTAACGCCAAACACTTGGATACGTGTCTCATTGAAAAACCTCCTTATGTTTTGGACTTTGGGATCTTCAATGACTCGCAATATCCATTCCACACTGGCGCACTCCATGTCCTTTTGTTATAAACAAAGCAGTTGTTTTGAATTGCGAAGCTCTCCGAGCGCGGGACCGTTCGATCCTATCCCCCCGACCATGGAATTCTTCCAAGCCAGAACGGCATTATTGGTTCAGCAGTAGTAACTCGACGCTCAACTTCCAACGCTCGACCTGCGCATCTCTTCACTGCCAAATCAATATTTCTCCGCGAAAGGTGTGTTCTTAAGAGCTATGTGGCGCAGTTCCATTCTTTCCGTAACCCTCGTGTTCCTTCTCGCTTCGGGCGGCCTGGCCGGCACAGAAAAGCGCGAAAGCAGTCTGCAGAGAATCGAACGCGTCATTGCTGCCCAGCGTGGCCGGCTCGGAATCTCAGCAAATGTCGGGGTAAAGTTGACTGAGAGCAATCCGCTCGTCGTGTCGGTCGAACCTGTAGATGGCGAAAAGGACGCATTCCTCGTGTCCCTTGATCCTGCTTTTCTGAGCCAACTGGATGAAGATGATTTGACGGCGGCGATGGCACATGAACTGGGTCATGTCTGGATTTATACCCATCACCCGTTCCTGCAAACAGAGGCTTTGGCAAACCAGATCGCGATGAGAATAGTGCCGCGCGACACGCTCAAGAAACTGTATGGGAAGTTATGGGCGTTCCAAAACACAACAGGCAATATGGACGAACTTCTTGGCCCTGAAGGCCACGATTCGATCCAGCAGAACTAGGCGGCGCCTTCGAGGTTGGAATCGGGTTCGATCCTGAGGCTCAGGGCGAGAATGAGGTGGCGACATTTTTCGCAATCATTCAAGTGCGCCCTCTCATCCTCGGACGGTTCGGTCATGCGGGTCGCCAAGTCAATCATGCGTCTCTCGCTCAAATGTTCCATTAGCTAAGTCATCCCTATCTTCCCCGACAATTAGATTTGCGGCGTCCTGAAGTGATCCAGGACGCCGCACATTCCTGTATTCTTCAACGCGAGGACGCCCTCTTAAGACCAAGGGCCGCGCAAATTGACGCAAGACCAAGCAATCCAATGAGAGGCAGGTCGCTGGCTGTCTTGGGGAGACTCTTATCCGCTGTCGTATCCGCAGAAGGCGAAGAAGGCGCGGGTGCCGCCGCCGCCATTTCGGATTCCGGCGGAGCCTGAACAACGTCCGACATTGGAACATCCGCTCCGGCCGAATCAAAAGCCCGGACAGGGGCTGACCTCAATGCAGCCTCATCATCGGTATCTGTTTTTGCGGTAGCAGACGTGTCCATATTCTGAGGCACCTCTGACGGCATGAAAAGAACGGGTTGATTTGTTGCCTGTGCTAGCGCGAGGGCTCTTTTCTTCGGATAAACGAATTCCTGGCCCCAATTCTTTCCAGGGTAAAACCACGCTCGGATCGCCTGAGGCGAGTCTGATGCTCGCTCGGTAAAGGTGATCACGGTGTGATCCGTGGGCTTCAGACGGTAGTTGGGTACGGCCAGAATTGTAGCGAAGAGATGCTTCTCATCCTGACTGAAGACCTGAACGATGTGGCGGTCTGAAGTGGAATCCACCAGCTTGAACACGTATGTACCCGCCGGCAGCACCTGGGCGCCCACATCCGGTATCTCAACCGGTTGACTGAAAGTCACCTTCGATTTCTGATTCACCGTTTGTGCGTGTGCTGCGCTTGCAAATATCGAGCAAGCCGCGCTGATACATAAGGCGAATATCACAATTCGCCCGAGCAAACGATTTGAGACGTTTTGAATAAGCATGGCAACTCCTGACTTCTATCTAAGACCTGGAACGTACAGATAACCCGGCTTAGTTCAGGTGATCTGGAGCGCGGCCATTTCCGCACTATCCTTACCGTATTCCCATCCGCAGGTAACGGCAGTTCCGATTTAGACAGCGAAACACTTTGCATCAGGGTTGGGGACGCGACTGAGCAGAAGAGGCCGTGACCGCCTTGTTCTTGGGAGGGTAAATGAGGATTTCAATACTACCGGTATCGGGGCCATGCTCGGCCTTTCCCATGCCCTTAGTGAGCAAAAGCGTATCGTCCATCTTGAAGTTCTTGACGAGGTAATCGCGAATGACCATGGCCCGGGCCTTGGTTAGTACCTGGGTGTCGGCTGCGTCACCCTTCATCCCGCCGTATGCCACCACAACAGCCATGCCGAAAGGGTTCATCTCAAGGAAGCGGCCCGCTTCGTTGAAGGTCTTTTCGTTTTTGAGCTTCGCGCTGTCCGGTTTGTCGAAGATATTCCTGACGTCGAAAACGAATTTCCTTTCATACGCATTCTGCGGCAAATCGGAAATCTCGTGTTCGGTCAGCTTGGTTGAATCTTCATAGCCACGTCTGTTGTAGAAACCGCGGAGGAAGAAGTTCTTTTTCAAGGCGTCCATATTCTCCTGAAACGCTGCGGCGCCGCCCTTTGCCTGCTCGGCAGTCGCGTTGAGCTCGTTATAAAGGGACTTGTCATTCACAAGTGCGCCCATCGAACCTTTTCCTTCATCGATTTTCGAACTGATGTCCTTGATATGGCCGGCACTCTCCTGAACGCTGCCTAAAGTAGTCTTAGTGCTGTCAAGAATGCCGTCTGTCTTCCGAATCAGATCCGAGATATCCAAAGGCGGTGCACCGGCGATCGTCGTACCGTTTTCCACTTGCGGCGCATTGTCGGATCCAAACGAAATCTCCACGTATTTACTACCCATGAGTCCTTCGGTCTGGATAGATGCAACCGAATCCTTCTTGATAACCTTCCGCGTTGAACTCTCCAGACTCATCACCACGGTCATTTCACCGTCGGAGCGCGACGGCAACAGGATCTGCTTAACGGTTCCCTTGTGAATTCCACCAATTCGAACTTCGCCTCCGTGGTTTCTACAACAGACGTGGCTATGAAGATTCAACCAAGCGAACTTCGCCTCCGTCATCCAGGCCTTCCACATTCTTGAAATTGGCCTTGAGTTGGTAGGTCGACGAAAACATCAATTGCTTGTCGCCAATCAGGAAAACTCCAATTCCAAGAACAAGCAGCGCGCCGACGATAAATGTTCCTACACGGAACGCTCTGGACATGACGGCCTCCTATGGGAAAAACACCTGGATCAATCGCACCAGCAGTACGTCCGCAAGAATGATGAAGATGGAAGAGATGACTACCGAACGAGTTGCCGCCTTGCCGACACCTTCCGTGCCACCGGTCGTGGTCATTCCTTCGTAGCAGGCAACAAGACCGATGATCAACCCGAACACGGCTGTCTTCGCGGTTGTTGGCAGCAAGTCGCTGAACGTCACTTCCTTCAGGCCGGAATTTAAGAAGAGTTTTAGGGAGATTGGATCGGCCAGAGTGTCGGCGATCCAGCCCATCAGGACGCCGAAGAAGTCTGCTGTAAGCGTCAGCAACGGCAGCATCAGGATGCAGGCCAGAATCCGGGGGGGCGGCCAGGTATTTGTAAGGGTCCACGGCACAAGCTTCCACTGCGTCAATCTGCTCTGTCACCTTCATCGAGCCCAGTTCGGCGCCAATCCCTGCTCCGACGCGCCCGCTCACGATCAGGCCGGTAATGATGGGGCCACTTTCTTTAAGGACGGAAAGAATAATAAGCGCGGGAATCGTCGACTTGGCTCCGTATTGAATCAAGCTTTGGCGGGTCTCCAGCGATAGCACCACTCCCATCGCGGCTCCGGCCAGGGCGACCAGAATCAAAGACTTTGATCCCACTTCGTCAAACTGCCGGATCAACTCCCGGCCTTCATAGGGAGGAATGATCGCGGATCTCACCACCTGGCCGGCGAAGATACCAAGGTTGCCAAACCATTCGAAGAACGACTTAAACAACTCCCAGGCCTGATCCACAAACGGAACATGCGCTGGTTGCCCCGAGATCGTGGTGGTTATCGTGCCGCTTTGCTCTGTCATTGTGGAACCATTCACTGCACTTGAATGCACGTACGCTTCCGTCCCACAGACTTGTCGCGCAAAAGTCCGAAATGTGCACCTCGAAGATACCCACTGAGGCTTTGGATGCCACTCTGCGGTGGGGCAATTGAATGGGCCTATCAAATGGATTCATGCCAGTCAGCACGCTGGTTTGGCCCCGTACCTGCATCGTAAAGGGAGTCCAAAATTCTTAGGAGGTCAACAGATGTCCAAAAAAGACAAAGACAAGGGACAGCACAACCAAACAGACCGGCAGAACAAGGACGAACAGCAAAAGAAACAGCAACCTGGCCAACCCGACCAGTCTCGTCAGCAACCGTATGGGCAACAGCAACCCGGCGGCATGCCAAACAAGAACCGCGACATGAACAAACCGATGGATGACGAACAAAGCGATCAGGATATGAACAAGCGTCGCAGCGCGTAGCAACCCGGCCCGAAGGGCATCGCCCTTCGGGCTCAAAAGAAGGAGGTAGGAAAACCGATGAAGACTCTCATCAAAACAGCCTTACTCGTTACGATATTGCTGGGGGCCGGACAAGCATTTGCAGGTCAGATTTCTCTTGGCATTCGAATCGGCCGTCCACCAGCACCGCGTGTCCTGAAGGTTCGGCCGGCCAGTCCGGGACCGGATTACCTGTGGATAGATGGTTACTGGTATCCGGAGGGCGGCAAATACAAGTGGCATGACGGCTATTGGAGCAGACCACCATACGCCGGCGCTCACTGGGTCGCGCCTCACCACGATGGAGAACAGTTCTTTAACGGCTACTGGGAAGGCGACCGGGGCCGTATTGAACACGATCACAAGACAGATCGCGGTCACGACCGGGATTACCGCCCACCGAATCGTTCCTGATTCGCTACTTCCAGCCAACCGGCGGTCCTCACGGACTGCCGGTTCCTTCGGCCACTAGGCAGCCCGGACAACGTTCACTTCATCGGACTGCGACACGGTTCTCGATACACCAAGATTCGCACGAGAGGTTCTGGATGAAATGCGGCGCATTGCCGTTCGGGCAGCCATGTACTGCCCAACCTCACTCCCAATCAACAGCAGGAGAAGCACAAGGACCGCCAAACCGAACACGGCGAGGATCACTGCTGCGTAGACCTGCAACATGTAGGACAAGACTCACCTCTGCCTTTCCCGGAAAGCGCGTCTCCCGGCGTCCACAATCAATGCCAGCCCCGTGATCAAAGGAAGCCCCAGGACAACAACAAGCGGAATAATTTCGTAGTGCATATCGCCTTCATGATCAGCAATACGCTTGCCACAGTTCAGAGTAGAAGTTTGCCCGCGCCAACCGATTGGTCCTGGATTTGCTCGGAGGCGGCAGGAGATAAATATGGGTTTCAGTGCTTCACAGGATTTAGATACCGATCGTATTCAAAGCCGTCAGGTGCTTCGGCGGGTGCTCGGCCAGTGGGATGGTCTGGCTGGACTGAAGGACGAGATTCGCCGGGTGGAGGGAACAATCCGGCAAGCTGAGGACGATCAAGCCCAGGAAACAGATCTCAGTTCCCTTAAGTCCTATTTAAAGGGTCTGCGCTATAACCTCGACTGCAGGATGGACCGGGCCGCATAGCAGGCAGGGTGGTACATTGTCCGACCATGATGGCATGATCGGACCACCTGATCCCCATTGACCCCTTCGAAGGAGGCAGGCGGATGAAGACGCTCCGAAAGACACCAACCCCATTACAAGTCGTCAGCGAATCCACGTCTGCACTGCTTAGCGAACTGGTCGCTCACCTCAGGCAGAACCGCACCCAACTGCGCGAAGAATGGGCGAGACGGATCACCGAGTCTCGCCTGCTGACCGCGATGACGAAGGATGAAATTTTCGCCGAAGCCACCACCGTTTACGACAACTACGTGGCTGTGCTGGAGACCGGAAACACCGAGGCTTTGCAAGCCTACGCACGCGACTTGTCGGAACGCATTATCCCGAGGGGCGTGGAGACCCATGAAGTTGTCGGCATTGTCCTTCTTTTGCGAGACGTTCTTGCCCGATCGCTCTTCAAGAAGTACCAGTCCGATTTTGCGCTCCTCAACCGGGTACTCGATGCGTACGAACCGGCTGCGAACCGAATCGCAAATACGGTGGCAGTCGGCTTTGTCCAGGAGCGCGAACGGATCATCCGGCAACAGCAGGAAGCCATCCGTGAACTGTCGACCCCGGTGCTCCAGGTGCGGGAACGACTACTCATTCTTCCAATCATCGGGGTGATCGATTCGCAGCGCGCCCGGCAGTTAACCGAACAGCTTCTGCGCGGCATTCGCTCCAATCGCGCCAAGGTTGTCGTGATCGACATCACTGGGGTTCCAGCTGTGGATGCGACCGTTGCGAACCATCTCGTCCAGACCGTCGATGCGTCCAGACTGATGGGAGCGACCGTCATCGTAACCGGCTTGTCCGCCGAAATTGCTCAAACACTGGTGACGATCGGCGTCGATCTATCGAAAATGAAAACCATTGGTGACCTGCAGGGCGGCATTGAAGAGGCGGAACGCCTGCTGGGTTACAAGGTTATTTTGGAACAGGCTGAATCCCCTGTCCCGATTAAGCGGCCTGCATAGACGGGAATAAAACCGATGCGCGTTCCAATTCTCAAGCAGGGTCACTATTTGATCGCATCCATTCAGTCGGCTTTGACGGACGCGGATCTATTGCAACTTCGCGACGAGCTTGCCGAAATGGCAGGGAGGCATCGATCCCGGGGAATCATCATCGATGTCACCGTGTTGGACGTCATGGACTCTTTTGCAGTAAGAACTTTGAGATCGATTGTTCATATCGTCCGCTTGCGCGGGACATCCACGGTCATCGTCGGCATTCAGCCCGATGTGGCCTTTGCCATGGTTCAACTTGGCCTGACATTGGGGAGTGTCGAGACGGCATTGGATCTCGAGGAGGGACTTGCGCTCCTGGAGCTTGGGAGAGAAAGTCGTGAATGAGATTCGGGTTCGGATACGCTCGGATGCCGATATCATCGCCGCGCGTTCGCAGGGACGCGGACTCGCGGAACAAGCTGGCTTCACCGGGAGCGATCTGACCGTCATCGCCACTGCCATATCTGAAATCGCCCGTAACATTGTCGAATATGCCAAGACCGGCGAAGTCTCATTCCGGCAAATTCACAATGGAACCAGACGTGGAATCGTAGTGACCGCCCGGGACCGGGGCCCGGGTATTTCCGACGTCGAATTGGCTATGCAGGACGGCTACTCGACATCCAAAGGCATCGGGCTCGGCTTGCCTGGAGCCCGGCGGCTGATGGATGAATTCGAAATTGAGTCCACAGTCGGAAAAGGCACAACGATTGTCATGAAGAAGTGGACGGCTTGAAGAATGTTGGGTACGCTCAACGACAGGAATAATTCACTTCTTCAGCTGGGGGTTTGGTCGGTTTCATTGAACGAGGACGAGGAATCCGGAGACCGGCATTTTGTAAAAGTTCTGCCGGATGGTGTCTTGATTGGCGTTGTCGACGGTCTCGGACACGGCAAAGAAGCGGCTGTTGCGGCTCAAACAGCCGTCCGTCATCTTGAGTCAAACGCGGGGGACCCACTCATTTCATTGTTTCAAAGTTGTCATTCGCAACTCAAGAACACCCGCGGTGTCGTCATGAGCCTTGCATCTTTTAGCGCCGGGCCGAACACCATGACCTGGCTCGCAGTCGGTAACGTCGAAGGTGTGCTGGTTCGAGCCGATTCCTCGATAAAACCGGCCAGAGAAACCATCCTGCTGCGAGGGGGCGTTGTGGGGCTCAAGCTTCCACAACTGGTTGCTTCGGTACTGCCAGTTTTTTCGGGAGATGTCCTGATTCTTGCAACGGATGGTGTCGCAAGATCCTTTGGATATAGCGTGATGGTTTCGGATTCACCCCAGACAATTGCCAATCGGATCGGCGCCGAGTTCAAGACGAACAACGACGATGCCCTGGTCCTGGTTGCGCGCTACACGGGAATTACCCATGTCAACTCCTCTTCCCGAGCTTGAACGCCGGTACCGCCTCGCCCTTGAGGTTTTCCTTGAACTTGGTGGCGAGAACGCGCTGCAGAAGGCGTACGAGGTCGGTCGTGAAGTGATAGCCGCAGGCATGGGAGTCCTCGAACTCACAACCATGCACGGGACAGTCCTTGCCGACCTGCTTTCCCGTGTACCTGCAAAGCGCGCCGCGGCAATCGTTCTGGGGTCGATGAACTTTCTGAATGAAAGCCTTTCACCGTTTGAGATGCCGTTGCGCGGTTTCCGGGAAAACAACGAGAAGCTTCGCCGGCTGGCGTTCCTGGCAGAGGCAAGTAATATGCTTGCCGAATCCCTCGACTGCGGACAGACCTTGCGCCGGGTTGCCGAGTCCGCGGTTCCCTTCCTTGCCGACTGGTGTCTCGTGCACATCATGGACGTCGACGGGTTAGTACGATGCATGGCAGTGGCTCAAGCCGATCCGAACAAGTCCGATCTGGCACGAAGGCTTGAAGAGCAGACTCTTCCCATTGTCCCCGGCTGGGTGAGCCGATCATTTCTAATGGGCAAATCCGAGATTCTTACGGACAGAACCTATAACTGGCTGGAACCTGCCACCCATGGCGACGCCCCTCTGCCCGTCGCAAGTTCGGCTCTGGTGACTCCTTTGCTGGCGCGCGGTCAGGCTGTCGGCGTACTCGTTTTTCTGTCTGTCGAATCGGAACGACACTTCAATTCATCCGACCAGGTGCTGGCAGATGACCTGGCTTACCGTTGTGCGCTGGCCATCGACAACGCCAGGATGCACGGTGAGGCGATCCGTCAGCGTGACGCAGCGGAAAAAGCGATTCACACAAAGGATGAGTTCCTTGCACATCTCCGACACGACCTGCGAAACCCTCTCGCCCCTATTTTGGGCTGGGTGCGGATACTCAAAAACCAATCCCCGATCATGTCCGACGCGCTCCTTGCAGAAGGGGTCTCCACCCTGGAGCGCAACGCCCGAAGCATCCAACAACTGCTGGACGATCATTTGGACGCCGGCTCGACAGCTCCAGTGGAGCCTCTGCCAACGAACGGCCCCATTCGCGTTCTGCTCATTGAAGACGCCCGAGACGTCATGATTCTGATGAAAAAAGAACTCGAGTGGGCAGGCTTTACTGTTTACACAGCGCAGGACGGACGAGCGGGGCTCGAACTCGCGAGGCTGGAGGTTCCGGATGTGATCGTGTCCGACATCAGAATGCCGGGCATGGACGGCTACCAATTCCTGAAGGAACTGAGGGACATTCCAACCCTGGATTCCATTCCAGCCATCGCCTTGACCGGCTTCGGCGCGGAACGAGACATTCAGGAAGCCCGTACCGCGGGATATGCCGAGCACATGGTTAAGCCGGTTGACCTCGCACGACTCAGCGCCTCGATTACCCGACTCACGCGCAGATCCGCCAGTTGAAGTGTGTTCACGTATGGCAGCCTCATACCACTTGGTGGACTCGTTGCGTTCACTCACGCCGTAGCCGACTCTGCAGATATCGATAACTAACCGTTATCCGGAAACACTCTGCTCTCCAAACACCGATTGGTATGACTATTGCTGTTTACGCTGCGGGAGACAAATAAATGCCGACCTTCATATCTGGAATGCGCTTTCTATCGCCCCTGCTCTCGATTCTTGGTCTCAAGTCATCTTCCCCTTCGATCTTTCAGCCGAAGAAGAGCCTCTATTACAGCTGCAATGCGTGCAGGGGCAGCTTTAAAAGCCGCGAGGAAGCGATAAGAGCGACACATGAGCCATGCAGAACCTGCAGGTCGTTGTCGGAGTGTCAGTAGGTAACCACAACACACGGTGCGCATATGTATTTTAGTACCGCAAGAATCCCAGTTTTAAACGGACCCGAAATATCCGGCGGCTGCGATCCGACTCGGAAGTTCCTGCCCATATGGGTGGTTCGGCCCAAGTCCATCCTGCTTGTGACGGAAGCGGCCATGATGATCGCGATGCTGATCGTTGCGACGGTCGCAGCTAATCATTTCCCCAATTCGTTGCCCATGTCGCTCGGATTGGTGGTGGGGTTGGCTGGATGCCAGATCGGTTTCTTCCTGACCGGAATTGACCGGCTGATCGTCGATCCCAATCCGAGCACGTTCCTTCGAAGCATCTTTGGATCGATGCTGACCGGCCTGACCATGGCAGTGCTGTTGATATCCGTTTTTCCGCCATTTTCCTCCGGCTGCTCCGGCGCTTTGACGGCGTGGATACTGTCTGCCCTTCTGGTTGTCGCCTTGCGGTCGGTGATTCAATCGCTCATTCGTCATCACCACATGCTCCACACCATTCTCGTTGTGGGATCCGACGAACTCACCGATAAGCTGTTCAAGGAACTGTCGTCTCTCAACACGATCGTGGACTCCCCGGACCTTGAAACGCTGGCGGCCAATGAGTATGTTTCACGAATCGTCGTTGTCGATCCGCACATCGAAGCTCGCGAAGAACTGGCTGCTTCACTGATCGATTCGAAGCTTCGCGGCATCCGAATCGAACCGGCAATTGAGTCCTGCGAAAAGCTGTGCAGGAAAATCTGGATTGCAGGATTGAGAGCGGATTGGTTGCTCTATACAGACGGCTTCATGCCAACGCGACTCTGCCTGGCCCTTAAACGCGGAATTGACATCGCCTGTTCGCTGATCCTGCTTATTCTTGCCGGTCCGCTGATGGCGATCAGCGCGCTCGTCGTCAAGTTCACGTCACCAGGCCCTTTTCTCTATCGGCAGGAGCGAGTCGGTTTGCACGGCAAGACTTTCTTCGTCTTCAAGCTTCGAACCATGTCGCAGGAAGCGGAAGCGCGCACCGGTCCGACCTGGGCAGCGAGGAACGATAATCGGATCACCCCGATC
>Ga0207018_1062_pt1 | contig 19168 bp, 16 predicted proteins | sample Alteio_BWMinCont_52_FD_153476 | JGI IMG/M metagenome (GOLD analysis project Ga0207018, IMG submission 153476) | Enriched cells from forest soil in Barre Woods Harvard Forest LTER site, Petersham, Massachusetts, United States -... | ecosystem: Environmental > Terrestrial > Soil > Temperate forest >...
ATTACAAGATCCGAATTCGAGGAAATCGAGCCGATGTGCGCTGTCTCTGCCATAATCCACTAGAGCTGCCTCAGCAGGGAAATCTTCTTGAGATAATGTTGTGGGGACTTTGGTATGACGACAAATTCGTTCGGACATCTGAAGGATGGCGAATCAAGGAACGGGTTACAGAACCCTGCTACAACTGGAAGATTCAAAGAGTAGAATAAAAAAGACCGGGAGAATGCCCCGGCCTAATATTTTTTTGAGGTGGAGAGATGCATTCAGAACTTTTATTTTGAATTCACATCAGTTCTTTAATGAGATGATTTTGCGTAAATTTTTGGAGGCGAAATTTTGGTTGATTCTGTCTATGAAAAAGGCCCGGATTTTTCCGAGCCTTTAAATTTTGGAGGTGGAGAGACTCATTCAGAACTTTTCCGTTGGAAAGATTCAAGATTTTTCATAACATCATGCCCCGACATCTAAAACTTGAACGGATTGTTTGATGTGGTGCAAAAGGCATAGTAAATGATTTTGACCAAGAGTTGAGCTTCTTAGAGGTGTTCAATTCCGTAAATTGGCTACCGCTCATCTACAGGAGCATCTCATTAAGGGTTTTGTGATCAATGACGAGAGGTTGAAAGAACCTCTTTTGTTTTTCAAGAATTTATGTTGAGCGAAACATTATTAATTTAAGGAGTGTATATGAGTTTAAGTACATGTGGAAGCTATTTAGATACCTCTTTCAGATCTTGTAAAGAAACTGCGATAAAAACATTTGATGCTTATACAACAGATAAGAATAAAACACTGATAACAGCCTCTGCTTGGAATGCAGCTGCAGCGGTACTTGTTTCTTATAGTGCCTTAAAAACTGAAAATTATAACGCTCGAGAATGGTGGAGTGATGTAGCTATTCATGTACTGAACGCAGTAACTTGCGCAGCTGAAGCTTTCACGCCAAGCGGTGTTCCTAAACCAATTAAATCAATGCTGGCTACTGCTACTTCTGCAACCATTTTTGCAAACAAAGCACGCTTAGCTGCCATCGCTGTATCAGTCGCCTATAACACAGAAACAATTCCAGGAATTCCTGAAGCAATTGATGTCGGAAATCACGGTCTAACTCTAGCCGTCTTACAAAAATACGGCACAAAATGAAGGACTACGCATATAAACCAATAAATAAGCGGGTTTGTGTAGATTTTCGTGGATGAGATTTTGATCTAGTGTTGTCTATGAAAAAGGCCCAGGGATTTCCTGGGCCTTGTGTTTTGGAGGTGGAGAGATGCATTCAGAACTTTTCGGTGGGATAAAATGAAAATTTGTTCTATCATGGCGACCTCAAAGTGAAGGGGCTATGCCTACCATATCCGAATTTTTTGGGATTATGATTTTGATGTTTTTTGATGATCATGCTCCACCGCATTTTCATGCAAGATACGGAGGGGATGAAGTTGTCATTCAAATTAACCCGGTTGGAGTTCTTCGAGGAAAGTTTCCACCAAGAGCTCTGAGCTTAGTGATAGAATGGGCTCAGAAGTACCAACAAAATCTAATGGAAGAATGGACCCGTGCTGCCAACAATAAAAAACTACACAAAATTCCCCCTCTCGATTAAACGGAGGAGTATGGAGACTAAAAGAGCAAAGATAGTGGCTTGCAAACCACTACCGAATTATCATATCTGGATTCGTTTCGATGATGGCCTTGAAGGAAAAGTCGACTTAAATCACCTTGTAGGCAAGGGGGTTTTTGAGGCTTGGAATTCTATTGAGTTCTTTAACGAGGTCCGAGTTGATCCCAAAAGCGATACAGTTGCCTGGGGAGAAGATATTGATCTAGATCCATATGTTCTAAGAGAAAAAATTGAAGCTCTGCGGGGTACTACAAAAGATTCTTCTCAAAATACTTGAAAATTACACTACTGCATTTTTTGTGTACATCTCGTCAAAGTGCTGCTCCTAAATAATTTGGAAATAGCTCAAGACAAAAAATGCAAGGTATATCCAAGCCACTAGGCCGCTGAATATTAAAAAGCATCGAAGGCGATAAAATAGAATATTTTGTCCTGGAAGAGGTCTTCAAGAATGAAATCTGTCAAGGATGTGACTGGCGGCAGGCTGCAAAGATCCTAGTCAAAAAAGGGTATCTCAAAGCCTCTAGTGATGGGAAGTCGACTCGGTCTGAAAATCTTCCTGGCCTAGGGAGGGTTCGATGTTACCGGTTTGAAAAAATCCCGATTGCCAAAGAAGAACTCGAATGATTTGACACGTGAGGCAGTGAGAATGTGAGATGTTGTAATATTTTCACCTTTTAGGTGGAGATCCTTTGCAGATCACATTCTCACGAATCTCACCAAAAAATAAGTGATGAGGAAAATATGACCACGCAAAAACAGTTTGAAGCCAATCGCAGCAATGCACAGCATTCTTCAGGACCTAAGAGTGAGCAAGGGCGGGCGATCGTTTCGCAAAATGCTCTGAAACATGGGGTGTTCAGCAAGCAGATTTTATTGGAAGGCGCATCCAAAAAGGAGTTTGAGGCACTGAAAGCAGAGTTTCATGAGCAATTCCATCCAAGAGGATTCTTAGAACACCGTTTTTGCGAGAGAGCTTTAGCTGCTGCATGGAGACTTTCGAGAGTTACGCAAATGGAGTCAATGTTGATGAATCATGCAGCCAAAAAATCTTTCGACCGCACTGGCATAACTGAGGTATTGGGCGGATATCAAGGAGACGAACTTAGCTTGCTATCGCGCTATGAGATATCTCTGGAAAAAATTCTCTTTCGTTCCCTTGCAGAGTTGAGGGCTTTGCAGAGCACTCGAAAATCTGATCTGGCAATGGCCATTTCTGAAATTGGCTTTGTTCCGCAAAAAACAGGATGAGATAAGAGCCTGAAAAAATTGCAATGTTTTACAAGCTTTGCTAATATGGATGCCTTTACTAAAGGCTACATGAAGAAGATTCAAGACTATCTGCAGATACAAGCGGCGGCTGAACTTTTAGGGGTCACGGCTACTACGCTAAGAAACTGGGAAAGAGCGGGAAAATTGGTTTCTCACAGACATCCTTTTAACAGATATCGACTCTATAAACGAGAAGATCTGGAAGCCTTTTTGCAGAGCATTCATGCGTCGAAATCTCAGTCTCCAAAGGAGGCTTAAAGTGGATTTAATGAATTTCAACGAACTCTTCAGCTTGCTTCAAGACAGCGATGAGACAGATCGAATCGAAGCCAAATCAGCGGCTCAAGGTGTGGGCAAGAGCTTCCTAGAGACAGTTTCTGCGTTCAGCAATGAGCCTGATTTGGGCGGGGGCTATATTCTACTTGGAATTACAAGGAATGAAGACGATCATGAGCTAAAATACATCGTTACTGGGGTTCGTGATCCAGATCAGCTTCAGCAAAATATCGCTTCCCAATGTCGTGAATTATTTAGTGTTCCTATTCGACCTATGATCAAAACGATCCCTCATCCTCAGGGAACTGTTTTGTTGATTTACATTGGCGAGGCAACGACTCACGAAAAGCCTGTTTTCATTAAAAAACATGGAATGGATAAAGGGGCTTATCGGCGTATTGGATCTTCTGATCAACTGTGTACTCGAGAAGATTTAGATTTGCTGTACCAGCTTCGGTCGAAAAGAAAATATGATGAGACTTTTGTCGAGAACGCATCTTTTGCGGACTTTGAGCCGGAAGCCATTAAACGGTACCGATATGAAAGAGCTAAAGTCAAAGCAGATGCTCCAGAGTTATTTTATGGCGATGAAGACTTGTTAAAAGCAGTTCGCGCGATTGAGACCGAAAAAGGTGTTACTTCACCTACGATAGGTGGTCTTCTTCTCTTCGGGAAACAAATGTCATTAAGAAGATTATTCCCTCTCATGAATCAAGTGGATTATATGCTTGTCGAGGGCAGGGAATGGGCTACAGATTCGGAAAAGCGCTATACGGCTTTTGAAATGAGCGAGGCTCTTATCACTGGTATCCCGCGCCTCATTGGCCAGATCATGACGGATATCCCGCAGGTTTTTGCCCTAGAAGAAGATAAAATTAGAAGGAAAGATAATCCTATTATTCCTCGAATGGTTATTCGAGAATCTGTAGTCAATGCATTGATGCATAAGGACTATCGAGTGACCAGTCCTACACAAATCATCAAGTATGCCAATCGCACAGAGTTTCGCAACGTGGGGTATTCCCTAAAACCACAGGAGCAATTAGGGCTGCCTGGATCCAATTTGAGAAATCCCATTCTTGCTCAAGTGTTTCGTGATATTCACTATGCTGAAGGAAAAGGGACTGGCATTGGGACGATGCGTGATGAGATGAAAAAGGCAAATCTTTCCGTCCCTTTGATTGAATCGGATAGATCGAGCAATTTATTTGTTTTGACTCTACTGCCTCATCACCTTTTCGACAAAGAGGACATCCAGTGGCTTCAGTCATTCAAACAACACAACCTAACAGATGAAGAAGCCAGGACATTGATCATTATCCGGGAAAAAGGGGCTATCTCCAATGCGGAATATCGAACGATTAATGGCGTCGATACACTAACAGCTAGTTCTCATCTGCGCCGATTGAGAGATCTCGGACTATTGGAGCAGAAGGGAAGGGGGAATGCAACCTTCTATGTCCCAACTTCTGGACTCTTGACTGGGGGCATAAGCCCGCTAGCTCCCCATATAAGCCCGTTATCTGGGGAGTTAGCTCCCCATATAAGCCCGTTGTCTGGGGAGCAAACCTCTTTACCCGAGTGGAGCCTTGCTTTACCAGAGGAACTTAGGAAAAAAATTACAGACCTTAAAAAGAGGATGTCTCCTCAAGAGATCAAAAATCTAATCAAAGAGCTATGCGCTGTGCAACCATTAAAATTGAGTGAAATTTCGACTATTTTAGGAAGACATCCAAAATATGTCCGAGAAAATTACCTTAATGAAATGATCAAGCTTGCAGAACTGGAACATGTTTTTACGGATCCTAGCCATCCTCAGCAAGCTTATAAAGCTAAGAAGTAATGAAAGCATTATTACTGGCGAGAGTTTCAAGTAGGGAACAGGAAGAAGGACAGTCCATTCCAGCTCAAGAGCGTAGATTAAAGGAGTACGCTGAGAGAAAGGGGCTGGTCATCGGTGCTATTTTTAAAATCACCGAATCTTCGACCAAAGATACTCGAAAACAATTCGAAAAAGTTATCGAATATATTCGGAAATCTCGGGAGATCATCGCCTTGGTGGCTGATACGATCGATAGAGTACAGCGCAGCTTCAAGGAATCAGTCGTCCTCGAGGACTTGCGAAAAGAGGGTAAGGTCGAAATCCACTTCATGCGGGAAGGGCTTATACTCAATCTGAAGTCAAACAGCTCGGATATTCTACGTTGGGACATGGGAGTGATGTTTGCCCGCAGTTATGTGCTCCAGCTAAGCGATAACATAAAACGCAGCAAAGAGCAGGCTGCAAAAAAAGGGATCTGGATGGGCCTGGCTCCCACGGGATATTTGCACGGGGTCAACAAGAAGGGGAGAAGACCATCCTCCCCGACCACGATCGAGCCTCTTTCATTCAAAAGCTATTTGAGATGTACTCGACTGGCAATCATTCATTGAAGACTCTGAAAGAGGCTGCGATCAAGATGGGACTCAGGACCAAAAAGGGTGAGCCACTTGCCATATCACAGATCAATAAGATTTTGAAGAAACCATTCTATTGTGGGCTCATGGATACGAAATATGGAGTGGTAGAGCATGCGTATGAGACTTTGATTTCGAAGGCTCTGTTTCGGCAGGTGCAGAATGTCATCAACGGTTACCATAAAACACCTCATAAAATGGCCATAAAACCATTCATTTTTAAGGGATTGATCACTTGTGCCAATTGCGGATGCGTGGTCACTCCTGAGATCCAAAAGAAGCGATATGTTTATTACAGCTGTACGAATGCCAAGAAGGTCTGTAAGCGCGTCTATGTGAAAGAGGAAACGTTGGTCAAGATATTATCGGAACACTTGGATCAGATTGCCCTCAGTCAGGAACAGATAGAAGCCGTTACTCAATATTTGAAGGGGATTCACGAGTCTGAGAGCCAATTTCATGGGGAGAGTTTAGCTGCGCTCCAACGGGAGCGCGATAAGATTCAAAAGAGGTTGGGTCAGATCTATGATGACAAGCTAGATGGGGTCATCGATGAGAAGCTTTATCTGGAGAAAGTCCGCGAATACAAGACGCGGCAGCTTGAAATCGCCGATGAGATGAAGGGCCACGAAAAGGCGGACCAGAATTTCTACATTACAGCGAACATGGTACTTAATCTAGCAGCACGTGCCCCTGAAATCTTCGAAAGTTCTGAAGTGGATGAAAAACGACAACTTTTGAATTTAGTGTTTCAGAACTTGCAACTGAGAGGCGTAAACCTCTCAGTCTCAGTTCAGGAACCGTTCTTAACGATGATTGGACACAAGGAGTGTCCAACCAATTGGAGGTGGAGAGACGCATTCAGAACTTTTGATTGGAGCAGAGTGAAGATCCCAAGTGTATTGACTTCTTCTACCCGAGTGCAGAGGATCACCTGACAGAGGGTTAATGGGACTCCAGCAGATGGAACGAGCACCTTGGAAAAACAGAGGGGGTATGCTCCTTAAATAGAAGCGGTACCTGTCCGTATTTATGAAAATCACTCTAAAGAGAGAGTTCTAAAAAATTTTTCCAGAATTCTATGAAAATTGCTCTATTTCAGGGTCTTGCGATTGCTTTTTATGCGCTATATTTCTCTTCTAAAGTACTGGACTTTTCTGTTAGAATAGGCTTCTTAAATTTCTGAGGGTTGTGGTAATGAAAATTTTTATCTCTTTGTTTTTGGTGCTGTCTACTTGCTTTTCCTCTGTCTATGCAGAAGTGCCAGATGCTTCTGGTCAAGGAACTGCCCCTGTTTATCAGGATTCAAAAGAAATTTTTATCAAAACTAACGATGCTCAAATTTTTTGTAGAGTTTTTGGTAAAGGTGAACCTATTATTGTGGTTCATGGTGGGCCAGGACTGAGCCAAGATTACCTATTGCCACAAATGGCTAAGCTTGCCCAAACAAATCTTGTTATTTTCTATGATCAACGGGGATGCGGCCTTTCAACTGGAGCAATCAACGAAGATTCTATTCAAATTAAGACATTTGTAGACGATTTGGAAGCAATTAGAAAATCTTTCGGGTATAAGAAAGTAACAGTCCTCGGTCATTCCTGGGGTGGTTTTTTGGCAATGCAATATGCGATTGCCCATCCACATTCAATCAACAAGTTGATTTTATTAAATACAATGCCTCCGTCGTCCGAAGGATTTTCTCTATTTATACAAGAATGGATGAAACGAATGGCCCCTTATCAAGATGAACTTAAGGCAATTAAAGATACTCCAGAATTTACTAAAGGTAATCCATCGACTATTGAGAAATATTACCGAATTATCTTCGGGAGATATTGTTATAACTCTGAGAAAGCAGATCTTCTCAATTTATATATGAGTCCAAAAGCATCCATTGATGGGGCGCAAGTTTATGAGATATTTAGACAAACTCTGTTTACAAAGTCATTTAATTTTCAGGATCAACTGAAGTCGCTTAAAATCCCTACATTAATTGTTCATGGAGATTTTGATCCTATTCCCCCTTCTACAGCCGAAATGCTTCATCAAAACATTCCTGATTCTCAGTACATCCTTATTAAGGATTGTGGTCACTTTCCCTATGTCGAAACTCCTGATGAGCTTTTCAAGCAATTAAATACATTCTTAGGGGGAGCAAGGGATGCCTATTCGGAATGAAATTCACTGCACAATAAATTCTCTTTCTCCTTTTGATGAGATCGAACAAGAACACATTTCATTCACAAAAAATTGGATAGAGTCAGGCGCAGAAATTTTTCGGACTGCAAAACCAGCAACACCAGACCCCCATCTTGTTGCTTACTTTCTTCTTATTGATTCTTCATCCAATCAAGTCTTATTAGTTGATCATAAAAAAGCAGGACTTTGGCTACCAGCTGGGGGACATGTTGAACCAAATGAGCATCCCAGAGACACAGTAAAGCGAGAGATATTGGAAGAGCTTGGGATTGAAGCTGAGTTCATGATGGCGGACCCTCTCTTTCTAACTGTAACTAAAACGGTTGGTCAGACATCTGGACATACAGATATTTCTCTTTGGTACATTCTCAAAGGATGTTCTTCTGTTTCATATCCATTTGATGTAGAAGAGTTTACTCAAATTAGGTGGTTCTCTTCAGACCAAATCCCTTATAATCAAGCAGATCCTCATATGAAAAGATGCATAGCAAAGCTAAGCTCTATAGGTATTTTAAGAAAAGCAGCTCTAATTGATTCGGTTCAGTAGTTGATTAAAGATCTATATTTTTGCTTTTTGATGGTTTTTTCTTAGTTCTTTTAAGATCAATTCCATATTCGCTAATGGATTATTTTCAGCGGTGATTTTAATGCCGTTGAATTGAACACGGCCACCGTGAGAGGTATGAAAGAATAGTTTTTTTAAGTCTTTGGGCAAGCATAGACGATTGATGTATTTGGCGATAGACTCAGATTTGTAAACTAGCTCAACTTCAATCTTTCCACCTTGAGGCTGCTGGAAAAGCTTCTTTACAAAGCGCAAGGTTGAAGACCCGTCTTGGTGTTCGCCATCATGAAACTTCTGGAGATACAGTCTTTCAACTTCACTATTGTTGGGTGTTACCAAGATCCATAACTCGTTATCATTTAGCTGAAGTTCAAAGGTACAGGAAGATGACTCGGTGCTTATGTCTGGATTAGACAAAAAAGCGATGATTTCATTGGTAAGAGTCCGAAGGCCATTGCGGAAGAAGGTGTCAGTATAAACGAAAGCCTTAGATCTCGAAGGATTTCCCCTTTTAGCATCCTCAATTTCCCTCCATACGGATACTTCACACAACTTGGTAAAATGTTTAGAGCAGTCAGTTTGAGTTTTTGGACGGCGAGTAGGTTGCTCAAAGTGAGAGTGTGGTGTACTCCAGAAACGCAAAGCACCCTGCATCCACCACCAGACGACAGCGGGATCGTGAGTCTGATCTGATTGTGTTGCTCTTTTGGATTCATATGTTTTGCTTAGTGAAGGAACGATTGCAAAGAGCTCAATAAACGTCTCATCAATCCAATGAATATCTGGTGGGATTCTGAATAGGTTAGGATCGTTTTTTACTTCGGAAGCTTCTTCAGAGGACAAAATCTTATATACTACCCCTTGCTCATTTAGCAGCCCCCAACGAGTTTTTTGTGCAGGATCTTTTTGAACCGATTTTGAGTGTGAGTTCAATTTGCAATATTTCTTGCACACATCTGCGTGTCCCGCTGCAAGAGCTAGTTCCAGGAGTTGTTTCAGTTCATCAAAGAGTACAACGTAGATCGGTGGACTATAGTATTTATCCTTACCTCTCAAGATGTTCTCTATTTTTGTGATTTGCGATTGGATAGAGTTATCGGTGCTTGCTTGCAGATCATTGCTGATTTTTGCAAAGGCATTTTGGATTTCTTCTAACGTATCTTGTTCACTCTTATTAATATCGTAAGCCAAGGCTTGCTGCTTTGCAATCCAACGGGATCTTAAGGGTTCTAGGATAGGATGATTAGAGATGAATGGAACGATTTGAGAGCAGAATAGTTTAACAAGGGCATCTCTCGAAGAGGTTTTGGGTACTTCTTCCTCAAAGCGACTTAGTATATCTGAGATACTAACGGCAGGATAATTTAAAACTGCGGCCATTTCGTTACTTCTTTTTTACATTTTCATTTCCACTTCAGTCGCAATTATTACTCCTGAAATCTTCTCCCAAAATACCTCATTTCCAGTTTGTTTCCAAAAGTTTCTTGAAAAAGGGTGTTGGATTTCCATTTTCAGGCAGTCAAAAGCCAAACGCCTTAAGTCTGTGTACTATGAGGGGCATGAAAAAAGGCAAGCTGGATCAAAAAATTTCGCAGGAACAGGTCGTATCACCAAAAGGTGATGCTAACGTTCTTGCGTTAACTTCTTTCTTCGGTTTGCTTTTGAAAATTGATAGACGTAACAACCCAGGGCTTTATGAGCATAACAAAAGTGGAACTTCTCCCTATCAGACCACAAAACGGTTTGATAGCTTTTGCCAGCATTAACCTAGACGACCGTTTGTATATCACCTCTATAGGTGTTCACAAAAGGCTTGATGGAAAGGGATATCGGATCACCTATCCCACTCGTAGGGTTGGAGAGCAAAGCGTTTCAGTTTGTTATCCCATTGAACCTGTGTTGAGCAAAGAAATTGAAATGGCTATTTGCAAGAGAGCAAGTGAGCTATTCGGAGAATGAAAACATAAAAAATTAACAAAGAGGTAATTATGGAGCTCATTGAGCTTGTTAAGTTGCTCGAAATGAAAACGGGCAAATCTATTAAAAAATCTGGTGGTGGCTATGTAGGTTGTTGCCCTGCCCATGATGATTCAAGTCCCAGTCTTTCTCTATGCGAGGGTGACGAAGGGAAGTTATTGGTTAAGTGTTTCACTGGCTGTTCTACTGAAGACATTTGCAGTTCATTGGGGATTGCTATAGCAAACTTATTTCCAGAGAGGATTTCAGGACAAACCACAAGAAAGAGGATTGAATATCCATATCATGACGAAGAGGGAAAAGTTTTATTCACGAAGATCAGGGTTGAACCAGGTTTTGATGGGAAAGATAAAAGCTTTTATTGGGAAAGAGATGATGAAAATGGAAATGTCATACGCAGCCTAAACGGTTGTAGGAAAATCCTCTATCAATTGCCTAAGCTTTTAAAAGGGATTGTTGAAAAGCAAACTATCTTCTTGGTTGAAGGTGAAAAAGATGCCAATAAGTTACTTGGTTATGGCCTTGTAGCGACCACTGCACCAGAATCTTTAAAATGGCCTGATGAGTTTTCTGAAGTGCTTAAAGATGCCGATATTGTCATCCTCTACGATATGGATAAGACAGGTTGGGAAAGACGTGATTTATTATGCAAAAAACTTTGCGGTCGGGTGAAACGTCTTCGTGTTGTCGGACTTCCAGGCTTGGAGTATCAAGACTCACACGGAAAAGATGTAAGCGATTGGTTAGCTCTAGGGAATACAACACAACAGTTGATTGAAATTGTTGCTCAAACCCCTGATTGTGCCCCTCCTCAACAGTATGGAAAGATTCGGGCTGTTACAGTTGATGAATTTTTGGACATGCAGTTGCCTAAAAGGGAGATGCTTTTAGCTCCTTTCCTCCCTTCACAGGGGCTAGGACTTCTTTATGCTAAGCGAGGAGTAGGAAAGACCCATGTTGCCCTTGGAATCGCTTGCGCTGTGGCTACAGGCGGGGTTTTCTTAAAGTGGCAAGCACCACGTCCGAGAAAAGTATTGTACATTGATGGTGAGATGCCAGCTGCTGCAATGCAAGAGAGGTTGCTCAGGATTTCAGTGACAGAAGATTTGAAATTCCCAGACCCGAGCTTTTTTAGATTGATCACACCTGATTTGCAAGATGGAGCGATGCCTGATCTGGCTACTAGGGAAGGCAGAAACGAGTTGATGGAGTTAATGAAAGAAAGTGAGCTCATCATTATCGACAATATTTCGACCCTTTTCCGTTCAGGCGATGAAAATGAGGCCGATAGTTGGCAGCCAGTACAGGATTGGGCGCTTGAGCTAAGGAGACTAGGAAAGTCGGTTCTTTTCATCCATCATGCTGCTAAAGGAGGCCAACAGCGTGGCACAAGTAAAAGAGAGGATATCCTTGATGTTGTGATGCTGTTAAAACAACCGCAGGGATATCGGCAAGATCAAGGGGCTTCATTTGAAGTTAACTTTGAAAAGACCCGTCATTTTACTGGGGATGATGCAGCATCTTTTCAAGTCCGTCTAGTGGAACAAGATGATGGGTTATGGCTTTGGGAGATAGATCAAGTAAAGCCAAGTTCGGAAATTATAGAAGTGTCCAAGGCTATCAATGAAGGATTGACAATAGAAGAGACCATGCAGAGAACGGGTCTTAGCAAATCGCAGGTCGAGACACGAAAGAAAAAAGCTAAAGAACAAGGATTAATCTCATAACTTAAGCAATTTCTGATTTGACGATTTCCCTAGGGAAATAAGAAATCGGAAAAGAAAGGAAGGGTGAAATGGCAACAACAAAACAGTGTGTAGCAAATCGCAAGAACTCCAAAAAGTCAACAGGGCCGAGGTCAGCAGAAGGAAAGGCCGTTGTGGCTAGAAATGCGCTGACACATGGGATTTTCAGTAGGCAAATCTTGTTGTCTCACGAGACTGAAAAGGAGTTTGCAAGCTTGAAAGATGCTTTTTATGAGCAATTTCAGCCTCAAGGGCTGCTTGAAATGTTATTTTGGGAAAGAGCATTAGCATCAGCATGGCGTCTTTCCAGGGTGGCAAGGATTGAAGCAATGGTTATGGATCGGGCAATCGATTTCTTGGATAGAGAAAATCTTTCTAAGATCTTTAGTGGCTGTTCAGGAGAAAAGCTAATGCTTATGTCGAGGTATGAAGTGATGCTGGAGAGGAGTTTGTTCAAAGCTCTGGAAGAACTAAAGGCTCTTCAATTTTCAAGAGGAGCCAATCAAACTTTGATAGAGGGAGAAATTGGCTTTGTTTCGCAAAAATTAGGTGATATAATCACCCTCTAAAAAACTAAAAATGTAGGAAGAATCTTAAAAATGAAAGCTATACTTTTTGCCCGTGTTTCGAGCAGAGAACAAGAGGAAGGACAATCTATCCCAGCCCAAGAACGTCGCTTGCGTGAATACGCTGCACGAAAAGGGTTTGATGTGGAAGAGGTGTTCAAGATAACCGAGTCCTCCACTAAGGCTACAAGGAAGGAATTTGATAAGATCATTGAAAAAATTCGCAAGTCCCGTCAGCCAGTTGCCCTTATAGCCGATACGGTCGATAGGATACAGCGTGGTTTTAAGGAGTCGCTTATTTTAGATGATCTACGACGAGATGGGAAACTCCAGATCCATTTTATACGAGAGGGTTTAATCCTTAACGTGAACTCTAATAGCTCTGAGATCATGCGTTGGGACATGGGTGTATTGTTTGCAAGGGGCTATGTCCTCCAAATGAGTGATAATATCAAGAGAAGCAAAGAACAGTCCGCAAGGAATGGAATTTGCATGGGATTGGCTCCAACGGGGTATATTCATTCAATCAATGAGAAAAAGGAAAAAGTGATCATCCCTGATCCTGAAAGGGCTCCTTACGTTCGTAAAATGTTTGAGCTATATGCCAGAGGAGATTATTCCTTGCATCGACTTAAGAAAGAGCTGGCAGACTTAGGATTGCGTACTAGGCAAGGAAAGGTCTTGGCAGTTTCACTGATCAATAAAATGCTAAAGAAGCCCTTTTATTGTGGCATCATGGACACTAAATATGGATTGGTGGCTCACCAGTATGAAAGGCTCGTTTCACCAGAGATATTTCAGAAAGTCCAAGACATCATCAATGGGTATCATAAAAAGCCGCATAAATCGCTAAAGGCTTTTATCTTGAAAGGTCTGATCACCTGTACCACTTGTGGGTGTGTTGTCACTCCCGAAATTCATAAGGGTCGGTATATCTATTACAGCTGCACAAATGGCAAAGGGATCTGCAAACGCACCTATGTGAGGGAAGAGCCTTTAATAGCCTCCCTGTTGGAATATTTTGACAAGATTGCCTTGAATGCCGATCAGGTAGATGAAATCACAAATTATTTGAAAGAGATCCATTCTTCCGAATCGGTATTCCATCGTGAGAGCATGCAATCTTTAAGGAAAGAGCAGGACAAGCTCCAACAGAGGATTGGGAAGATGTACGACGATAAACTTGATGGATTGATTGACGAAAAGCTTTATTTAGAGAAGATCAAAGCATACAAGTCTCGGCAATTGGAAATCCTAGAGGAAATGAAGCGGCATGAAGTGGCTGATGAGCACTATTATATCACGGCTAACACAGTCCTAAACCTAGCTTCTAGAGCTAGAGAAATCTTTGAGAGTTCTGAAGTGAGTGAAAAACGACAACTTTTGAATTTAGTGTTTCAGAACTTGCAACTGAGAGACGTAAATCTCTCAGTACAAGTGACTGAACCGTTTAAAACGATGGTGGACTACAAAGAGTGTCCAACCAATTGGAGGTGGAGAGAATCGAACTCTCGTCCTTAGCAAACAAAAATCAACGATGACTACATGCTTAGAACCTTTTGGTAAATCAGCCCTGCTGCAAGGTTCGGACACTAGGGACTGAGTGAGCATTCCGTATCTCGAATTCTTCCCTAGATAGCCCTAGCCAGGAAGATTCACACCCAGATGTATGACGGATAATCCTAGAACTCTCGGTCTGATTCTAGGTAACCGGGTAACATAAAACTATTAGGTCTTACGCTGCCAACAAATCGTTATGATCTGCAATTATTGTTAATCGGATGATTTAGGAGGCCCACCGATAATCCTCCGCATGCCACTGATGACCTGCTTCCAAGTCGAAACCTTGACACCCCCGCAAAAGACACGGTAGACGCGCCCTAAGCGGGGTCGTAAAAGCAATCAGATAACTCCTACATTTTATCACAGCTGTATTTATTTATCAAAGTTCCTGATCCTTAGTGTGTTAGATCTATCCTTTTCGATATCTCTGGTTTTTGACAAAATGATTGCGATTCAACAGCTTCAGGTACAGTTATGTTTCAGTTCGAACAAGGAATGAGTTTCGCAGAGCGAGAAGAAAAAATCCTCAAGCTCTGGCGAGAAAATCAGGTTTTTCGCAAATCGGTCGAAGATCGTAGGAATTTGCCCATTTTCTCGTTTTACGATGGTCCCCCATTCGCAACTGGTTTGCCTCACTATGGCCACCTGTTGGCTGGAACCATTAAAGACGCTGTGCCTCGCTACAAGACGATGAAGGGTTTTTGCGTGCCTCGAAGATTCGGTTGGGACTGCCATGGTTTGCCCGTCGAAAATGAGATTGAAAAAGCCAAAGAACTCTCCGGCTCCCATGCCATCGAAAAATTCGGCATAGCCAATTTTAATGAAGAATGTCGAAGCATTGTTCTGCGTTATACCGAAGAATGGAAGAAGACGGTGGAGCGAATGGGCCGCTGGGTCGATTTCGAAAAGACTTATCACACGATGGACTTGTCGTTCATGGAGTCGGTTTGGTGGGTGTTCTCGCAGCTTTATGAAAAAGGACTTGTCTATGAAGGCTTTAAGGTGATGCCGTTTTCAACGAAACTGGGCACACCGCTGTCCAATTTTGAGGTGAATCTCAATTACAAAGAGGTCGATGATCCATCTGCCACTGTTGCGTTTCAAAGCGTTGATGATCCGGAGTTGTTTTTCCTCGCTTGGACGACGACTCCTTGGACATTGCCTTCGAACCTTGCGCTCATTGCGGGCGGGGGAATTGAATATGTAAAAGTGCGCGAACCTAAGACGGGGAAGAAATACGTTTTGGCAGAAGCGCGGTTGAAGGCGGTGTTTAAGGAAGACGTTGAGGTGTTGGAACGGTTCCCAGGAAAGAAATTAGAAGGGCTTCGCTATCATCCGTGCTTTCCGTTTTTTGCCGGTCAGGCAGGGGTGTTCCGCATTGTATTGGATGATTTTGTCACAACCGATGATGGGACCGGGATTGTTCATGCAGCGCCGGCGTTTGGCGAGGCCGACTTTTTTGTGGCGAAAAGAGAAAACATCGAATTGGTTTGCCCGGTTGATAACAATGGCAGATTTACAGAGGAAGTTCCGCCTTTTGCCGGAATGTTGGTGAAAGACGCGGACAAAGCCATCATGCAAGACTTGAAAAAACGGGGCCTTTTGTTTCATCAAACGACCATCCGCCACCGCTATCCGTTCTGTTGGAGATCCGATACGCCGTTGATTTACAAAGTTGTGAGCACGTGGTTTGTAGCGGTAGAATCGATCAAAGACCGTTTGTTAGCCGCGAATGAGCAGATTCGGTGGGTGCCAGAGCACATTAAGCACGGCCGTTTCGGAAAATGGCTCGAAAATGCCCGTGATTGGGCGATTAGCCGCAACCGGTATTGGGGAACTCCCATCCCGCTTTGGCGCTCTGAGGATGGCGAGCTTTTTCACGTGATGGGCAGCATCAAAGAATTGGAAGAGCTGACAGGCGTGAAAGTGACCGATTTGCATCGCCATCACATCGATCAGTTGCATTTCGTGAAGGATGGAAGGAAATATAGGCGTATTCCAGAGGTGTTTGACTGTTGGTTTGAGTCAGGATCGATGCCGTACGCGCAGAATCATTATCCATTCGCCCATAAAAAGGAGTTCGAACAGAGCTTCCCAGCAGATTTTATTGCCGAAGGACTCGATCAAACGCGCGGTTGGTTTTACACGTTAACAGTTTTAGCGGCGGCTTTGTTTGACAAGCCCGCGTTCCAAAACGTGATCGTCAATGGCATTATTCTGGCCGAAGATGGCAACAAGATGTCGAAGCGACTTAAAAATTATCCCGATCCAGAGAAGGTGATGGAAAAATTTGGGGCTGACGCTGTGCGCCTTTACATGTTGCATAGCGCGGCAGTTAAGGCGGATGATCTTCGGTTCTCCGAAAAAGGGGTTGAGCATGTGCTGCGGCAAGTTCTCATTCCTTTCTGGAATTCGTTTGTCTTCTTATCGACATACGCCAAGATTTACCACTGGCATCCGGTGGAGCAAGGCCCAAGTTTTGTGATCGATCGATGGATTTTGTCGCTGACGCAAAAACTGATCTCCGATGTGGAATCGGCCATGGATGCATATGATTTAAGCCGAGCCGTAGATCCGTTTGTTGGATTTGTGGATCAATTGACGAATTGGTACATCCGAAGATGTCGAGGGCGGTTCTGGGCAGATGAAGACAGCGAAGATCGTAGAGGAGCGTTTTCTACGCTTTATACCGTGTTGTTGCAGCTGTCCAAGGTTGCAGCGCCTTTCATTCCATTTCTTACAGAGGCTGTCTATCAAGAACTTCGCACGAAGGGCATGCCAGAATCGGTGCATTTATGTGATTTCCCCGTGGCGGATGAGAAGTTGCGAGACGTAAGTCTTGAGCGAGAAATGGCGGGCGCGCAGGTCGCTGTGAGTCTCGGCCATGCTCTTCGCAAAGAGTATAAATTAAAAGTGCGCCAACCCCTGAGAACGGCGCATCTTATCTCGTCGAACGAGGAGCTTTTGGCGGCGTTAAAAAATCAGCAGCAGATCATTGCCGATGAATTACATGTAAAGTCGATTGCGTTCCATTCGGATGAGGCCCAATTTGTGCAGTGGATTGCCAAACCTAATTTTCCGGTTTTGGGAAAGAAAGTTGGGAAGTTGATGCCGCTGGCCCAGAAAGTGATAGGTGCGTTTGATCGGAAGCAAATTTTGGCGTTGGCAGCGGGAAAACCGTTGGACGTGGAGATCGGAGGAGAACGGGTCGTTTTAGAGTCTGCGGATGTGCAGATCGAGCGCAAGGTGAAGCCCGGGCTTGCCGCTGGCAATGAAGGGGATTTAACGGTGGCTCTCGACACAGAGTTGGACGATGAGTTATTGCAAGAAGGTCTCGCTCGAGAACTCGTGAATAAGATTAATACCATGCGTCGAGAGATGGAGTTAGACGTAACGGATCGGATTGCTCTAGTTATCCAATCCACGCCTCGGGTTCAGGCGTGTTTTGAAGGGTATCGAGATTACATTGTTGGGGAAACGTTGGCTATGAAAGTGACGTTCGGTCCTTGTGAAGGAACTCCTTGGGACCTCAACGGCGAAGAAACGTCGATTTCGATTTCCAAAGTTTAGAGTTATGTTTGGATACACGAAAGGACAGTGGAGTAGGGGTGGGATTCCACCCCTACTCCACTGTTCCTTTTTGAGGTGTAAATTGAGGGAATTGCAAAACTCCATTCGGAGCCAAATTTGTGCTTTTTCCGTTGGATTCGATTTTTTGCAAAGTGCCTATGGCCAATAGGATATACCCGTTCCGGTTGAATGGCACCCTAAAGGACTACATTCAAAGCCTCTGAAATCAAACAAAAAATCTGGGTCAATATTGAATTAATATTAACCCAGATTTTTTGTTTGATTTGAGAGAGCTTTCAATGCAGTCTTTTAGGGTGCGATTCAACCGGAATGGGTATATGTCACTTTGCAAAAAATCGAACCAACGAAAAAATCATCAAATTTTGCTCGCGAAGCGAGTTTTGCAATTCCCTCATTACTTCAATTTTTTCCAGATTGCTGACGCTCCAAATGCGCTTACACCTTTGAGCGCATCGGAGGCGAGGAAAAGAAATACCCCTTTGCTCCAAGCCAGCGAGACACCAATGAGTGGCACTAACGCCGCGAAACCGCTGCCAAATATGAGCGCTTGTCCACAAAAGATCGCCAAAAGAGGGTGGATTCTTGTTCGCAAAAACGCAATGAGAGAAGCTGCGAAGGGGAATGCGACGAGGTAGCCTGCGGTAGGCCCGAAGATCCACAACATATTGGATAAACCGCCGTTTAATATAGGCGAACCCGCTGAAACTGCCAGGAGATAAGCCATCGCGGATCCAAACGCTTGGCCGGGCCGCTGCGTTAGACCCAGAGCTATGATTGCGAGCGTCTGGAGTGTGAACGGAACGGGGTAGAAGGGAATTGTGACTAACGAACAGAGAGCAATGAGCCCGCCCCCTGAGAGGGACTTTATGAGAAAGTTCAGCAATGCCGTATTTTGTTTTTTGAGGGTGATTTCCATGAAATTTCTCCTTTACTTGAGGAGTTTAGCCGGTTTTTGATCTAATTCTCAACTAAAAATAAGTTTTTCCGTCTGGCGTTTGCAATAAATGTGTTTACCCGGGCACAATCATAGGATTGTGAACCGTTCATCCATTGCCCTAATCATTTCGGTAGCGCTCCTAAGTTCCTTAGGACTTCTCATGGTGTTTAACACCACGGCCGCGGAAATTATCGATCGCTCTTTGGATACAAGCATCCATGCCTCCCTGATAAAACAAATGGCGCATGGACTTTTTGGCATCGTTTTAGGATACATTGGGTATCGATTGGGATATGCCCGTCTTCTTCGTTGGAGTCCCTACCTTCTTCTCGGCGTGACGATCCTTCTTGCGAGTTTATTTATCCCTGGAGTTGCCCAGCGCATCAATGGAGCTCGCAG
>Ga0207018_1063_pt1 | contig 19150 bp, 16 predicted proteins | sample Alteio_BWMinCont_52_FD_153476 | JGI IMG/M metagenome (GOLD analysis project Ga0207018, IMG submission 153476) | Enriched cells from forest soil in Barre Woods Harvard Forest LTER site, Petersham, Massachusetts, United States -... | ecosystem: Environmental > Terrestrial > Soil > Temperate forest >...
AACGCTATCCGAATTTGTTTGCAGCAGCCGTACCGGTTTGTGGTGGTGGCGATATAGCAAGGGCAGGTTCTGTAGCACATATTCCTATCTGGATTTTTTGCGGCGCAGAAGACGCTGCAGTAAATCCCATTCTTTCTCATAATATGTTAGAAGCTTTAACTAAAGCAGGTGCTCATCCCGGGTTTACTCAATATCCAGGTGTTGGTCATTTTTCATGGTTAGGAGTATATAGCGATCCTTTAATGATAGAATGGTTGTTCAGGCAACATAAATGAAACAGCCATTATACCACTCATCCAATTTTAAGAAAACATTAGTGTAAACGCAGTGTTAATCCAATAATTGGAATCTTTTTTGCGTTAATTTTACAACATGCTTAAAATCCAGCAAATTATTATGAATAAAAAATTCTTACCGGTTCTATTGGTGTTAACCGTTGCCAGCTTTTTTATAGCTTTTCAAACAAGTGGAAGAGGGGGAGATAATCCAAAATCCAAAAATGAAAAAATATTACGCAATATCGGACTGTTATTAGAACAGGGACATTACAGCCCTCAAAAAATAGACGATGATTTCTCAAAACTGGTATTAAATCGTTTTGAAAAAGAACTGGATGAAGATAAAAGCATCTTTTTACAGGCTGATATTGATTCATTTAAAAAATATGAAACTAAAATTGATGATGAGATACATGGTACAAGTGACCTCGAGTCGTTTTATACAATCACTGATGTTTATACAAAACGTTTAAATGAAGCTTCGCAATTCTATGCTGATCTTTTATCCAAACCATTTGATTTTACAAAGAATGAAGATGTAATTCTTGATGGTGATAAAGTAAACTATCCTACTACTAATGATGAACGTAAAGATGTCTGGCGCAAACGGCTGGAATATTTGGTGCTTACAAGATATTCCGATGCACTGGATGACAGGGATAAAAATAAAGGAAAGAAAGATTTTGTTTTTAAAGCAGATAGTACACTTGAAAGAGAATCCCGTGACCAGGTGAAAAAACAAATTGAACGTTATTTCACAACTTTAAAGAATCATAATAGTTCGGATGAATTATTCAGTTCATTTGTTAATTCAATAACCGGCGCAATGGATCCGCACACCGATTATTTTCCACCGGTTGATGCCCGTTCTTTTAATGAATCAATAAGTGGAAGTTTCTTTGGTATAGGCGCTCAATTAAAAGAAGATGACAGCAAAATAAAAATTGCCAGTCTTATAACAGGTGGCCCGGCCTGGAAATCCGGTGAGTTACAGGTTAATGACGAAATATTAAAAATTGCTGAAGGAAAAAATGAAGCAGTTGATGTAACAGGATATGCAGTAAGCGATGCAGTAAAATTAATTCGTGGTGCACAAAAAGGAACGGAGATAAAATTAACGATACGCAAAGTAGATGGAAGTATTAAAGTAGTTTCATTATTGCGTGACCAGATAAAATTAGATGATACATTTGCTAAAAGCGCTATTATTAATGGCGAACATAAGATCGGGTATATTTATCTGCCTGAATTTTATGTAGATTTTGATCATCCCGATGGCGCTAAATGTTCACAGGATGTTGCGAAAGAAATTGAAAAATTAAAAGCTGAAAAAGTAGAAGGAATTATTATTGATCTGCGTGAAAATGGTGGCGGCTCATTACCGGAAGTAGTAAAGATGGTTGGTCTATTTATTCCTGATGGACCGGTTTGCCAGGTAAAAAGCAGGGATGAAAAGCCATATCAATGGAAAGACCCTGATAAAAGTATTTTATATAGTGGCCCGCTTACTGTAATGGTAGATGAAAACAGTGCTTCTGCTTCTGAAATATTTGCAGCTGCAATTCAGGATTATAAACGCGGATTAATAATTGGCAGTTCTTCTACTTATGGTAAAGGTACTGTGCAGCGTAATATTCCGTTGAATCCTGAATCTGAAAATACGGATATGTTTAGCGCCAATAAAACGGAAGACCTTGGCACAGTAAAATTAACGCTGCAGAAATTCTATAGAATTAGCGGAGGTGCCACACAATTAAAAGGCGTTACACCTGATGTCATTATTCCCGACAGGCTTGAGTATGCGAAATCACGTGAAAAGGATAACCCTTCTGCATTGAAATGGGATGAAATAGCCAAAGCTGATTATACTCCATGGACGACAACTTACAGCGCTGATGCTGTTGTAAAAACTGCCAACGACCAAGTTAATAGCAGCGCTACATTTAATGAGCTAAGACAGAATATTCAGTGGTTAGATAAAGAAAATGATAAAGAATATTCTTTAAATCTTGTCAAGTTCAGGGAAGAAACAAAGCAAGTAAAAAATGTATATAAAGAGGTAGATAGCCTGAGTAAATTAACCAAAGAATTGAATGTAAAAAACATTCTGGTTGATATACCTGCAGATACTGCAAACAAAGAAAAAACAGAAAAGAACAAACAGTTTTTAACCCGTATTAAAGATGATATTTACGTAGACGAAACTGTAAAGGTGTTAGATAACATGATTGGTCAGAGTAATATTGCAAAGACTAATTAAAACAATAAAAATAATGTTACTTTAAAGCCATCCGAAGAGGATGGCTTTTTTTTAATATCTTACTTTATAAGAAGAATTATTTCACAATATATCTTTCTTCTACTATTTTTTTATGATGGTAAAAATGTCCGAGAAGAAGAAAACCAATGCTGGCAACATTTATGCGATAGTTATTAGCTGTTCCTTCTGATTCTAGCATTTCATCTGTAAAGCTGTTGAATAATAAATGCGTTGATTGCCGTACGATCAAAAATTCGTTTCCCAAACTTTGCCAGCTACGATTATTTGCATTGGAATTAGCTGCATAATCTTTTTCTTCAAAACCTGGTAAGCCAACCTTTTCTTTTCTCGCAAAACATAGTGTCCTGTATGAAAAGATTCGTTCAGAATCTATGATATGTTGTAGTATTTCTTTGATACTCCATTTGCCTGGTTCATAAACTAAATGTGATTTTTCTTCGGAGATAGAAGAAAGAAAACTGCGTATAATTGGAGTTTGTTTATTAAATGCATCTGCTAAATCTTCTTCCCGCACCAGTTCTATATAACTTTGAAAGTAACCGGGATATTTTGTCGGAGATGGTTTTTTCATTTTTTTATTAATTATTTTATATTTAAGTAACCTGATTTCTATGCTTTGATAAAGCTCAATAAAGATATGCGGCATAAGTGAGGTTATTCTTATCTTTTATTAAAAGACAAGAATAACAAAATCATATTTACAACGATGACGAGCAAAGTATAAATGTTGGTTACAAAAAAATCAAATTGTTTATTCCTGATATTTTTTAATCATTAAGTTTTTTGGGTTCAATAAAATTATTGTCCGTTTTTTTTCTTTCACCTTTTAAAGTAGAGGCTAATTTAATAGCTTCGTAGGCATTTACAATTCCACCCGTTTCACTAATATCGCTCAAATTTACTAAACTATCTGTGCCCGGAATAGTTACTTTTTCATCAGGTTTTTGTACAGTTGTTTCAATAACATATTTTAATTGCTGAGCGCTGAGTTTTGGATAATACTCGAGTATTAATGCAGCAATACCTGCAACCACCGGAGTTGCCATACTTGTGCCGGATGCAGTTCCATAATTATTGCCTGTGGGAATGGTTGAATATATTTTTACACCCGGAGAAAAAACATCCACTTCTTTTTTACCATAATTACTAAAGCTTGCAGTAATACCACCAAGTTTAGGATCGCCACTGGCGCCAACAGTTATCCAATTAGTTGCTCTTCCTTTTCCATCAATGAAAGTTGGATTGGGAAAATTATCGGATGAATCAAGATTCTTTGCATCATTGCCTGCTGCATGTACCAGCAATACTCCTTTGCTTTCGGCATATCTTACTGCATCATCCACCCATTGTTTTTGTGGAGAAAAATCTTTGCCGAAACTCATGCTGATAATCTGCGCACCATTATCAACGGCATAACGAATAGCATTGGCGATATCTTTGTCATGTTCATCTCCATCAGGCACAGCACGTACCATCATTATTCGTACATTATCTGCAATTCCATCAACGCCTTTGCCATTATCACGAACAGCTCCGATTATACCAGCACAATGTGTTCCATGAAAAGGGGTACCGGCCATAATATCTTTATTACCATAATTACGATCGTTGATATTAGTTTCATCATCCTGTACAATTTCTTTGCGATATTCCTTTGGCGGATTATCAGCAGCATCAGCTTTTCTAAGCTCACCGTTTATTTCTTCAAAGATCTGTTTATTGGTAATATCATTACTGTTGTTTCCTTTGCAAAGAGTAATTAAAAAAGTTTTTACTTTTTTAGCATTTTTATCTTCTGAAGTATATTTTTCAAGATCATTACAACTATATTCTGATTTTCCTAAATCTTTACTGATAACAGAATCTCCACTTATTAATTCAGGTTGAAGATTTTTTAAGAATACAATTTCTGCAGGATTAATATCACCCACAACTTTATCCTGAGCTTTTTTATACATAGCAATATCAGGCCACTCAGACTTAGGTATAGAAGATGAATCAGGTACGTTACTGCCATATTTTTGTTTTAATGAATTGTAAACCCGGGCAGCTTCATAACTATCTTCATTTACATTACGTCCGTCTTTGCCGCCAATAAAATTCCATCCATGCACATCATCTACATGGCCATTATCATCATCATCAATACCATTGCCTGGAATTTCTTTTGGGTTGGTCCATAAAATTGATTTCAGATCTTCATGTGTTGTATCAATACCACTATCAATGACGCCTACCAATATGGTTTTACTTTTTAATTTTTTCTCTTTTATAAATGCGTAAGCTTTATCAAGGCTGATACCATAAAAGCCGGTTGTCGCTTTATCAAGCTGGTGCCAGTTTTTAGGAATAGTATCTGTTGCTGTTTGTGCAAAAACAGAACTGCCACATAAGATTACAGCACTTAATAAACTAAAAATTTTATTCATATTGATCATTTTATTAGGATGCAATTTATTTACTCTGTATCAAAAAGCATTAACCGTTAGTATAATACCGATAATTCGGATGGCAATATTAACAGATTATTTGAATTATAGCGGTAAGATAGCAATAAAATAAGTATCAGGGAATTGAGGTTGTATTAATTGTTTTTTCTCAAATAAGCCAAAAACACTACTTCCACTTCCGCTCATAGCCACATAAACAGCGCCTTGCTGATATAATTTATTTTTAATGTTTTCTATTTCAGAATACCTTTTAAAAACCGGATCTTCAAAATCATTTTTTAAATTGTCTTTCCATGTTTTAACAGGTTGCAGAATGATCTGGTTAAGTATTTTTTCTTCTGAAAAATTTGCCAACTGAGTAAAAGCCCAACCTGTATTTATATGAATACCCGGATTTATCAATACAAGTTGATAATCTGAAAGATCAATTTTTTTTTCTTCAAGTATTTCGCCACGGCCAGTTGCAATACAGGGTTTGTTGAAAATAAAAAAAGGACAATCGCTTCCTAAATGAGTTGCATAAGCCGTTAATTTTTCTGCTGAAATGTTCAACTGAAATTTTTCATTCAATAATTTCAACGTGAATGCTGCATCAGCAGAACCACCGCCTAATCCTGCGCCAATTGGAATTATTTTGTGTAAATGAATATTAACAGATGGTAGCTGTGGAAAATCTTTCTTAAGTAAATGATATGCTTTTACACAAATATTATTTTCTTCATTTTTTTCCGTAACAATTCCTGTATTAGTGAATTGAATTTCAGATTTAGAATTGGGATTTTGTGTAATTTCTAACGCATCTTTAATTGCGATTGGATAAAAAACAGTTTCAAGATCATGAAAACCATCTTCTCTTTTGCCAAGAATATTTAAGCCAAGATTTATTTTACAATTAGGAAAAACGAGCATGCTTAATTGATAATTGAAAATTGATAATGGATAATTATGAAGTTATCAATTATTGGTATTTCTTTTGAAAACGGGATTTAAAAAATTGATGAATATTGGTATGCCGTACAAGTGAGTGACACAACGATGTTTAATTGAAAATACAACTGCTGGTACCAAAAAAAATAATTATCAATTGTAAATTATCAATTATCCATTATAAAAATTATTTCTTTCTGCTTTTTAATTCATCACGGATGGCAATGGCTTTTATATAATCTTCGTGTTCGAGCACATCATTCAATAGCGTGTTTAATTCCTCTATAGAAAGAGATTTAAGATCTTCGCGGCCACCAGTTTCGGTAGTAACCGGCGATGTTGGAGAAGTTGATTTCTTTTTCTTGTCATCATCTTCCATTAAAATGCCTGCACTGTCTAATATATTGTCAAAAGTATAAATGGGGCATCCAAAACGAACGGCCAATGCCAGTGCATCAGAAGTGCGGGAATCAATTTCCACTGTATCATTTTCGCTGCTGCAAACAAGCTTACTATAAAATATACCCTCCTGCAGATCGTTGATTATTACTTCATGTAATTCAACGTTAAAGACGAGCATAAAATTTTTCATAAGGTCGTGGGTGAGAGGACGGCTTGGACTCATTCGTTCCAAAGCTACGGCAATTGCCTGTGCTTCAAAACCACCAATAACAATAGGTAAACGGCGCAAACCATTTATTTCGCCTAATACAACAGCGTAAGAATGCGTTTGTGTAATACTGTGCGATAAAGCAACTATTTCCAGTTCTATCTTTTTCATAAACTATGTACGAAACTAATTCTTTTTACAAAAATAGCTGATTCTTTTTTTGAATAATATTCCGGTTGATAATTGCTTATTTGAACTGTATAAAGGAAGGCTTGAGTAATTGATTATTTAAGAAAAAATATTTATGATCCTTTTAGTTTTTTCACTGCTTCAGTTATTTTAGGTACTACCTCAAAAGCATCGCCCACAATACCGTAATCAGCGGCCTTAAAGAAAGGCGCTTCAGGGTCTTTATTAATTACAACAATTAGCTTGCTTCTGTTTACACCGGCAAGATGTTGAATTGCCCCGGATATACCGATAGCAAAATATAAATTAGGAGCAATAGCTAATCCAGTTTGCCCTACGTGTTCATGATGTGGCCGCCATCCGGCATCCGCAACAGGACGGCTACACGCAGTAGCAGCTCCCAATGCTTTTGCAAGATCGGTTACTAATGCCCAGTTTTCCGGGCTTTTTAAGCCACGTCCGCCACTTACTACTAATTCTGCTTCGGCCAAAGGAACTTCACCGTCCAGTGTATTCGTTGCCGTTACCTGCACTTTAGATGGTTCAACAGTTGCAGTAAATTCTGTTACTGTTGCTGTAGCATTACTTGTTGTTATAGTATATGAGTTTGGATTCAATGCAATGATCTTTATATCAGTATTAATAGCAACATTGGCAAACGCTTTTCCACTAAAAACATTTTTCTTTACTACAAAACCATTACTCAAATCTGGTAATGCAATTGCGCCGGAAACCAGGCCCGCTTTCAGTTTCACGCTAAGTCGTGGTGCAAGAGCTTTGCCACTAAAGTTGTTGGAAAACACTACCACTTTTGCAGCTGTTGATTCTACAACCGATGCAATTACTTTAGTAAAAACCTGCGTATCCAAATGATTTAATAAATCATTTTTTATGGTATGGACTTTTGTAACACCATAATTTCCTAATGCTGTCAGATCATCTTTTATTATTCCAAAAACAATCGCCTCTGCATTAGTACCGAGTAACTCTGCAATTTTTGCTCCATACGATGCGGCTTCAAAAGAAGATTTTTTTATGTGGCCTTCTGATTGATCTATGAAAATTAATACCCTCATATAGTAATGGATAACTGGTTAATGGATAATTGATAATTAAGTTTTCAATTTTGACTTTACTGTTTTTACACTTGCAGTTAATAGCTTTAATAATTCTTCGCAATCTTTATTAATTGAATCAAACATCTTTTTTGTTATAAAATCTGATGCCAGTAGCAAATCAAGCCAATATTTTGTTTCGTTTATTTCTTTTAAGCTAATATTAAGTTTGTGAAGAAAATCTTTTAGACTTTCTGCGTGTTCAGCCTCTCTTATTAGTGCACCAACCGAAGTTCCGCTTCTCATTATTTGTTGCGAAAGAATATATTCACTCTGCTCTTTTTTTAGATATTTATAAAGGGTTACTATTCTTATAGCAAACTCAAAACTTTTCGTTTTTAAAATATTATCTCGCATAAAAAAATTGTCAGTTATCCATTAATCAATTATCCATTATATCACTTTCGCTTCCTCATGTAACAGCCTCACTAATTCTTCAGGATTATCTGCTGGCACTAATTTTACCCCAGCTTTTGCAGGCGGTAATGTAAATGATATAATTGAAGTAAGTGCATCAATTGCAGCAGGCTCCAATACTTTCAGCGGTTTGCTTCTTGCTCCCATAATACCTTTCATATTAGGAATGCGTTGTTCTGCAACACCTTTCTGGCAACTAACTACTACGGGTAACTGTACTTTGTCTGTTTCTTCGCCGCCTTCAATTTCGCGGTTTACAATGGCGTATCCGTCAGCAATATCAAATTTGGTTGCTAAAGAAATGTAGGGAAGGTCAAGTAACTCTGCCAACATTCCGCCTACAGACGAACCGTTATAATCAATCGTTTCTTTGCCGGTAAATAGCAGATCATAAGCACCTTGCTTAGCTATTTCGGCAATTTGGGCAGCAACATAATAACTGTCATGGCTATCCGCATTTATACGAATGGCTTCATCTCCGCCCAATGCTAACGCCTTGCGGATGATCGGCTCAACATCGGCTGCCCCAACAGTAATTAAGTGAATAACAGTGGAAGGATCGGCTTCTTTTAATTCAATGGCTCTTACGAGAGCATACCATTCGTCATAAGGGTTGAGTATCCATTGTACTCCATCAGCAGCGAATTTCGTATTGTTATCTATGAAAGCTATTTTTGCCGTTGTATCCGGTGTTTTACTGATGCAGACCAGAATTTTCATATTGCAATATTTAGATTAGATAAACAAGTTGTTTATGCAACCAAGACAAATATAATTGATATAGATTACAAATTACAAATTCTAAATTAGAAATTATAGATGAGCAGGATAGAAAAATTGCTTGAATATATGCGGACATCTGATAAGGATAGTTTTCTGCAACATGCGCTGGCATTAGAATATATAAAGACCGGCAATGATGAAGAAGCCCGTAAACTGTTTAATGAAATATTATTGCGTGAACCAAGTTATGTCGGTTCGTATTATCATTTGGGCAAATTATTAGAACGGGTGGGAGATATAGCAAAAGCAATACGGATTTACGAAAGAGGCATGGAGGAAGCTAAAAAAGCAGGTGACAATCATGCATATAATGAATTGCAGGCAGCATACGATGATCTGGCTGATTAATAAGATTGAATGAATTTATTAGAACGATATAAAAGTTACATAAAAAAAGAAAATCTCTTTCAATCAAAAGACAGGTTACTCCTTGCCGTTAGTGGTGGTATTGATTCTGTTGTATTGTGTGAATTATGCAAACAAGGTGGTTATGATTTTGCCATTGCTCATTGTAATTTCCAGTTAAGAGGCAATGACAGTGAACTGGATGCGCAATTCGTAAAAAAGCTAGCTGAAAAGTACCAGGTAACATTTTATCAAAATACATTTAACACAAAAAAAATTGCTAAAGAAGCAAAAAAATCCATAGAAGAAACAGCCCGGGATTTACGCTACACATGGTTTGAAGAAATTCGCAATGCAAACAGTCATCAATATATTTTGACGGCACATCACGCCGATGATAATATTGAAACTGTAATAATGAATTTTTTCAGAGGTACCGGTATTAAAGGATTAAGAGGTATTTTACCAAAGCATCATAAAATTATCCGGCCATTGTTATTTGCACGCAGAGATGAGATTGGAGTTTTTTTTGAAAACAATAATTTAGAATTTGTATCTGATTATACTAATTTAAGAGATGATTTTACAAGGAATTATTTTAGGAATAAATTTATTCCCTTTATTGAAAGATATTTTCCCGAAGCAGATGAAAATATTTTAAAAAATATTTTGCGTTTCAGAGAAGTGGAGCAATTATATCAACAATCGATTCAATTACATAAAAAGAAATTACTTGAGCAAAAAGGAGAGGAGTTTCATATCCCAGTTTTAAAACTACAGAAGGCTGAACCGCTTTCTACGATTGTTTATGAAATGATCAAAGATTTTGGTTTCACTTCTCATCAAACAAATGATGCCATTGCATTACTGCAAAGTGAATCAGGAAAATATATTCAATCCTCAACACATAGAATTATTAAGAACCGTAACTGGCTTATCATTTCACCCAATCAAACGCAGTTAGCTCAAAATATTTTAATTGAAGAAAAAGATAAGCAAATTGATTTTTCAGGTGGACTTCTCGAACTTAAAAAAATATTCAATATTCAATATTCAATAAGCAATAATCAATTAGAGGCTCAATTAGACGCCGATGAAATCAAATTTCCTTTACTATTAAGAAAATGGAAGCAAGGCGATTATTTTTATCCATTAGGCATGAATAAGAAAAAAAAATTAAGCCGTTTTTTTATTGATCAAAAATTATCGCTTACCGAAAAAGAAAATATATGGGTTATTGAAACCAATAAAAAAATCATCTGGGTTGTGGGTATGCGTATTGACAATCGTTTCAAGATCACCACAGCTATTAAGAATATTTTGCAGATAAATTTATCAGTTACCAAATAAGCTGGGATGTTTTAACTCATTTACAATGCCGGCAAATAATGCCGGTTGAATAGCCATTATCAAAGCAAGCGTGAATGCTAGGCCGAACAAAGAACCCCATAAATGTGCATCATGATTAATATGACCGCCACCTTTTTTACTCATATAAATACAATAAACAAGAAATAAAACAGCATAGACTGCAGCAGAAATTTTAATAGCGCCATATATATAAATACTGCTCCATGGACTAAATACGATAGATGCAAAAACAACTGCAGAAACAGCTCCGGATGCGCCAAGACATAAATAATCAGGATTATCTTTTTGTTTGAGGTAAGTAGGAATATCAGATATGATTAGTGCTATCAGGTACAAAGCAAGGAAACTAATGGAGCCGCCTAACTGGTAATAATTAAAATAAATTTCAAGATTACGCCCAAAAAAGAAAAATGTGAACATGTTAAAGATCAAGTGCATATAATCTGCATGTATAAAGCCGGATGTAATAAAGCGATAGTACTGATTCTTTCGCTTAACGCCATACGGCCACATGATCGTTTTACTCATGACATCCCTGTTGGAAAATGCTATGAGTGACAGCGCAACATTGGCAATAATTAAAGCAATAGTAACAGGGTATAGGCTGGTTCCGGGGATTCCCATATTTTTTATTTTTTCAAAACTAAGTAATTAATTAACTGTGATGGTATTTTTCATTCCGATTGATGGTACAGGCACGGTAAAACTGTTCCGATAAAATCAATCGCATTAACTGGTGAGGGAAAACAAGTTTTGATAAACTCCACTGATAGTTGGCTCTTTTTATAACGGTATCGCTTACCCCATAAGCGCCGCCGATTAAAAATATCAAAGTACGGATGCTTTCATTGGCCCTTTGTTGAATAAATGTGGCCAACTCTTCACTGCTTAGTTGTTTACCTCTTTCATCCAGTAGTACCAGATAATCTTCTTTTTTTAACAGCGCTAAAATAATTTCACCTTCTTTTTTCTTTCCTTCTGTTTCAGAAAGTGAAGCCGCATTTTTTAATAAAGGAATTATCTTCCATTCAACCGGGTAATAACTGGCAATACGTTTAGCGAAGAGTTCAATACCTTCTTTTATATATGGCTCATGTGCTTTACCTACTGTCCAGAATTCTATCTTCATACGCAAAATAAAAGACCCCACATATTGCGAGGTTTTTTGTGACCGCGTTAGTGTCTTTTAGAACACTAATTGCCAATGATTTGATCGCATTTTTTATTATAACCGAAACTTCAGATGGCCGTATTTCAATTGATACTATTTAAATTAACTCTAATTAAAAATTGGAGGATATTATCAATTTACATAAGGAGCTGCAGGAAACCAAACCTTTGCATCTTATTTTATAATGAACTTAAAATATTTTTCTTTTGAAACTTACGCCAATTGGGCATTATCACTATCCATTTTTTTAAAAACGAGTATCCAATACCGTTAGTAAAATTTCTTATGTCTCTGGAATCACTCAACCTACCGTTCAAAACCATTATTCCTGCCATATTACACCAGAATCATTCTTATAAACAAATGTACAAAAATATTTTTCATCTGTTTGCAAAGATTATGTGTTATAATGTTTTATATTTTTCTTTAAATGTGAGAAGAGGAATTACTACTGATTTGTGGCTTCCGTCAGGATATTCAAGAAGGAAGACAGCATTATCAAAATCAATGAATTTCTGAAAAATATCAATTTTACTTCGTGTTTTTTCATTTGTCAAATAGCCTGCAATTATTTTCGTCGTACAGGTTACTTCATCACAACTTTCAATTGGAATTATCTCGGGGTTACTTTTTTCTGGTTCTATTTTTGTTTCACCTTCTTTTGTCTTAATTGTATTTGCGAATTTTATAAAAATGCCATTGGATTGAATAACGTCATTTGGAATTATAATAGAAATAAACAGTGGCCGCATTTCTGATGAGTCTTTCGCAACTGTCAAAGAGATATATTCTGTTGAATTGTAGTTGTCACGTTGATAAGGAACATCTAAAAGCATTAAAGTTCGATTTTCAAATTTTTGAATTTCCCATGTTAATATTTTTGCCGATGAGTCAGCTATTGCCGTTATGCTATCTTGTTTTTGTGTAAATGCACGATCAGTAATCAGCAGTATCACTAAAAGTATTAATATTCTTTTCATCATAATTATGGCAGTAAAGTTATAATAGTAAGTCTACTTTGCAACTTTAATCAAAAGACAAAAAATCCCTTTATGAATAGAGGAAAATTTTTCTCTCAATTGATTAAAATTTACTTTTTAGCGCATAATTTATTTTGGCTTAATAATTGTTTATCAGTTATTCATAGAATTATGAAACAAAACTAAATAATAATTCTTTTCTTTTTTCCTGATAATATTTGTAATTTAAAGTAGAAATTTTTTTATCCCGGCTAATTATTTATTATGTATAAATTTTTTACTCTTTTATTTATTTCAATTAATTGCATAATTAATCCTACCGTCAGTATTGCGCAGATAAATGCGCAGGATTCTTTAGCGCTGATAGATCTTTACAATAATACGAATGGTTCGGGTTGGTCTGTTAATTCCGGATGGCTAACAGGGCCAGTAAGTAATTGGTTTGGTATTACTACTACCGGAAACACGGTTACGGCTGTTGTATTGAATGGTAATAATTTAATCGGCACTATGCCGGCTTCATTAGGTAACATTGCTAATTTAAATGATCTGGAGTTAGGCAATAATCAGGTAAGCGGTAGTATCCCAACTTCTTTGGGTAATCTTACTAATCTTACTGCATTGGTTTTAGGAGGCAATCAATTAAGTGGCAGCATTCCAACTTCATTTGGCAATCTTTCTAGTCTTGCTTATTTAGATTTATCTTCTAATCAATTAAGTGGCAACATTCCATATTCATTGGGCAATTTAATTAATCTTACTACTCTTTCTTTATATAATAATCTTTTAAGTGGCGCCATTCCTGGCACACTTGGTGAATTACTTAGTTTAGGTGATCTGGAGTTAAACAATAATCAATTAAGCGGCGCTATTCCTGATTCATTAAAAACTCTTGTTAGCTTAAATACATTAGATCTTTCTTCTAATCAATTAAGCGGCACTATTCCGTCTACTCTGAGTAATCTTGTTAATCTAAATGTTTTAAATCTATATAACAATCAATTAACCGGCAATATCCCGGCTTCATTGGGCACAATTTCCAGTTTGAATGCTTTAAATTTAAGTTCTAATGATTTAAGTGGCAGTATTCCCACGGGAATAGACAATCTATCTAATCTTCAGGGTATCAACTTAAGTTTCAATCAATTAAGCGGCAGTATTCCATCTTCCTTAGGTAAGTCTAATATTTTTTATGTTACTTTAAATAACAACCTGTTAAGTGGTACTGTTCCTGTTTCTTTTACAAATCTTACAAGTTCGTTTACATCAATAAATAATAACAATTTAACTTTTGATGGCTTAGAACCTGTATCTGAGGCACTTCCTGGTATGCTGGTAGATTCTCCTCAAGCTATTCTTCCGTTACATTTAGCAGGTTCTACACTATCTGTTTATGCCGGTGGAACTTTAGCGAATAATACTTATCATTGGTATAAAGATGGAGTATTATATACAACTATTGTTGGAGATTCTACTTTCAATTATACGATACCCGGGCATTATTCCGTGGCAATAACTAATTCGATAGTTACCATGAAATCGGGACTTATACTTTACAGCGATACCTTAACAGCAGGTATCATTTTACCTATAATTTTTCTGAATTTTACAGGCACATTAGTAAATAATAAAACATTGTTGCAATGGCAAACAGTAAATGAAACAAATACTTCTTATTTTAATGTGCAACAAAGTTTAGATGGTATCAATTTTGCGAACATTAGTAAAGTAAATGCAAAAGGCAACAGTTCTGAAACAGAAAATTATGATTATACTGATGATCTGTCATCAATCATTAATCAATCACCTTCAACTCTTTTCTATCGCCTGCAGGAGATAGATAAAGATGGTAGTAGCATTTACAGTAATATTGTTGATATCAAACTCAACAAACAGTTATCACCATTTACTATTTATCCTAATCCTGTAAAGGATATGCTAACTATTAAAGTTGGAAATAATTCGGGCAATGCTTTGATTACTATGTTTGATATTAATGGCACTAGGTTATTTGAGCAAAGCCAGGCAATGTTGCAAAATAAAGATATCAACATTAATGCGACAAATCTTGCAAAAGGAATCTATTTAATCCAGATAAATATTAATGGTTTAACTACTCAACAAAAATTCGTGAAGGAATAAAATTGTTGCTATTATGATTGCATAAAAATTATAATCAATAACCAAACCTGCAAATCTGGCTATTGATTAAGGCAATGCTACTATATAAATTCTGAAAATAAGATTTTATCTCCTGTTACATAAAATATTCTTCTCTTTTTATGGCTTTGCCATGCTGCCATTGCCTCTTAATAAAGGACACAAATAACACTATTGGAATCAATTATTTAAAAAAAAGTCATATCACATTATAACAATCTATATTTTTTTACGTTTACTTTCTGTGGTTAAGGGAAAATAGCTAAAATTCAGCAGGTAATCCTGCTAATAATCAGCTACTAAGATTAATTAATATCCAAAAAATATCCTTGATGAAAGGTCGAACCTTAAAAACATTTATTTATCTGCAGTCTTTTATTCTGCTATTAGCCGTTCATGTTAGTGGACAGGTATTTTACATGACCCCAGGTGGGCACTTTGTTATTAATGGCAGCCCATCATTTGTTGCAAACAGTGCCTCTATTAAAAATAACGGAACCTTTACTCCTAGTAATGGAACAGTTTATTTTACGGGATACAGTGATACTACAATATCCAATGTAACAGGAGACAGTGTCACACAAATTACTAACCTAACTATCAATAAATCTGCGAATGGTGTTGCTACAAAAAGCCCTGTATGGGTTACAAATGTACTTAAAATGACAAAGGGCAATTTATACGCAGATAGCGCATTAACTTTAATATCAAGTGCCAGTAACACGGCAAGAGTGGCACCTGTTCCTTCAAGCTGCTCTATTAATGGTAAAGCCATAGTGCAACGTTATATACCTGCCCGTAGAGCATGGAGATTGTTAACAGCTCCTGTTACAAATTCTAATAGCATTTATAATTCATGGCAAAACGGTGGAGTGTACACTGTCGGTAAAGGGACATTAATAACAGATCCAAACCCAAAAGCAGGTGATGGAATGGATGCTGGCATTAATGCCAACTATTCTATGAAATCGTTTAACCCGGCTACACAAGGATTAGTAAGCGTTACAAATACTATGAATGCTAAAATTTCACAAGGTAATAGTGGCAGTGCTGATAATACAGCCTATTATATATTTGTAAGAGGTGATAGGGATCCTGCAACAGTGGGCAATCCAAGTTACGTGCCTGTTAATAGTACTACATTAAGCAGTTCAGGGGTATTACAAACAGGCGATCAGGTATTTACTGCCGCATCTGTTGCAGGTAGATATACTTTAATTGGTAACCCCTATGCGTCACCGATAGATTTTAATTATGTTACCCTTAATAATGTTATCAAAAGATTTTATGTATGGGATCCTACGCTTAACCAGGTAGGAGGTTATGTGGTAATGGATGATGCAATCAATTCCGGGATTTTTATTAAATCGGTATCGGCAAGTGCTCAAACCAGTGAGATACAATCAGGTCAGGCCTTCTTTGTACAAACACTTGCTACAGGGGCTGCAACCTTAACCGTTAGTGAAAGCAGTAAATCAACCACAAATAATAATCTCGTATTCCGCCCTGCTTCGATAACAGAGCAATTAACCGCTAATCTTTATTTATTAAATGCTGATAGCTCTACCAGTCTTATTGATGGAGCAATAGCACAGTTTAATTCTTCCTTCAATGCAGGATATGATTGGCAGGATGCGGTTAAGCTTGGTAATGTAAATGAAGGGATTGGAATGTTGGCCGGTACTACCAATCTTTCTATTGACAGAAGGCCGCTAATTGCCACCAACGATACATTATATTTAAAATTAACCACAACCACAGCAAGGGATTATCAAATTGAATTAGTTGCAGACAATATGCAGCAAGCGGGTCTTAGTGGTGTTTTAGTGGATAATTACCTTGGAACCAGTACTCCGTTAAATTTATACGATGCCACTACTGTTAATTTCAGCGTAATCTCAGGAGTTGCAGCTTCATCAGCAACTAATCGTTTTATGATTGTATTTAATTCAGCTGGATTATTACCAGTAACATTTACTACCGTAGAGGCATATCAGAAGAGTACTGGGATAGCTGTTGACTGGAAAGTAGAGAATGAACTTAATATTGTACAATACGAAGTTGAGAAATCTGCTGATGGAAAGAATTTTACGCAGTCAAATATTACTATTGCTACCGGAAATAATAATTCGTCAGTTGATTATAACTGGATAGATACCAAACCATTCTCGGGAGATAATTATTATCGAATTAAGAGTATTGAAAGAAGCGGTGCAGTTAAATATAGCCAGGTTGTAAGAGTTGTAACTGGAAAAGAGAATAGCAACGATATTAGTGTATATCCTAATCCTGTAACAGGTAATGTGATGAATGTACAATTTGATAATCAACCGCTGGGAGAATATATGCTTCATCTGATTAATACTGGAGGCCAAACGGTATATGCCAGTGAAATTTCGGTAAACAGTAACAATACTGCACAGGCATTAACGTTACAGTCTAAATTCCCTAAAGGGACGTATGAACTGAAGATCAACGGACCGGCCAATAAAGAAACAGTACAGAAAATAATTATTCAATAACAAAAATTAAATCAAATTAAAAAACCTAAATATTCTGATTAACCGTTAAACTCAATCCATAAAACTATGCAAAAGCATTTTCTTAAGTTACTAATCGTATTTCAATTAGTAACCGTATCAAAACTTTTCTCGCAAAATTTTGCGATTAATTCGACAGGTAGCCTGCCTGATACCAGTGCTATGCTTGATATCAGTAGCAGCAATAAAGGCTTTCTGATGCCGAGGCTTAATACATCGCAGATGAATGCAATACCATTACCTGCGACGGGGTTGATCATATTCAATACTACCATAAATATGTTCGAAGTAAATGTAGGCACCCCTGCAAGCCCTTCATGGCAAACATTGGGAACTACAGTAGGAAACTGGTTAACTGGCGGGAACAGTGGTACAAATTCCGGGTCTAAATTTGTTGGTACTACAGATAGTGTAAGTCTTCGTTTCCGTACAAACAATACACAAAGATTAGTAATAGACAGTTTAGGAAATGTAGGCATAGGAACCTCTCCATCTTTTACCGCAAGCCCAAATGCTGATAAATTTTTAGTGGATGCTGGTGTAACAAATTCATATAATGTTATAACGGCTAAGGGTAACGTAAATAACTATCTTCAGTTCAATGTTCAGAACCAATCTACCGGAGCAAGTGCATCTTCTGATTTGGTAGCTACTGCCGATAATGGAAGTGAAACTAATAATTATGTTGACATGGGGATTAATGGTAGTAGTTATAGTGGAGGAGTAATGGGTGGGGCTAACGATGCCTATTTATTTAATATAGGAAATAATTTATTATTTGGAACAGGAAGTGCATCTAAATCAATTGTCTTTATGACGGGGGGTACTTCACAGGCTTCTAATGAAAGAATGCGCATTGATGGAACTGGTAATGTGGGTATTGGAAATACGAGTCCTGGTAGTAAATTAGATGTAAAAGGAACTTTGCGCTTGTCTGGTTCTACGTCTGGTTATGTAGGATTAGCTCCCGCAGCAGCAGCGGGTTTAACAACTTATACCTTACCGGCAGCAGACGGTACCAATGGGCAAGCGTTAACAACCAATGGTAGCGGAACATTAAGTTGGTCAGCGCCAACTGTAACGACTACGCATACCCTAAGTTCAAGTGGTAATGTTGTAACGAGTGTTGTAAATGGGATTACGGCAACTGCAAATGCAGTAAATACTGTAGCCAATAATAGCAGCACGAATACATTGACAACAACTATAAATGGAGTAGCAGGAACAGGAGTAAATATAATTAATTCAAATGCCCTTAACTCAAGCGCTAATACATTAACATCAACTGTAAATGGAGTAGCAGCAACAGGAGTAAACATTATTAATTCAAATACAACAAGTTTGAGTGGAACAAATTTGACAACAACAGTAAACGGTATTGCCAGTTCAGTTCTAAACCTTGCATCATTGGATTCAAGTATTTATAAAATGGATGGAACCTTATGGACAGCAAGAACAGTAACGATGGGAGCGAACAACCTGACGTTTGGTTCTACTACCGGTAATTTAGTATTCAATCCATCTGCACCTGGT
>Ga0207018_1064_pt1 | contig 19028 bp, 21 predicted proteins | sample Alteio_BWMinCont_52_FD_153476 | JGI IMG/M metagenome (GOLD analysis project Ga0207018, IMG submission 153476) | Enriched cells from forest soil in Barre Woods Harvard Forest LTER site, Petersham, Massachusetts, United States -... | ecosystem: Environmental > Terrestrial > Soil > Temperate forest >...
CACCTGCAGGGTCGTCCATTGATTTAATCAGGTCATAGTTGATGAAAGCTGCTACCCGGCCTATTGGATTTTTTGCATGGTCAAGCAATACCCATCTGATTAATACACCATTATTAAAGGCATGATTTTGAGAAGGATCAAATACGGCTTCAATATCCTTATCTAAGGGTCTTATCCAATTCGGATCATTTTTATAAAGGGAAACCGGTACTTTAAGGAATAAATTTTTTTGAACCTGATTATCCTCTTTTATTTCAATCAACTGCATGGGTACAAAGATATGAAAAGGTAAGGGGCTATGCGGTATGATAAAACATACTATTCCCGCGTATGACTATTAAATAGATAATGAAGGCCTAACTCACCGGATACATTATAATTACCTGTTTTTGCTCCTACGTAATCAGTCAATTGTTTTGAATCAATTGGAATAGCATTGATATTGAATAATAATGATGCTTTAAAATGCTTCGAAAATGCAAATTCATAACCAATAATCCCCCCAACATCAATAAAGTTTGCTGCAGAAGGAAGGTTTGGTTTAAATGTTGACATATTTACAACTGAATCCGGCCGAGAAGGGCGATAATAACTAAAGGACCCGGTACCATCGGTAAATAATAATCCCGAAACTCTAACCCCTAGTACGATTTTGCTTCTCGGACTAATAGCATACTTAAAAAAGATTGGGACAGTTGCATACCCTACACTGGTTACCGTATAAGTTTTAATATCAACAGTATCAGCAATCAATTTTGCATCATAATAACTTAGTGATTTCCCTTTATAGAATATTGCGCCAATTCCAAAACCAATCTCGCATTTTTTATTCAGTCCAAATTGACCATAAATTAAATAAGAAGGCCCTGCATTTAAACTATTATTGCTATACGTTAATGAATTATTGGCGCCTGCATAAAATCCAATTTGATAGGTAATTTTTGATTTGGATTCTTTTTTGGATACTGAATCATGCTTTAATAATGTATTTACATTCTGACTTAAAGCCCTGGAGCCAGATATATAAATAAGGAAGAAACCAATAATAATTATATACCGAATAAGCTTGGAATGCATTTAGATATTTGGGGTATTATTAAAATAATCAGAAGATGAGATAGATGCAGGAAATGAAGATTCCAAATATTCGAACATAAAATAAGTCAATGGCAGGATACATATTAACATGATACCTTTCTTACCTTTGTATAGAATTTAAAGTGAATTGTATGAGCAAAGGTAATAAAAATCTGTTAGTAGGGGTGGTAATTGGAGTGGCAGCTGGATTTGTAGCAGGCGTGATTCTTACAAATAGTAAAGGTAAAAAAGTTGATACCCTTAAGTCGAAGATAACAAATCTGGCGGCTGATGCGCAAGAGCGTATTAACGCTTTAAGAGCAATGGTGAATAGGAATGAAGAGCGTACTGAGCCAGAATAAACTTAAGTGGGCCTTGGGGGTCCGCCTTTTTTAACTTCATGGCTGATTGGCTTTATTTTAATCTCATCAATTATAAATGCATAAGCTTCATACCCTTCGTCATCATTATCATTAGTTTCTTCATCGTCAAGATCTTCATCGTCATCTTCAGATGATACGTCAAACAATGTTGTGTAAAGCAAGCAATTATTTATTGCCAGAGGCTTGCCATAAAGCGCTTCTACATCAATAACTGAAGGAATTTCTATATCGCCATTTAGTTTATCCGCGAGGGCAGAGGCTATAGGTAGCTCAGCCGGTTTATGGCTCCTGAGTAATGTATTTAACTGGTCAAAAGACAGTCCAAAATTTGCAAAATATGTTTTTCCGAAATAAGGAACCGTACAGTATAAGGTAAGATCATTAGTATCATCAAAAATTATTTCATGGATGCTGATGTTATCAAAACTAAAGGTTTTCTCCCTGCCAAATTTGGCTCCCAGGTCTTCGAATTCTTCCATACTGCAATATTAAGGAAAAGAGTTAATTGATAATAATTCCTCTAAGATTCAATACAATTATCACTGAAATCCAAAGGTAACGCAACTTTTATACATAAATATTTGTCTATCCACAAATCATTCTGTCATAGGTTCAATAAAATTTATTTATTTAACTTTGCACTAATTTTACTTTTCTACGATGTTTAAACACAAAACCGTTACCTTTTACCTTTATATTCTTATACATATATTAGGTATCACAGCCCTATTTTTTGTTCATTTTAGCTGGAAATATGTTGCGCTCTTTGGCATAGATTATTTCTTCGGAATGTTTTTCATCACAGCCGGATATCACAGGTATTTTAGTCACCGTTCTTATAAACTTGCCCGCATTCCACAATTCATCATGGCATGGATGACAATGGCATCCGGTCAAAAAGGCATTTTATGGTGGGCAGCCAATCATAGAGACCATCATATCCATTCAGATGAAGAAGAAGATTTGCATTCGCCTGTTATGAAGGGATTCTGGTACTCACACATGGGATGGATATTTGATCCTGCCACACAGGGTTATAATCCTAAGAAAATAGCGGATTTTGGTAAATTTCCGGAACTACGCTTTCTTGATAAACACCATTGGATACCAACAGCTTTTTTTGCTGTCCTTATTTTTGTGGTTGGCGGACTAATAGGCGTATCTCATCATGTAGTTGGAGTTACTGCTTCTCAGGCATTTTTTAGCAGTGGCTCTTCAGCATTTGTATGGGGCTATTTGTTTACCATTATGTGTCTCTACCAGGCTTCATATACCATAAATTCACTAGCGCACGTATATGGCTCACGCCGCTTTGAAACGACTGACCATAGCCGCAACAATCCTATTCTTGCTATTATTACATTAGGTGAAGGATGGCATAATAACCACCACCATTGCAAAAGCAGTTGCAGGCAGGGTTATAAGTGGTATGAAATTGACATGACTTTCTATTTACTTACAGTTCTATCATGGGTTGGCTTTGTAAAAGATATTCGTCCATTTAGAGCAGAAAACACGAAAGGAATTGTAGTAGAAGCTGCAGATTCAAAGCAAAAGGTAGAAAGTCCTGTGTTGGCTGAGGTAGTATAATAATAATGGAGTAAGGGATCAGGAGTAAGGAATCATACATCCCGAGCTTTTCGGGAGGAGTAATGCACTAAAATTGCAATAGAGAATAAGTTCTATAAAACCATATAAAAAAATCCCCGCTCAAATGAAGAACGGGGATTTTTTTTGATATTATCCTTGACGGTAATTATTCAGTTTTAGGCTGCAAAAACCCCGCCCGAATGTACCCATTCGGTACGGGCGGGCATCAACCATCAACGATCAACTCTTTTTATTTAATGCTGAATATCTTCTTAATCTTGTCAACATAGTCAAGTTTTTCCCAGGTAAAGGTCTCAATCTTACTTGATTTGCCATGTATATCTATTGTTTTCTTTACAGGGATACGACCCATATGCCCATAAGAAGATGTTTCAGAATATATGGGATTTTTAAGCTCAAGTCTTTTTATCAAAGCTGCCGGCCTCATATCAAACAGGCCTTTTAGCTTATCAGATATTTCTTCATCAAGCAGGGGTTTGCCTTTTGCATTTTTTACTTTTCCAGTATTGTATGTACTGAGGTTTATACTTACTGGCTCAGCTATACCGATTGCATAAGCAACTTGTACCAAAACCTGGTCCGCAACACCGGCAGCCACAAGGTTTTTAGCAATATGTCTTGCAGCATATGCAGCTGATCGGTCAACTTTAGAAGGATCTTTTCCAGAGAAAGCACCACCACCATGAGCGCCGCGACCACCATAGGTATCGACAATTATCTTTCTGCCCGTAAGGCCCGTATCACCATGTGGGCCACCAATTACAAATTTACCGGTAGGGTTAACGTGATACGTGATTTTATCCGTAAACATGTTTTTGATACGGGCAGGCAAATGTTTTTTAACGCGGGGAATAAGTATCTCAATGATATCTTCTTTAATCTTATCCTGCATCTTTTTTTCAGCTTTCGCTTTATCTCCCTTTGTCTCAAATTCATCATGTTGTGTTGACAACACAATGGTATCAATTCGCAAAGGTTTATTATCATCGCTATATTCGATAGTAACCTGTGCTTTAGCATCAGGACGAAGGTATTTCATTTGTTTACCTTCTTTCCGAATACCTGCCAACTCGCGTAGCAATACATGGGACAGTTCTAGAGAAAGCGGCATGTAATTATCCGTTTCATTGCTTGCATAGCCAAACATCATACCCTGGTCTCCCGCACCTTGTTCTTCTTCTTTTGCACGTACCACACCCTGGTTTATATCGGGGCTTTGATCGTGAAGACATACCAAAACTCCGCAAGAGTTGCCATCAAACTGGTATTCTGATTTGTTATAACCAATTTTATTTATAGTATCCCTGGCTATTTGTTGATAATCCAGGTGTTGTTTTATGCCGTGGTGCATTTTCACCTCACCGCCTATCACTACCAATCCTGTAGTTACAAAGGTTTCACAAGCTACTTTGGCCTCAGGGTCGTATTTGATTATTTCATCAAGAATTGCGTCTGAAATTGCATCAGCGACTTTATCAGGGTGCCCTTCCGATACAGACTCGGAAGTGAATAAATATGACATTCTTTGTTTGCTTTTTAAAATTGGGTGCAAAAATAGGGAAAATCACATTATAAAAAATGAGTGATGAGTGGTAAATAGTAAGTAATATAACCTCAATGAATTCTATGATAACTCTATATTCATTTAAGAGCTCATACTTCTACTTTGACCCACAAAAAAACAAAATTTTACTATGCTTTATTTAATGCATAAATATAACTTAGTAACAATAAATAATGCATTTTTAGGATTACTGTTCGCTACTTGCGTTCTGCAATTTCTTTTCCCCTTGTTTCAAATAGTAACTCAAGCTGATTCGAACGAGTTCATCTGATGGGCGTGGAGCATCTTTTTTCACAACATTGCCTTCTTTATCTATCCAGATATAATAAGGAAGTTGGTTAAAATTAAAGAGCTTTTTCAGGTCTTCTTTTGCAAGCCTGCCCCAAAGATGCTCACCTTTAAGTTTTTCGATTCGCCTTGTATTTGCCCATGATCCCTGGTCTTTATCGAAATTAATGAACAGCCATACGATATCATTTCGATCTGCAAAATGATTTTGCAGCTTTTTTGTAGCATCCACTTCAGCCATACAAGACCCACACCAGCCTGCACCCATGCTTATCACGACAAATTTGCCAAGGTAATTATGCAGTGAAACTGAATTGCCTAAGGTGTCTTTTAAGGTAAAGTCTACTGCTGTAATAGTTTTTTGCTTGGTTCCTGAATGTTTAGATGGATTATCAGGGGGAGATGCAAATGCAATGTGTATAAAACACACGCATGCAATGATAAAACAATGTTTTAGGCTCATTTCTTTGGTTTGGTTAAATATTATAGATTAGGGTCTATAATACGGGTTCGGGGCAAAGATAAATATAAAAATTAAAATTTCCTAATAAGTAAATTATTTTATAAAATAAAATTCATTTTATAAAAATTCTTTCATTTGTAAGGATTTTTCTGCTTATTAGTAATTAAATACTTAATTACCTTGCCGAAAATCAATTTAAATTAAATAAATCTAATTGTCTGCCTGTAATATTCTTCGGTGGTTTTGCAAATCCAGTTACAGTTCGCCCTCCATATTTGTAAGATTCGTTACGTTCCTTTACAATAAGTTCGTTAAAGTTGTCATTGGGCACAAAATCTTTTTCCATGCTTTCAGCAATTTTGTGCAGGCTTTTTAAGGCCGCCTGCTTATCAGTTATGCCAATCTTGGATTTTTCCACCGTATGCTTTAAAAAATCTATCGTTTCATCATATACTTTTATCGGCACGGGGAAAGGATGACCGTCTTTACCACCGTGTGCAAATGAAAACCGGGCAGGATCTTCAAAGCGAGATGGGGTGCCGTGTATTACTTCACTTACCAAAGTAAGAGATTGTAAGGTTCTTGGCCCTAATCCTTCAAGTAAAAGCAATTCTTCAAAGTTTACGACTGATCTTTCATGAGCCAGGGCAAGCACAGCCCCTAATCTTTTTATGTTTACATCTTCTTTTCGCACATCATGATGGCGGGGCATGATAATCTTTCGTACTTCCGCCATCATTTTGTCCGGGACCTCCTTAGAAATCTGCAATATTCCATTCTGAGTAATTCCGGCATCTTTATTTACAAGATTTAGGATCATTCCCTGGTTATGGCCGTATATAAAAGTATGAGGCTCGTTTATAAATGATTTTAATTGTCCGGAATGCCAGTGATATCTTCTTGCCATGCCACTCGCATCATTCATTCCTTGTTGAACAACAGCCCATTCCCCCTCATCAGATACTATAAAAGAATGTAGATATAATTGGAATCCATCTTGAATGGCAGTATTGTCAATTTTGGCGCTAAGCTTACTCGCTCTGACCAATTCTAGTCCATTAAGCCCTGTGCGATCAGCGATCTTCATTAATTCATTTGGTGTTTCACGAGAATATTTTCCTTTCCCACCGCAGATATAGATGCCCAGTTCTTTAGAATGGGGATTTATTGCTTTTTTCAACGCTCCCATTACAGAAGTTGTGATCCCGGAAGAGTGCCAATCCATCCCTAATACGCAGCCTAAAGCCTGGAACCACATTGGGTTACTCATTCTCTTTAGCACTTCGCTTTTGCCATAATCTATCAATATGGCTTCAATAATTGCACCACCTAATTTACTCATGCGTTGAGCTAGCCAAGGTGGGACTTGTCCATAATGGAGCGGGAGATCAGCGTGACCAGAGCGGTTCAATTTAGAAATATAATTTACTTACTAAAAAATAAACGCAATTTATACAATATAATTGTAATTTAGGGAAATAATTTGTAATATTATTTCCTAATCCTGAAATAAGCATGAATTCAGGGATTATGATCCTTGAATTCATGTATATTTGAGGATTAGAAGATAAAAGCAATGATAAACCGTGAAATAACCCATCAAATTAAGGACGACCTATTTAAGGGTAAAGCTATAGTAATTACTGGCCCTAGAAGAGTTGGAAAAACAACATTAATTAAATTTATCCAGGAATCATCTGGAAAGGAAACCTTGTTTTTGAATTGCGATGAAGCTGATGTTAGACCCATGCTTGAAAACGCAACATCGACTCAATTAAAATTTTTGATTGGAAATAATACGCTCGTTTTAATTGATGAGGCGCAACGGGTTAAAAATATTGGGATTACCCTTAAATTGTTGGTAGATAATTTTAAAGATGTCCAGGTAATAGCAAGTGGATCATCTGCATTGGAGTTGGCAAATGAAATAAATGAACCTCTTACCGGCCGTAAAAAGGAATATCATTTATTTCCAATATCAACTAATGAAATGATAAATTATAGTTCAGCACTTGAAGAAAAACGAATGTTAACACAAAGAATGATTTATGGGTTTTACCCAGACATTATTAATAATCCAGATGAAGCAAGGGAATCCTTATTTGAATTAAGTACTAATTATTTATATAAGGATATTTTATCATTGGAAAATGTCCGCAAACCGGCATTACTTGAGAAACTGCTTATTGCACTTGCATTCCAGGTTGGCAGTGAGGTTTCTTATCAGGAAATTGGGCAAACCATTGGCTCTGACCCGAAAACAGTGGAAAACTATATCAGTTTGCTGGAGAAATGTTTTGTCATATTTCAGTTGGGCTCTTTTAGTCGCAACCTGAGAAATGAAATAAAAAAAGGAAAAAAGATTTATTTTTATGACAATGGAATAAGAAATGCAATCATTAAAAACTTTAATCCTGTTGAACTAAGGCAGGACGTTGGAGCGCTGTGGGAAAATTATATAATAAGTGAGCGCTTTAAAGCCAATCAATATGCAAAGCGATATGTCAACAATTATTTTTGGCGAACCCAGGCACAACAAGAAATAGACTTGATAGAAGAAGCAGGAGGAAAGTTATGCGCCTATGAATTTAAATGGAATGAAAAAATAAAAACGAAAATACCAGCCTCATTTTTAAGCGCCTATCCGGAATCTGAAGGTAAGATTGTAAATAGGGATAACTATTTGGAGTTTGTAGGTTAAGAAAAGCATAAAATCAATTTACTTAATCGTTATATAGCATCAAATTTCATTAATAAATAATGCTGTTATATTTTTCTCTAATATTTGTCCTAATTTCATCCACTGCTTCGTCAGGTATATGTGAAATTTTTATAAACCATTATTTTAACTTTTAAAACACAAAACAATGTCAGAATTTTTGTATTTATTCAGAGGCGGTGACGCTCGTAATTTGGAGAGTTCACCGGAGCGCTTGCAAGAGCATATGGGCAAATGGATGAAATGGATGGAAGAGCTTGGCAAAGCCGGGAAAATGACTGGCGGCTTACCGCTTAAAAATGAAGGTAAAACCGTAAAAAACAGGGGAGTAGTAACTGACGGTCCATTTGCAGAGGGTAAAGAAATTGTAGGGGGATATATGATCATTAATGCAAAAGATATTAATGAAGCAACTGAAATTTCAAAAGATTGCCCTATTTTTGAATTCGATGGTACTGTGGAAGTACGCGAAATACAATCAATGGAAATGTAATTTTTTGATTGACTGGAACATTCAAAACCATAAATTCTTTAGTGGACCATCTTTTTCGACACGAGTCGGGAAAGATGGTTTCTGTTTTAACACGAGTTTTCGGTTTCAATGATATAGAAATGGCCGAAGACATTGTGCAGGAAACCATGTACAAAGCCCTACAAGAGTGGCCTTTTCATCAAGTGCCTGACAATCCCCAGGCATGGCTATACAAAGTGGCCCGAAACAAGGCCATTGACATGCTCCGCAAACAGAAAAAGCTCCTTTATAATACTGATAGTGTGGCAGCAATGGCCTTAATGGAGAAAAATGTTTCAGGCCAGATTGATGAATTGTTCCTGGACCATGAAATTCAGGACAGTCAGTTGCGGATGATATTTGCATGTTGCTATCCGGAAATATCCATAGAATCACAAATCGCTTTAACATTGAAGACACTTTGTGGATTCAGCATCAAAGAAATAGCCAAAGCATTTGTGACCGGGGAAGAAACTATAAACAAAAGGTTGCTCAGAGCAAAACAAAAGATAAGGAATGAAAACATAACGCTTGATGTACCTACAGGCAGAGAACTTGGCAAGCGGCTCCAATCCGTTTTGAAAACAGTTTATTTGCTTTTTAATGAAGGATACAATGCATCATCAGCGGATATACTTATCCGGAAAGATATTTGCCTTGAGGCAATGCGCCTGGTGATATTACTGACAGAACAACCCGCTACAAACCAGGTTGAAACGCAGGCACTCTTAGCCCTAATGTGCTTTCATGCGGCCCGTTTTGATTCTCGAATTGATGCCGAGGGCGGTATTATCCTTTTAAAAGACCAGGATCGTAAACTATGGGATAAAGAGCTAATCCGTAAAGGTTATCTATATTTAAATGAGGCAAGTATAGGCTATATTACGAATGAATATGTGATTGAAGCAGGTATTATGGCTGTACATTGTTCAGCATCAAGTTATGATAAAACAGATTGGCCGGTAATTTTAAGATTGTATGAATCGCTTGAGGAAATAAAAGACACCCCAGTTGTTAAGCTTAACAAAGCTATCGTCATTGGTCAGATAAATGGCCCGAAAGTAGCCATCGAAGAGATCCTAAATAATGTACCAATGAAAGATTATTATCTTTATCATGCTACCTTAGGAGAGTTATACTTCCAAAGCAATGATGTATTTCAAGCAAAGCAACAACTGAAATTAGCAATGAGTCTCACAGATTCTAATGCTGAAAAATTATTGTTAGAAAAAAAATTGGCGAAGATAAACAGCTAGGGATAATTCAATTTTATTTCAGCATATCTTTAAAATCTTTCCTGAATTTTTCAATTTCCGGCCTGGTAACCGAGGTAATATATCCCTGGTCTGGATTTTTTCTATAGTAATGGATGTGATAATCTTCAGCTTTATAGAAGGTCGTAAAAGGAACAACCTGTGTAATAATTGGGTTTTTGTATTTGTGTGATGCTGTGAGTGTAGCGATGTATTTTTCGGCAATTTCTTTTTGATCATTGTCTCTATAAAATAGTACAGATCTATATTGAGGTCCTTCATCAGGCGCTGCATAATTTGGTGTGGTAGGATCATGTTCGGTAAAAAATACTTCTACCAGTTTTTGATAGCTAATAATTGCGGGATCAAAAGTTATATCAACTGATTCTGCATAGCCCGTTGTTCCTGTGCTTACTTTCTCATAATCAGGATCTTTTTCCTTACCTCCGGCATAACCCGGTACGGATTCTTTTACACCTTTTAGTTCTGAAAACATTTCTTCAGAATGCCAGAAACAACCTAATGCAAATGTTGCTTTTTGCAAATTAGAATTTTTATCATTTTCAGATGCAGTCTCCATCTTTTTATCCATTTCCGTTTTGCCGGAATGCGTATTTATACATTCAGCACTGATCATTAGTATAAAAGCAAGAATGCAAGTACTTGTAATTATTGAAACAATTTTTATGTTTTTCATTATGGTCGATATTTAAATTATATATACGAATAAAACATTTTAATAGTTTTGTTTAAAATAACTTTCAATATGCAATTTAAGTGTTCATTTTTGGATTGAGTGCGTCTCTTATACCTTCACCAATTAAGTTGTACATAGCAACAGTTATAAAAATGGCCAGGCCGGGATAGAGCGCCATCCACCATGCTGTATAATCCAATCTTGCAGAACTAAGTAGAGATCCCCAGGTAACTGTATCTGCCGGAACACCGATCCCCAGGAAGGATAAACTTGATTCTGCAAGAATTGCATTTGCTACACCAAAAGCAATATAAACAAGCAGAGGCGAAAGTGCATTGGGTAAAATATGTTTTAATATTATTCGAACATCCCTGTAACCCAAAGCCCTGGCACTTTGCACATATTCCAGGTTCCGTATCCTTAGAAATTCAGCCCTCGTGAGTCGTGCAATATGCGGCGCCACAAGGCATCCAATAATTATCATAACCAGTGGTAAGCTTTTTTCAACGAAGAGGGATGAAATAGTGATGATTAATAATAATGCAGGTATCGAATCAAATATTTCAATAAGCCGTGATATAAAAATATCGATTGGCAAGTAAATATTCCTTCTAAAAAAATGAATTTTATTCAACAAACGACCAGCGAAAGTTAAAAGTAAAGTGATGAATGTAAATAAAATAAGGCTAATAATTAGCTGTAATAAACTACTTGAGAGGCTTGTATTGAAGGCATATTTCAAGTCATCAAATCGCACAATAAAACCATAAAAATAACCGAAAAATATTCCAGGTATTGCTAAAAGTAGTGATCCCCTGTTTATAATTAATTTGTTATCGCCAAAATATCCGGCCATTGCACCTAAAAGAATTCCAAAAAAAGCAGCGATACTCATGGAAATCAATCCAACTTTGAGCGCGATACTTGTTCCATGTATTAAGCCTGACGCCAGATCTTCCCCTATATTATTTGTGCCCAAGTGATGTTTTAAAACAAAGGGCAAATTCACTATTTTGCCTTCGGCGTTTTTATAGTATTGAGTGGATGCAGGAGAAGCATATTGCATATTATACTTATCCTTTTGAGAAGCGGAATAAGGGATTGGAGCCCAGATTACTTTATCTAATTGTAGTTCACGCCAGTCTGTTATATCAAATTGCAATCGCTCATACTTTTTTGTTGCAGGATTGATGGTAGAATCAGTAATGTTTTTGTTAAACAAAGTTTGAAATACCGGGTAGAAGATTTTGCCCCGGTATTTGGCATAATAGGGTTGTTTATTGGCAATGAAGTCAGAACTTAAAGAGAGGAGGACAAAAAATAAGAGGAGGTAAAATGAAAATAATCCGGGTTTGTTTTTTCGGAATTGCTTCCAAGTATTTTTCCAATAACTGCCTGGCTCTTTCATCTTTTTGAATAGCTTATCCTTGGATCAACCAAAGCATATAAAATGTCAGCAACCAGGTATCCTACAAGAGTTAAGAAGCCAAATATTGTAAATATAGCGACAATGGCCGGGTAATCATAATTCAAAATTGCTTCGTAGATTTCCCTTCCCATACCGGGCAGGGCAAAAATTGATTCAATAATGATAGAACCAACAAATGCTGCTGGAAATACATTAGCAAATATGGTAATGACCGGCATTAATGCATTTCTGAAAACATGTTTCCAGAGTATTTTCGATTCGGTTAATCCTTTAGCTCTTGCCGTTTTTATAAAATCATAATCAAAAATTTCTACAGCGCCTGCGCGCATTTGCCTGCTTAATAGGGCAATAGAACTGTAAGTATATGTAATAATCGGCAAAACCAAGTATGGTATCCAATGAATTATTTTTGTCCAGATCGGCCAGTTATTATTGAAGTTAACAGCATCTTGTACCCCTGACTCCGGGAACCAATTAAAAAATCCTGGATTTGCAAAAAATACGAGCAGCAATGTTGCTGCAAAAAAGTTTGGGATAGCATAAAGAATAAATAAAACAACAGACGAAGCTTTGTCAAAAAACTTTTCTCTGTATCTCGCGGCATACATACCGACCGGAATACTAATGCCAAAGGCTAAAATTATTGATAAAAAGGACAATGTAAATGACCAGGGAAGTCTCGACTTTATTTCTTGAATAACAGGCAATTGTGTTTGATAAGATATTCCAAAATCACCCCGAAAAATAATATTATACAACCAATGGTGATATTGGTTATGGCCGCCATAATAATGTATAACCGGCACATATTTTTTCCACGAATTATTATCTAATGCCAAAGTTTTGTCCGCATCCGCCATGGTCCCCACACTAAAATAAAACAATGGAAGATCAAGACCCAACTCATGTCGTTTCTTCTTTATGAGTTCTTCTTTATGAATCGTATTTTGAAAACTTTCTCCTCCCGCGGCATTAAGCAATCTTTCTACCGGATCACCCGGAGCAAGAACACTGATCGCAAAAGCAATGAGGGAAATAATAATAAGTGTTGGTACAAATAGTAAGATTCGCCTGATAATGTATGATAGCATGGTATCAGTTATCAATGAATATTATATCTGGATTCTTATTACCTGATTTTAATTTCCAGCTACTAACCATTAATCAGTTATTTTAATTTCAGATTGTTAAGCATCACACCCGGCCTTTCCGTAAACATGCCAGGGTCTTCAAATTTTTTGCTAATGACTATTTTTCTTTTTACACCATATAAATAGATGATGGGTTGTTCATCATATATAATAGCTTGCAATTTTTTTAGCAACTGAATACGACTATTTTCATCCACAGCTTTGTTTGATTCTTCAATAATCCTGTCAGATTCTACATTACCGAATCCTGAAATATTGCTGCCATCATTTGCCCAGTTTTTAGTGTCGAATGCTAATTCTGGATCATCGGGGAATGAGCCATTTCCAGATTGACCTACCAGTAGTAAATCAAAATCATGATCACCTGCCTTTGCCTGGAGGAGGCTTTGATCTACAGGATCTGGAACAAGTTCTACACCAGCTTTATACATAGCATCTTTTACGATTAAAACATATTCTTTATTAGTGGGGTCTGCACCATTATAAGAGAGTTTAACGGATAATTTTTCTTTTTTGCCATTTATCATTTTATCCCTTACATTATCCCCATCAGTATCCAACCAACCTTCTTTTGTGAGTAGCTGTTTTGCTATTTCTATGTCAAAAGGTACAAGTTTTAAAGTATCATTATAATATTTTTTAAACATTGGCTGAATAAAAGATGCTTGCCGGGTTCCCAATCCTTTCACCATTGTATTATTCAATTCATCTACAGGAACCAGATAAGCCATTGCTTTACGGACATTTTTATCATCAAAGATCTTTGGATGTTTTACTCCATCCGGCCTGGTATTTATGAAAATCATATTAATTAATGCCTGATCTCTGATTCCGGAATAATAATGATCATTAAAATCCTCGTTATCTTTTAACTTCAGGTAGCTTGCTGTAAACAACCAGACATCAGCGTCTATTGAATGATTCAATATGCCCAGATATCTTGCCTGATCATCCGGAATTATCTTTACCACAATTTGGCTAGGGTAGGCATGGCTATAAGCAGAGGTATCATTTTCGCCCCACCAGTTTTTTTTTCGTGTAAGAGTTATGTTTGCCCCTGGTTTCCATTCAGATACTGCATAGGCCCCTAACCCGCAAAGTTTTTTAACGTCATGGCCATTTGACCCATCATTAAAATTTTTCATCCATTCAGCCAAACCCGGATATTTGCTGCCATCAAATTGAGGGACATCCATTTCAGGAATTGAAATTTTATCGAGTACACCACTTGAATCCCAATGTTTTTTTTCGATAAGATATAATTCGTTAAACATGTATTTGTTCATAAAATACACCTCTTTGGCAAGCATTTTAAACTTTAATGGATTAGATCCGTCTTTTATAATGTCCTTTACTTTATCATAGGTCGACCTAGAACTTGCATCATTGGTCACAGGGCATTTAGTTACTTTCAATGTAAAAATTACATCATCCACGGTCAGCGGACTTCCATCGTCCCATTTTACATCGTCTCTTAGTTCATAAGTGAATTCTTTGCCATTAGGGGAGACTTCAGCGAGACCTTTCACAAGTAGCGGAATCTGTTGCAATGTCCTGAGATCCGTCCTCGTTAAAGTTTTTTGGGTATATTCAAAGATAAGAAGTCTTCCACTGTTGGATGGATCACAAACAGGGTGCAAAGTTGCCGCATCAGATTTCCAGGTAGTAACCAGGATACTGGTTTTATCATTGTTATTTTTAGGTTTACATGCTGAAAAGCAAAACGATAAGAATAAAAAAGCAGTGATAAAATGCAACGAAAAGATTCCCTGTGTTTTCATGTTCTGTCGGTTTTATTCAAAAGTATGAAAAAAAACATTAATCGACATTTGATAAAGATTAATGATATCTATAAAAAGATTGGTTTATAAACGATATGGATAAATAATATAGGTGGTGCTTGTTTCAAATTCTGTTGAATTACGGTGAATCTGTCGTCTATTTAAACTGTGCAATATTGAAAAGAATACCAAACTCAAGGTAACCTTAAAGATTTGGCAAAAAAAAATCATAAAAAATTTGTGTAGTTAAATAACTACATATATATTTGTAGTCAAATAGCTACATAATGAATCTAAGACGAGACGTATTTCAAGCCATTGCAGACCCTACCAGAAGGGCGATATTACTATTGGTGGCATCACAATCCTTGACAGCAGGAGCAATTGCTTCAAACTTTGATACAGCCAGGCCAACAGTATCCAAACATTTACAAATACTCACAGAGTGTGAACTAATTGGACAAAAACAAACAGGCAGAGAAATTTATTATCATATTAATGCAAAAAAGATGAAAGAAGTAGCTGATTTTATTGAGCCATTCCGCAAAATGTGGGATGACAGGTTTAACAAATTAGAAACAATAATGAAAAAATATAAAAGCAAATAACATGGAACAAAAAACAAAAATTACAGCCGAAGATGGCAAACAGGAAATGATCATTACCAGGGAATTTGATTTGCCATTGGAATTACTTTTTAAAGCTTATGCTACGCCAGAAATTATCGAGGAATGGATGACAAACCCATATACTACAGCCAAGATGGTAAAATTTGAAGGAAAAAAACATGGCAGTTACCAGCTTGAATCAGTTGATGCACAAGGAAATGTGTTATTCCGGGCAAATGGAGCCATTCATGAATTTATCCCTAACAAGAAGATCACCCGCACTTTTGAAATGGAAGGTATGCCAATGGGCGTGCAACTTGAAATATATGAATTTGAGAAATTGAGCGATGATACAAGTAAACTGAAAATGCATGTAATATATGAAACGGTTGACCAAAGAGACCAGGTTCTGAAATTGCCTTTTGCTCAAGGTCTAAGCATGGCACATGACCGGATCCAGGATATAATGAGAATTTCAAAATAAAAAAAATGACATTTATGTATTTTACACATGAAAACTAATATTACTTATTATATATAAAAAACAATAACTTATCAAGTAAATTAAAAGATGAAAACAATAATCAACAAACTAACAATGTTCATATTGCCAGTGAGCGATATGGCACGGGCGAAAGAATTCTATGCCGACAAGCTTGGTCTCGAAGTTACGAAAGATTATCGCCAAAACGACGAAAACTGGTGGGTATCATTAACTCCTGGAGGAGAAATTACTATTACGCTCACCACGTACAAAGATTCCCGCGTGAAACCTGGGATGATGACGCTTTACTTTGCTACTTCAGACGTTAATGAGGCTCACAAAGAACTTGAAGGCAAGTCTGTTAAAGTCAATGAAATTAAAGATGACCTCTATGGTCCGGGATCAGGCGTTAAGTGGTTCAATGTTGAGGATCCTGACGGGAATATGGTTTATCTCGCTGAGAAATAATGTCAAGTTTCGATTAAAAAGGTATAATCCCGGCGTAATAAACCGGGCAAAATTTTAATAAAAAACAAAATGGAAAAAAGAAACAAAATTATCTATTGGATCGCCACAACTTTATTAGCTATTGGTATGCTTCAAAGTGGCATTTTTGCTGTGATTATTTCAAAACCTTGGGTTGACCTGGTTACGCATTTGGGTTATCCGGTTTATTTTTTATACATCCTCGGAACTTGGAAAATCCTGGGTGTAATCGCTATTTTAATTCCGAGGTTTAAATTGCTGAAGGAATGGGCCTATGCAGGATTCTTTTTTGCAATGACAGGTGCATTAATTTCGCATCTTGCGGTTGGTGATCATGAGATCAAAGCTATTCTTGGACCTTCTTTTCAAGCGCTTTTTGTTGTTGTCTCCTGGTATTTCAGGCCTGCGAATCGGAAGGTCAGCATGGTTTCTGAATAATATCCTTAATTTTACTCCAGAGTTTTAGAATTAAACATTATGAAAACTGGAGTTGTTAAAAACAGGAATTAAAAAGGTCATGCTACATTGTAACCCATTTTTATTATTTGACGGCAACTGTGCAGAAGCAATGACATTTTATCATCAATGCCTGGGCGGAGAACTTACTCTTACAAAGCTTTCTGAAACGCCAATGAAAGAAATGTTTCCACCGGAAAAGCATTCAAGAATTATTAATGCCTACTTAACTAGTGGCGCGATAGAAATTTCGGCAACAGACTGGATGGCATCCCCTGATTTTGACCCAATTCAAGGAAATACTTTTGCAATATTTATCATCGGCAATTCTTATGATGAACTGAAAATTGTTTTTGACAAACTTTCAAAAGGAGCTAATCAGGACAGGTTGCAAGACCTTCACGAAATGCCCTTTGGAATCTACGGACAGTTTTATGATAAATATGGCGTACAATGGATTTTTAAAGGAGATAAAAAAGGATAGAAACTTCTACTTTAAATAAATTGAATAATATAAATTTATGGGCAGCATAAAGGAATTGTCAGTAAAAGAACGTGATGAACTATTAAAGTCATTGAAAGCCCGTTTTGAGAAAAACATGAATAGGCATCCAAGGCTTGTATGGACTAAAATTCAAGCAAGGCTGGAAGCTGAAACTTCAGGGAAAAAACTGTGGTCGCTTAATGAAATGGAAAGAACCGGTGGAGAACCCGATGTTGTTAATCATGATAAAAAGACAGGAGAATACATTTTTTATGATTGTTCAACAGAAAGTCCCAAAGGCCGTAGAAATCTTTGCTACGACCACAAAGCGCTTGCGTCGAGAAGAGAACATAAACCCGAAAATAGCGCTTTAGATCTGGCAACCGAAATGGGCATCGAGCTATTAAACGAAGAGCAATATAAAGATTTGCAGAAACTTGGAAAGTTCGATGCTAAGACGTCTAGCTGGATATTAACCCCAGCTGATATCAGAAAACTAGGTGGCGCTCTTTTTTGCGACCGTCGCTACGACGCGGTCTTTGTGTACCATAATGGGGCAGAATCTTATTATGCCAACAGAGGGTTCAGAGGTTCGCTAAGAATCTGATTTTTTCTCACACTTTAACAATATTAACTACAAGTAATATTATCAGGAATCAAAATAAATAGACTACCAATACGATGAACAACACAAATCCTAAAGTTGACTGGTTCTTCACCAAAGCGAAGCAGTGGAAAGAAGAATATGAAAAATTGAGAATGATTATTCTCGATTGTGGGCTCACTGAAGAATTGAAATGGGGGGTTCCCTGTTACACCTTTGAGGATAAAAATATTATTCTTATTCATGGATTTAGAGAATATTGTGCAGTACTGTTTCATAAAGGCGTACTATTAAAAGATCCAAAAAAAATTCTCATACAGCAAACAGAAAATGTACAATCAGCACGCCAGATACGGTTTACAAATCTTACAGAAATATATGAGTTGGAGCCAGTGTTAAAAAAATACATAATGGAAGCAATTGAAGTTGAAAAATCAGGTGTTAAAGTTGAACTGAAAACTGCTAGCGAATATAAAGTGCCTGAAGAATTTCAGTATAAATTAGATAAAATTCCGGCTTTAAAAACTGCTTTTCATGCATTGTCACCAGGACGCCAAAAGAGCTACCTCTTTAATTTTTCTCAACCCAAATTATCGAAAACCCGCGAAGCCAGGATTGAAAAATATATCCCGAAAATTTTGGATGGTAAGGGATTGGATGATTAGCGGCAATTGAGATGAAAATAAACACGCCTTTAACTATATATTTGCAATAAACTTAAATAATTATTATGACAAACAATACCGTAACATTACACCGAGTCATTAAAGCAAAACCTGAAAAATTATTTCGTGCATTTACTGAGGCAAAAGCAATGTCATTTTGGCTTCCTCCGTATGGATTTTTAGGAGAGGTTCAGCATATAGATGCGCGTACAGGTGGTACTTATAAAATGTCTTTTACCAATTTTTCAACTGGAAGTAGTCATTCTTTTGGAGGGAATTTTATAGAAATAAAACCAAATGAATTTATAAAATAC
>Ga0207018_1065_pt1 | contig 18975 bp, 18 predicted proteins | sample Alteio_BWMinCont_52_FD_153476 | JGI IMG/M metagenome (GOLD analysis project Ga0207018, IMG submission 153476) | Enriched cells from forest soil in Barre Woods Harvard Forest LTER site, Petersham, Massachusetts, United States -... | ecosystem: Environmental > Terrestrial > Soil > Temperate forest >...
CGCACTCTTCTGAGTTTGTAGTTCTTGGGTTCTACATTTACATTTTCATCAGGCTTTGGTTGATGCTTGCGAACATAGTTTGCTCCTTTGCCGGGTTTGATTTTTGCTTCAGGGATATTCTTTGGAATTGGCGTGCTGTACAAATGGTATTTACCCTGTACCAGATACAGTTCTAATATCTGGTTGGTCTTATGTTTTATCTTATAGTTTTCAATATTCACATTATGATCAGTAAGCGGATACGTGTACAATGTATCAGCATATACGAAGTCAGTATCTATTTTCAACACATTGGTGTCCTTTGCAATAGCCCCTAAATTGATAGCGCTTTTACTATTTTGAAAAAAGTAAAGTGTATCATTCACTTTTATGGAGTCCTTATATTGAGCCACCACCATAATATGATCAAAAAAACTATCAAGCTTTACAGCGTATCTGTTCTTAATCCCATTTTCATCAGACAGATAGCTGAAGTAAGTAGAATCATAATCCATCGCACAGGTTTCGTTGGCTCCACTTTGGCTTATGCGAAGTAATTTGTTTCGGTTGGCGGTATAATTTGGGAAATAATAAATATCGTAGTTATTGTGGAAAGTATATTCCCGATTGGCCCCTACCCTTGCCAAAGAGGTTGATGGCCTGTTAGATGTAAAGGTTATACCCTTGCTGCCGTGTACAAAATGAGGGTCAATATCATCGTAGATATCATTAGTTAGCTGGTGCAAAGCCTGGGTACGAAAATCGAATGTATAGATATCACTCTGGCCATTATGCACGCCGCTTATTACTGCGGTATGTCCATTGTCCCCATATTCAAAGCTAAGTACCCTGTCCAATCTTGTTATGACCTGCTGATCGCTTTTACGTTTTCTCTTAATCTTTTCATCAGCATCATAGTGCATATAAAAAGGCTGTGATCGCTTTTCAAACACTACAGTGAGAATATTTCCCCGTGTACTCCAGTTTATGAGCGGGTATCCATAATCAAATACCCCTCGTCGACGATATCCCTCTTTATAAACAATTGTTTTTTTACCGGTCTTCAGGTCTACTACCCAGGCGCGAACCTTTCCTATATCATTGGTTACCACGCCTGCATAGTCTCCTTTGGGCGAAATATCCCACTGGGTGACAATACCCTTTTTAAAAACCCTTTTTAGCTTGGTGAACTCCTCCCCTTCCGGCGGCGAACCATTCTGCTTAGCGATTCGGGCTTGTTCATGGTTATACCAGTCATCATATACCTCATTAAAAGTTTTGCCAAGTACAAAAAGGTAGCCTGTTTCTATGCTTTTGTTGGCCCGCATGATGTAGATGATATTTGCCACCGCTGATTCTCCATACTCATCATTCACGTATTTCCACATACTGTGGCCTACCAATAGCTGCTCGGCTTCAGTAAGTTTCTTAAATTTCTTAAATCTTCCGGTTTCTATTCCGGCCTTGAGCCTATTTTCGTAGTCAGCGTTCCAATCCTCCCCAATATACTCAATAAGGCCTTCGATATACCATTGCGGTGCATTGAGCAGCACATTACTTTGTACGCGCTCCTGCAGGCTGCCACCGAATAATATCTCGTTCATAATAATACGAGATATACCCCGCCTTATCTGAGCCGCAAAATCAACATGATTACCATTGAAGTAGATAAAAGATGTAGTGTGCAGGGTTTTGGTCTTGCCTGCCGGATTGGTTACTTCCTCGTCAGGCGCATTGAAGTTGCTCTGCCTGAAATCGTTATAAGAATCGTAAATGATAAAAGTAACACGCTCGCCTAACGGATAATCAAGCCGGGTTTCAATATCTTTTAAAAACTTATTGCCTTGGGTAATCGTGTATTGTGCCAGTTCCTTGCCACCGGAATAAAAATACACATCAAAGTTTTCGGTGTGAAAAAAGTACCAGTCAAAGTCCTTGTACTGCAATACATTTTTGCCAAACTGTGTCTTAATACCTTGTCCATTACTATTACTTACCATACCCGCAAATAGCAGGCATAGGGCAATAGCCATGGTTTTAAAAGATATATTGAACTTGTTTTTAAAATACATGTACCGATAGACTTTTACAAGCCGAACCTATTTAGTCACAATAAAGAACCAAAAATAAGGCATTTTATTGTTAATTTGGTCTGTATTACTATTAAGAAAATTGCGTGCCAAATTGTTTCGATAAAAGGGGTCAGAAGGAAGAGGTCATGGATTAAGTCCTGAAGGCAACAAAATCAAAAATCAAAAATGATAAATGGTAAATGGCCTGGACAAAACCGTAATTCTCTTAAAAACTGTATATTTGTCTGCAAGCCAAGCAATACGATTATATGGAAACAATACAAAAAATAGAACAGCTTTTTGAGGAGATTCAGAAAGATCCTAATTGGCCAACAGATGATTTTTTTGATTTAATCTGGGTTAACACATCGCATTTGCCTAAAGCTGAAATCAGGACCCTGATGGATGAGGTTTATGACTGGGCTAAGGAACACGAGCAAAATCAACCTCATTTTTTTGCTATGGCTACTTTTTGTAATGCTGGTGTATATCATGTCTTTGATAATTTTATTGAAGCAATGCGCTATGCCAATATTTCACAAAAACTTTTCGAAGATATTAACGATGACGATGGCGTTGCCATCAGTAAAGTTGGAATAGGTTTCTCTTATAGGTCGATGGGTGAAATACAACCGGCCTTTAAATATTGCCTTGATGGGTTAGACCAACTTACCAAAACAGGCAAATTCAAGGTTTGGCAGATCATCGGGCTGTATTGCATAGGCGGAATATATGCAGAAACAAACCATGCTGATGAAGCTTTGGGGATGTTTCAACGTGGATTGGTTATAGCTGATGCTGTGGACAAATTATTTTTTAAAGCAAGGTTTCTGAACGGCATAGCAGGTATATATATGCGCCAAAAAAAATACGGAATGGCACTTGAAAAATACCAGGAGGCACTCGATCTGAATTACGACAACAATGACCGCAGCAGGAGCCTGACGGACCTTGGGGATTATTATTGCAAAATGGGAGATTACAAAAAGGCACTTGAATACAATGAACAGGCTCTGGCCTTAAGGAATGAAATGAAAATCGTTAATGGTGCTGTCACCAATATGATGAACATTGGGGAAATATCTGTAAAAATGGCTAAACTGAACGATGCAGTCACTATATATGAATCTGCATTAAAACTGGCAGAAGGGATGCAGGTAAAATCAAAGATGTACCAGATACATTATGCGTTGTCAGACATATATCTTAGCCTTGACAATCTTTCTAATAGCATGGCACATCTTATTGCCTATCAGCAAATACGGGAAGACGTGAACCATGAAGATATGGAACGCAAAGTAAAAAACCAGCAACAACTTTTTGAAGCTGAACTGACCCAAAAAGAAAATGCCATCATTAAAGCTCAGAAACTGGAGATTGAGCATAAAAACCATCAATTGGAAGAAACTATTGAAGAACTTACCATCACTAAAATAAGCCGACGTGCCAAAGCCATTACACTTTTTATTGCCGTTGCCCTGATTATCATAGAAGGGGTGATCAATCATTTTGTAGTAAGCAGGTATGCACATGATAATTTTTTTATATCATTAGCTGCAGAAGGGGCTATCGTGCTTATGCTTAAGCCTATAGAAAAAGCCGTTGAGCATTATTTACTCAGCAACGTGATCAAAAAGAAACGTGCGAGACAGGCATTGGAAACGAGTTTGGCATGAAATAAATTTGCTCTAAGACGGTTGGGTTCTTTTAGCGCATCCAGTCATCGCGTGCTATAGGCCTGGAGCGAACTAAATTATAGTTCCAGTTCAAACCTATATCGTAAGACTGCTTCCAGTATATCTATGTTAATATCTTTTAGCGTTTTAAATTTGATACAATATCCGCTCACGCTCGCCTTGCCTATTTTTTTTCCATACGTTTCGGATAAATATTTCTTATCCTCGATACCCATGATGTAGACAGATATCCCGGTTGTATTAGCACTTATGCCTATTTTATAAAAATCTCTTGTTGTGCCATTGGCATATTTTATAGTGTAAAATCCATACCCTATATTTGGGTTACTTACTATTTTATCATTGCCGTCTTTACCATCTAAAAACCATAATTTACATCCTGGCAATAGTTTAAGTGTACGCAAGTGCAATTCTTGCATTTCAGCACGTTTTGATTCAGGTTGGCTGCTGATGTACTCTTTGATTTGTTCTTCTACGTTCATTTTAAATATAAAATTACGAGTTCTTTATTTTGCCTTTTCTAGTCCAGGTTCATTTTTAGTGATCCACGTATTCATTTTCTTTTGATACGATTGCCTGGAAGCGTTTCATGATTTTTTATACAAATTTATCGCGCGCTTTCTACATTTACAAGGGGCTAATGTGACATTCTAAGGGTGGATTACGCCAATCCTTTTCTCAAACGGTAGCATGCACTGTGGTATTTCTACCTGGGGACAATTTGTCCCCCGCTCCACGCTAGCACTCGTCTCACCACGACTGCGATTTGGTTTTGAGTCTCCTGACGCTTTTTTCATTAGTTTTGAAAACATGATAGCCCGACAAATGCGAGAGGAGTATAAGCGCCGCCCTAAAAAAAGTACCCACTCATTAGCCGGAAATTATTATTGACGAAGTTGCCAGCCATTTGCTTGTTGTTGAAATACTGCTCCCATTGCAGCCCGAAATACAAGCCCGCTTTTGCTAAAGGAAAATATTTAAAAGCAAAGCGGCGATACTTGTTGTTTTCGTTTCCATTTCCCTTTGGGTTAGATAAAAAACTGTGCTGGGTCGGTATGGCCCATTCTACCATATAATTCCTGTAGCGATACTGAAGATTGACCAAGTCATAATCATTAGTTACGCTATTCGCGCTAAGTGAGTTCGCCGCTTCAAGCTTGCCCTGGTAGAAATATTCAAGACCGAAGTCCATATCCATTTTTTCCCATCTTACATGGGCTTGCGCACCGAGATCAAACCCAAACATCAGCCAGAAATTATCGATAGGTAACGGGTCCGTAAATCCATTCGGATTTATGGTTTCTCTGCCTCCAATGCCAAAGGTAGCTCCAACCAAATCACCAATATTAATGGGGAATGGCTTATGCTTAAATATCAATAAATCAAGTAGGGAGACCTGCATATGGCCATAAACACCGCCACCCGTTTGTGATGCCGGCAGCGACGGATAATCGCTGTGAGAAAACATAAGTCCGTAGTTAATTTCATCCAGGCCATAGGGCGACTGGGCTTTGCAGCAATTACCATTAACAAGCATCCATACAAAGAAGAAAACCGAGATGGCAATAATATAACACTGGTTATTAATCAATGATTTACGTAGCATAATAAATGAATATTTAAAATTCAAATACAAAATTATTTATCTCGTTAAAAAAATAAAATACTACTTTAGTAGTAGTTTATTGGAGAATGTTTTGGAAACATTTCGTGATAGATATTAACAGAAAATTAGTTCAAGACTTTTGGGATTCTGTAAATACCCAGTCATTGCTAAGGCAGGGAGAGGGCGCGAGTGGTTTGTAAATCAATCCACCCTAAATGAAATTTTTTGTGGCTTGCCTTGGTTGTAAGAATTAACCGCATCAATCATCTCCCTAAGCCAAAAGTGATCAAATAATATGAACAGCAGGACAACAACTTTTCTGGTAATAATAAATGGGCTGATATGTGGCTATGCAATCATCAATATATTTTTCTTTTCGCACCATCAAAGAACTTTGATTAATGATATCGTGCAAGGCATCTTGCTTGGCTTCGGGCTTGCATTTGTCTCAGCCCAAATTTTCGCAAGGATCAAAGCCACAAACGTTAACGGATGGATTACCATGTTTGGATTGGGCTTGCCCACCAACGGCATGTTTCTCCGTGCTGCACACGCACAAATATTTCCCGGCCCGGTAAACGTACCACAAGAGGCGATGTATTGGACAACGTCTGGAGATGGCGAAGGTCATCTATTTTCCGGAGCGAATGATTATAGGATGCACTTTCCGGCTGGCGGGCTTCCGCCGAATGATGCGTTCTGGTCATTGACCATGGGTAATGCAAAAAATCATTTTGTGCCAAATGCTATCAACCGGTACAGCGTGAGTGACCGATCGGGGCTGGTGCCGAACGCCGATGGCTCTGTAGATATCTATATTCAGAATACTGCTCCGGCGGATCATCAATCCAATTGGCTGCCAGCGCCTTCTGGCCATTTTATACTCTGGCTGCGCGTATATATACCCGGCGCGGCTATTCTAAGCGGCGAATACAAAATGCCGCCGGTTACCAAAATTAAAAAATATTGAATATGGCAAATGAGCATTTACTTATACTCGGTTCTATAATAGCGATCGTATGGTTTCTTGCCATCTACTTTTGGCCTAGCATGCTTATGATCGTGTACAAAAGAGCGATCCTGGTTAAAGGGTTTGGCGAAGGACCTGTCCCAATCAATACGCTGTATACGGAGCCCGAAGCCCTGTTTGCGGACCCTATTCATGTACCCGCTTCAGGTTCAAATTTGATGACGACCGGCGTCAACCGTGATACTCTTGCAACTGCAGGATGGTTAGACCTAAGTAAAGGGCCACAAATCCTGCATGTGCCAGACATGGCCGACCGATATTACAGTGTGCAGTTTACTAATCCATCCACTAATACTAATTTTGCCTACGTGGGCAAACGTACTACCGGAACCGTTGCTGGCACTTACCTCATTACAGGGCCCGCCTGGAAAGGACATGTACCCAACGGCATAACAGAGATATCCTCACCAAACAATTCAGTGCTTCTTCTTGGCCGCACCTTCGTCGAAAACGATAGGGACATACCATTGGCCTATACGCTTGCAAAGCAGATAAGGCTTACCCCATACAGTTCATAATAAGAATGCTCTCACTCGGTGTTTTGCAAAAGCTGCGATTGAGTGGGAGTAGAAAGTAACAAGTCTTGTACTGTAATGCTTAAGATTTTTAAGCAGCAGTTATTGCTCTTTTTAATTCCCTTCTTTTTGCAGGCGATAATGACATTGATTCTAACTCTTTAGCATGCATCATTTTCATTTTTTCAATATCATATTTCACCTGTATATTCATCCAGGTTTCCGCATCTATATCAAATATTTTTTCTAATTTAATTGCTATCAGAACTGTTATATTTCTCTTACCACTAAGCAGCAGGCTTATTTCGGATTTTGACATTCCCAGGGCAATAGCTAAATCTACTTGTTTCATTTCCCTGGCTTCCATTTCATCCTGTATATATTCACCAGGCACAAAAAGGTTCCCGGGTATTACATCATTTGCCTTTTTGTTTTTTAAATCATTCATAATGTTTTGATATTTCGTTTACCATTACTATTTGAAGTTTACGGTCACTGATCTGAACCAGGATTAATCTATACTGATCGTTAAGCCTTATTGAACACTGTCCTTTTTTATTTCCCTTAAGTTGCTCAAAGTTAAGGCTTCTGAATTGCGATAAGTTTTCCAGTTTTGGAATTGCAATTAAAAGCTGAACCTTTTTCTTATATTGCTTAATAATATCTTGTGAAAACTTCTGCTTTCCTTTCATGTTACTCAAAGGAGTTTCATAAAGTTTAAGCAATTCTTCCGTTGCAAAATATATTATCATTTATTAAACACAAATCTAAACTAAAAAGTTTACAATTCTGTAAACTTTAATATATTAAATTTATAGATAGGACGGGAATTAGAAAAGAGGCCACTGGGAGCACAAAGAAATCAACATCCTAATCCTCAAGAATTTACCCCATCACTTCCAGATCACCTCTTTAAACCTCTCATTGGGCAATCCAAAAAAATTGCATTTCCAATCACTTTGCGCAAAGAAATCAAGTCCAAACCATTGCTGTTTATTATTCAGAAGTTCTTGGGCAGCAATATCCCAGTCAATATTTAAGAATTTATCTTCGCAGGTTTTCTTTTTTTCAATTATCTCATCATATTCAAAACAATCGTACTCAAAATGTAAAATTTCAAAAACATTCCCAAAACGGTCAGCGTAGTCCATTGAAAAATCAATACCCCATTTAGGCTGGATATTAATGATTTTATAAAGTAAAAAATTTGCATTTGCAAACTCTTTCAATTGGGTAAGCGCCTCACCTGCATATCCTTTCCTTTCAAACAAAAAAGCATGATTTAAATAAGGGCCTTCAAAAGGCAATTGTTGGTCAGGTTTATATATCCAATCCATTCGTAATGTTGTTTCTTGCCTGTGATTTTGAATTTCAGCGCCATTAGCTTTGGCAAAAATGCCTTCAAGTTCAGTGAGCCGGTAGCCGTTTTGATCAAATAAATCGAGGAATATCGGGTTAGAAAAAATATCCTCTTCAGGATCACTAATGGGCTTTCCCCAATATGGATCAGGATTAAACTGGTTATTCGTGAGTATTAAGCTATTTTTCATAATTCAAATTAAAACATTTGCTGTCTATTTGTTTGATAAAAAATCACAACAACAAAGTGCTAAAATAAAACTTTTTCTGATTTCAAATGATTTTGTAATCCAGGAAAGATCGGGATTATTAAATTATTAATCGCACAGGTCAGATTTAGCTTTTATTAACCTTTGGATTGTCCACATGCTGCCAATGACACGAAACAATTCATCAAAATTATTTTTATATATTTGCTAAGCATATAGGATGATGGATGCCGTCGGGAAAATGGTTACTGCAAACTATATCTTTTAAATATTATTACTTCCCGAAGTGGTCCTTAACAAATTTGTCAATTAAAAATACAAACTAATGGCAATGCATAAAAAACAATTTATAAGTATTATTTGGGGATTATGCCTTTGTTTTACGTCCATCGCACAGAATTTTAACATGGTCGCCAATATCAATCCAAAGGGCAGTTCTAACCCCGTGAATCTCACAGTTTGTAATAACAAACTTTTCTTCAGCGCAACAAATGGGGTAAATGGGAACGAGCTTTGGGTGACCGATGGAACAGCTGCCGGGACCCATATGGTGAAAGACATAAATCCCGGGGCTGCCAGTTCTTATCCAATTAATATTATTGCTTACAACAATAAAGTTTTTTTTTCAGCCACAAATGGTAGTTCAGGATATGAGTTATGGGTGAGCGATGGAACTGAAAGCGGAACTGAAATGGTAAAAGATATTAATCCAGGAAGCGCTAATTCAGCAGTCTCCGAACCGATTGTATTTAATGGCAAGTTGTATTTCTCGGCCAACGATGGAACCGATGGATTTGAACTGTGGATGAGCGATGGAACGATGCCAGGAACAGAATTGGTAAAAGATATTTTCCAGGGACTACCAAATTCATATCCGGAAAATTTTACCATTGTTGGCAATAAGATGTTTTTTTCAGCTGCCAGCAGCGTCAGCAGCCGGGAATTATGGATAACAGACGGGACATCAAGCGGAACGCAAATGGTGAAAAACGTTTATCCCGGCACTACAAATCCTACTAATGCGCCATATGCTCAATTAAATGGAAAACTGTATTTTTCAGCTAATGATAATACAAACGGATATGAACTTTGGGCTAGCGATGGCACTTCAAATGGCACCGTTATGATTAAAGACATTAATGCAGGCTCCGGGAGTTCTTATCCAACTGGTTTTGCAGTAATAAATAGTAAACTTTATTTCGATGCTTTTGATTTAACACATAATACAGAACCCTGGATAAGTGATGGAACGGAAGCCGGGACACAACTCCTAAAAGATATAAATCCGGGAGCTAATGGTTCCGCAGCTATGTATTTTACAGAATATGCAGGCAAATGCTATTTTCAGGCTGATGATGGCACACATGGTATGGAACTTTGGGTAACCGATGGTACAACCAATGGTACACAATTGGTAAAAGATTTGGCGCCTGGTGATTCATATCCGTTTGAATTTACTGTGTATAATTCTGATTTATATTTTATTGCTGATACCGGGGGAATAGCAAATCGCGTACTTTGTGTAACTGATGGCACCTCAGCAGGCACACAAATAATTGCCCCAAAATCAAGTACCATTGAAAATCCTCTTGCCAATTCCTCGGAATTGATTGAATATAATGGTTCGCTATATTTTATGGCTAACTTTGATACTGCAGGCGCTGAATTATGGAAAATGACTTCAAGTGGCGTTAATGCTATTCTAAAAGAAATAGTGACCAACCTGATATCTGTCTATCCAAATCCTGTTTCCGGCGATAAAATAATTCTTCGAAATGCAGCAAACAAGGATATTAAAGGCCAAATTGAAATTCTTAGCCTCGATGGAAAAGTAATATCCACTATATCAGATAAAGTAGAACAAACCTTATCGGCTATTAAAATACCTTATTCCATAGCCAACGGGGTTTATATTATCCGGGCAACCTCAACAGATAGTATTTATTATCAAAAGTTAGTAATTGAAAGATAATCAGTAATGATTCAATATAAATATGTCAATTAAAATATAATATCATGACAATGCATACTAAACAATTTATTATTTTTATTGGTGGGTTATTACTATGTTTTACCGCTGTAGCACAGACTTTTACCAGGATCGCCAATATTAACCCAAACGGAGATTCCGCGCCTCAGGATCTTGTAGTTTGTAATAACAAACTGTACTTCAGAGCAACAAATGGCGTCAATGGGTTGGAATTATGGGTAACTGATGGTACTGCTTCCGGCACTCAAATGGTAAAAGACATTAATCCCGGCGCTGCTAATGGAAATCCCTCAACTTTGATTTCTTACAATAATAAACTTTATTTTTATGCAAATGATGGCAGCTCAGGAAATGAATTATGGGTAAGTGATGGTACTGCTGCCGGCACCAACATGGTGAAAGATATAAATCCCGGGAGTGCCAGTTCTGCTTATGTTTCACCAATTGTTTTTAATGGCAAGTTATATTTTACTGCGAATGATGGAACCGATGGGGCTGAATTATGGATGAGTGATGGCACTGCCGCTGGAACGCAAATGGTAAAAGACATCTTCCCGGGGGCAACCGGTTCAATTCCGGCTAATTTTACAATTGTTGGTAACATGATGTTTTTTTCAGCATCAAGCAGCACAGGTAGTAAGGAGCTATGGATCACTGACGGTACACCTGCCGGAACCCGTATGGTAAAAAAAGATGTATATCCAGGCAATACAAGCGTCACCTATGGGCCATACGGCTCATTAAACGGAAAACTATACTTTTCCGGGGGTACTGATACTTTCGGTCAGGAACCCTGGGTGAGTGATGGCACTTTAAATGGGACAGTAATGCTAAAAGATATATACCCCGGTATCTATAGCTCTGGCCCTACCGGTTTTGAAACTGTTAACGGCAAACTTTATTTCAGTGCATCTGATCCAACCAATGCTAATGAACCCTGGGTTAGTGACGGCACAGCAGCCGGAACACAACTCCTAAAAGATATAAATCCTGGGGCTACATCTTCATATGGATCTGGTTTTATAGCTTATAACGGCAAATGTTATTTTACTGCAAATGATGGCTCACACGGTTCACAACTTTGGGTGACTGATGGAACAACCAATGGCACTGAAATGGTACCGGGCATGGTACCAGGCAGTTCATCGCCTGGTACCCTTACGATCTATAACAATGATTTATACTATGTTGCTGATACTGGTGGTAATTCAGATCATAACTTAATGCTAACAGACGGAACTGCAACAGGCACCCGATTAATAGCTCCTAACACGGCATCAGTAGTAGATCCGCTTAGTTTTACCAGTGAAATGGTAGTGTACAATGGTTCATTGTATTTTAGGGCAAATTATGATACGGCTGGTTCTGAATTATGGAGCTTAACATATACAGGCACAGGCATTAAAAATGAAATAATACCAACCCAGGTAACAACCTATCCAAATCCTGTTACCGGGAATAAATTATTTCTGCAAAACCCGGAAAAGCTGGACTTTAAATCTAAAATTGACATCCTTAGCCTTGAAGGGAAAATTATATCTACGGTTCAAAATAACGCCGGACAAATATTCTCCGGCATTGACATACCATATTCGATACCAAATGGTGTTTATTTACTTCGTATCATTTCACAAGATAAAATATATTATCAAAAGTTGGTAGTGGAGAGATGAGTAATGGGTAATGGGTATTGAGAAGTGAGATTTGAGTACTGAGAAATGAAGTGAGTCGGATCGCGAATTGCTCCCTTTTGTCATCTCGACGCAGGAGATATCTGGAGGCGGGCAAAAGCAGATTAGCTTCGCTGAGCCTTCGGGTTCTTCGACAAACTGCCAATGACAGTTTTATGCAGCATTCACAATATCAATAAGTTGAAAATTATGTTTTTTCGCTAAAACTATTATTGTTTTTAACTCTTTTTCCTTCAGTATTTGCTCATATTTTTCTTGTCCAGCTTCAACATATTCCGTACCAAACCTTAATAGGTTGTAATAAGCTTCAGCTATTTTTCTTCCTCCGGCCTTTATTGCGATTTGTGGTCCCTTTCTTGCCCTTAACCTTCTAACAAACACCCCAATGGCAACGTATTTGCTATTTATGAGTGCCTGGGCACTTTCTCTAAATATTTGACCAGCTTTTTGCCCGTGGCCTGCCTTTGCCCTTCGTTTTCTTTTGCCTGTCTGGTTCTGTCCCGGTGAAAGTTGGCACCAGCTTACAAAATGTTTGACTGTTGGAAAGCGCTCCATGTCCGTACCTGTTTCACCGATTAACCTCAGTAAGGTATAATCATTTAGCCCCGATATACTTGTGGGGTTGGCACCGCATATCTGGACAAGAGAGGAATGCAGGTCTTCTATTTTAGGATGGTGGTGCCTGGCGGGTTTTGGGGCGCTTATATCTTGCACAGGGGATTTGCCGTTGCAGAGTTCTTCAAGCAACCCTTGTATTTTTTGATCTATCACATCCAATTTGTTTTGATGAAGCTTCCAAAGCCCCAGGTTTTGTGCCAGGATAAAAAGGTAAGTGTCGTTATAATTGCCTTCCAATGCAAGCAGTACCTCTTTGGATTTGTTTTTTCGTATCCTGGCATCACAAAGCATCAGGAGCTTTTCCCTGTCTCGTTCCCCGCTAAGAATGGCCTCAATCATTTTGATGCCACTTGCCCCCTGTATCTGTGCAATAACATTGGTGAGTTTGATGTTCATCAGTTCAAGGCCGCGCTGCATCTTGTTTACATATGTGGCACCCATTTCGATAATGTCAAGACGTTCCCTCACCAAATAACGGAGTTCTTTAAGCTTGCCTTCAGGGACATAACTTTCTGTTAACAGGCCTGCCGCGAATTTCTTTTGTATCCACTGACAGTCCTTTACGTCTGTTTTTCTGCCCTTGACCTGTCTGACCTCTTTGGGGTTTACCAAACATACCCTAATGCCTGCTTCTTCGAACATCGAATAAAGGTTGATCCAATACACCCCTGTCGCTTCCATGGCAACACGCTCTACACCACGGCCTTTCATGTCTGAAATGCATTGCCTGAAGTCTTGGGTAAATGTACCGTAAGAAATAACGTCCACACCATTTGTGGAAACGAAAATTTTTGCCGACCCAATATCAATCCCCGCTGAGTTTGGGTTTACTGTTTGAAATGTTGTTAAATTTGACATATAAATTTTTGATTTAGAAAAAGGCGATCCAAAAGCCCAAAAAGATTATAAATTAAGGCAGGCTGCCAAACGGGAATACCAACGCAAATGGTGTCACCAAAAAATAATTTGTATGTCTTTGGAGCAATGCTCAGGTTCAGGAACGAATCACTAACGAAATGAACTGCTATACTGCTTGAGGATTGCCTTTTTTCTTACGAAAATAAAGACCTCCAATTAGAAAAAGTAAACCAGCACGACCATTCTTGCTGTCATTGCCAAAATAAATTATGAACGGAGTGAATGTTACCCCACTCAGTATGACAAAGATTGTTGCTTGAATAGTATACCAAACAAAACCAACTCCTAAATGGTTAAAACAAGCGATAACCTTAAAAAATTAAAAACTATGGCAACCAAATATGGAAAAAAAGCCGGCGAAAAAGTAAAACGCGCCATGCACGAAATGAAAGAAGGTGAATTGGAAAGCGGACGCAGTCATAAAAAGGTAACCAATCCTAAACAAGCAATCGCTATCGGACTTAGTGAAGCAAGAAAAGCGGGCGGAAAAGTGGCAGAGAAGAAATGAGAAAGAGGAACAGAAAGAGAAAGAGATTCTGAAATCCTGGTAGCGTTATATGCTCTTTCTACTTGTTTTTGTGTTACTTATATTAATTACACACCCCTAGCCCCTCTTGTTAGAGGGGAATTTGGCCGGAGCGAAATTGACAATGTAGTACTTTTAATGTTTTTATGGTAAGATGTTTTGCGTCCAGTTTCACCGCTTTTACCCTGACTGACGACTGACGACAAACAACTCACAATTCTTCTGCGCCATTCATCGCGAAGCAACGAACAACGAACAACTAACAACGATCAACTTTTTTTACCTGTCCTATACCTTTGAATCAAAAAATAATGCTACCTTTGCCCCTCATTTCACATTAATAATGCAACAGTACGAAACAATTATTATTATAACTCCGCTTCTTACCGAGGACCAGATGAAAGAGGTCGCCGCTAAGTTCCGCGATTACTTGACTAGTAATCAGGCAGAGTTGGTGCATGAGGAAAACTGGGGATTGCGTAAGCTTGCTTACCCAATCAAAAAAAAGTCGACCGGTTTTTACAACCTCATTGAATTCAAAGCCGATCCGTCTTTAATACAGAGACTTGAGATCGAATACAAACGTGACGAAAGGGTTTTAAGGTTCCTAACCGTGGCTCAGGATAAACACGCGATGGCCTTCAGCGAAAGAAGGAAACGTGGTGAGTTTAAAAGGACAGAAAGAAAAGAACGCGTACCTGTAGAAAGGGACTAAAACTAAACTTAAAACAATGGCAGTTACCAATTATAAAAACATATTCATCAATATTACGCCGCAAGAAAGGCCTAATAAGAAGAAATTTTGCTGGTTCCGCAAAAACAATATCAAGTATATTGATTACAAGGATCCTGATTTCTTGCTTCGTTTTGTAAATGAGCAAGGCAAAATGTACCCGCGTCGTATCACCGGCACTTCATTGAAGTATCAGCGCCAACTGGCTTCCGCTATCAAACGCGCACGCCACGTAGCTCTGTTGCCTTATGTATCAGACTCATTAAAATAATAAGGAAGCAATGGAAATTATTTTAACACAAGATGTGCCGAGCCTGGGATACCGTGGCGACATCGTAAAAGTAAAGCCGGGCTATGCACGCAACTTTCTTATTCCGCAAAAAATGGGTATGATAGCTGATGCGGCTAACCGTAAAATTTCAGCAGAAAATCTGAAACAAGGCGTTAACAGGCTTGCTAAACAAGGAAAAGACGCACAAGCGCTTGCCAACCTGCTCAACGAAACAACTATAAATATCGCTGTGAAAACAGGAGCCAGTGGAAAGATATTCGGATCAATTACTACCCTTCAAATTGCACAAGCATTGAAGGAGAAAGGTTTCGATATTGACCGTCGCAAGATTCACCTGGTAGAAGAGATCAAGACCGTGGGTGAATTCCACGCTTCAGTTGATCTTCACAAAGAAGTGAAAGGAACTATTAACCTACACATTACCAGCGAAGAAGCAGCGTAATTTCAATGATCAATGATCAATTAACAATGATCATTTGACCGGCAATAGACAAATGGCTCCGAAAGGGGCCATTGTTGTTTAACATATATTAACGGTCATTATTTATTAGAAGCGGTACATTTGTTGCAACATATATCTAAAATATTTCCCATATGAACTCTATTCTCACTTTAACACTTGCAGCCTTGATTGGAGGCTGGTTTTCGTTCAAGAAAGCCCCTGCCAAAGTTGGCGATGAAACTCTTTCTAATAATATTTACGATTATAGCTTTACCGATATTGATGGCAAGCATGTAAAGCTAAGTCATTTTAAAGGCAAGAAAATCATGTTTGTAAACGTTGCTTCAATGTGTGGCAATACTCCACAGTATGAGCAACTTGAAGCTATGAGCAAAAAATATGCTGACAAACTGGTGATCCTTGGTTTCCCGTGCAACCAGTTTGGTTTCCAGGAGCCCAAAGGCAAGGATAGTATTAAAGATTTTTGCACCAAGAAATACGGGGTTACTTTCACGCTAAGCGATAAGATCGACGTGAAGGGTAGCAACCAGTATCCAATCTACAAATGGCTTACCCAAAAGAGCTTGAACGGTGTAATGGACAGTGAGGTAAAATGGAATTTCCAAAAATATCTAATCGATGAGCATGGCCATTTTGTACAGATGTTCGCCCCCAAAATGAAACCTGATGATCCGAGTATAATTGCTGCTATAGAGAAGTAGTTGATCGTTGTTAGTTGATCGTTGTTAGTTGTTAGTTGTTCGTTGTTCGTTGAATAGTTAAAAGTTGAAGGTTAAAAGTTAAAGGTTTTGCTTTCGCATGAACATCACGTTTAAGTATTACTTTTTCTTTATTGTCGTTCTATTACAAGGATGTTCTTATCTGGATGATATTAATACTAAAAGGCTTTTCCATCATTTTGTCAATGAGCATTTAAACGAAAACTTTGATTCTTTTCAAAACATTAATATTTCGATCAGGGAACATGATAGAGAAGGAAATGTAGCATTAGTGACTAACAACAATACCAAAGGCTGGATTTATTGGATTTGGATAAATGATAAGACGGATCTCATAAAAAAGACAAAAATCAGCTTATCAAGAAATTTAGCCAGTTTGGATACTGCTAAAATGAAGATTTTAGCTCATAAATTTATGAAATACAATATGGTGTATTTAAGTGTGGATAGTACGCACAATGCCTATTTTACTACTATTGATCGATCGATTTTGATTCAAGTTAACAATGAAAAGTTCGTGCCATCTAATTACAAAAAGGGATGGCACCATATAAAAGGCAAATGGTTTGAGAACATGGACTATTAATAAATCGCGTCAGCCAACCTTTAACTTTTAACTTTCAACCTTTAACAGCCGCTATATTTTTTTTAAGCCCCTCAAATTTAGGGCGTTTGAATGGGGAGCTTTCAAACACTTTATCGAAGATGTCTTCAGTTATTTCGTCCCAGTCTTGTTTACTCAGTTCCAGTAAACCGAGGATTGGAGAGAATTGAGGCTCTTTTGTTGGCTTTGAAAACCGATTCCATGGGCATACATCCTGGCAAATATCACATCCGAATATCCAGTTGTCAAGCTTGTTATGATATTCCTGTGGGATGTTCTCCTTTAACTCAATCGTGAAGTAAGATATGCATTTGCTGCCATCTATCTTATAAGGCTCTATAAGGGCATCTGTGGGGCAAGCATCAATACATCGGGTACATGAGCCACAATAATCTTTTATGGGCTTATCATATTCCAGTTCAAGGTCTACAATCAACTCTGCAATAAAGAAGAAGGAGCCATCAGTTTTGGTAATGATGTTGGTATTCTTGCCCATCCATCCAAGTCCACTCTTTTTGGCCCATGCCTTATCCATCACCGGCGCTGAATCCACAAATGCTCGACCGTTCACATCTCCAATTTCAGTTTTGATGAAATGATGCAACTCTTTCAGCTTCTTCTTTAAGACTTTATGATAGTCTTTGCCATAAGCATATTTAGAGACCTTATATTGGCTATTGGTTACATCCTGTTCTTTTTCTGGAAAGTAATTTAGCAATAATGATATTACCGACTTCGCTCCTGGCACCAGTTTCCTTGGATCCAGACGCATATCGAAATGGTTTTCCATGTACTGCATCTTACCTTGTCGGTTTTGGGAAAGCCATTGTTCTAATAAAGGGGCTTCTTCTTCCAGGAAATCCGCTTTTGATATACCACAAAACGAAAATCCGAGGCGGGCGGCTTCGGATTTGATAAGGCTGGTATATTGGGAAATTATCAAGCTTGGAGAATAATTTTATCTATATTAATTCAATCATGAATATTTTATTATTTCCATGAAAATGAGAAATTGCAAAGATTTAAAGGTTTAAATTTAATTTGATTTCCATCGACGTCTATCAGTTTTTCGTAGAAATTTCTGCTGGATGTGTAGCCATTAATATAAATGAATTTGCCGTCTGGAGTCCAATGAATGTTATTAATGGCACCTGGTTTATTGCGAAATGGACTAAATATTAACTTCTTTGAATCATTATTCAGATCATAAAGCCAGATTGAGTTGTCTTTTATATACGCAATCAGATTCAATGTAGAATTCCAAACAGCTTCTTTACTTCCTTCAATAAACTTAATGTCCTTTTTCTTATTTAAGTCAAATATGTATGAACCTGAAATTGTACTGTCATGTGCATTGAGCAAGTGTCCCGATAGCCAAAGCTCATGTTGCTTACCTATCGAATAAACAAACATAGCCCCGTCAGGAGACCAGGGAGATTCTGCAATTAACAAGTCACCATTTCTATTAAAATTGTCTATTCTCAATTCAATTTTGTTTTCTGCCAAACTCAAAATATTCAAATTCTCCGTTCGGCTGAAACCTGAAGCGAAGCTACCATCAAGATAACTTTCAGTAAACAATATTTTATCATCATTATTGTCAGGATAATACCAACCCATAAAATGTCTTGCCGGATTTAATATCAATCTTTTTACCAATTTTCCAGAAGTGTCAACAATAACAAGATTACTATGATAGTCGGCAGCTTTATTATTATCTATTTCTTCACCAGCAAGTAGCCTGTTTGTGTTATGTAACCAAACAAATCCAAACATTCTTATCGTTTCTGAATTAGAGTCTTTTGAAGATAAGCTAAAATTACTTACAAACTTACCAGATTTATTAAAAATACATTTGGTTCCCACTCCCGATTCAGTTTTAACCAAAAAGATTGGCAGATTTTTATTAGGCAATCCCGTTTGTGTTTTCGTAGTTTTACATGAAAACGAAACT
>Ga0207018_1066_pt1 | contig 18635 bp, 20 predicted proteins | sample Alteio_BWMinCont_52_FD_153476 | JGI IMG/M metagenome (GOLD analysis project Ga0207018, IMG submission 153476) | Enriched cells from forest soil in Barre Woods Harvard Forest LTER site, Petersham, Massachusetts, United States -... | ecosystem: Environmental > Terrestrial > Soil > Temperate forest >...
ACATGACCTGGAACTGGTAAATAAAATGGGATTAAAAGTAGTTCACTGGACTTATGCAAGTGGCGATCCTGATAAAAACATCAAGGCGCCAGCCCTTGAAAATGAAATAAATACAATGACCAAACCAGGTGATATCCTGATATTCCATATTAATGGACGCGGCTGGAGCACAGGTCAGGCATTGCCACAAATAATAATTGAGCTAAAAGCCAAAGGATATAGCTTTGTGAGACTGGAGGATGTGGTGCATTAACTATTTGATAATGTGATAATGAGACAATGTGATAATTAAGGTTTTGTCATCTTCTGCACTAAAATCAGTTTTATCTATAATTTATAAAAATTTGCGCCAGCCAATTATCTCATTATCACATTGTCTCATTGCCTCATAGTTCAGGCCTCTTCCACAAATTTAAAGTCAATAGTTCTTTGTTGCAAGTTTGCTTCAAGGACTTTTACTTTTACAACATCACCAAGCTGATAGGTAACGCCTTTGTTCTGACCGCGAATTAAATACCTGGCCTCATCAAGCACATAAAAATCATCATCAAGCGAACTCATTCTTACCATGCCTTCGCATTTATTTTCGATGATCTCAACATAAATCCCCCAATCAGTAACTCCGGAAATCAGTCCTTCAAACTCCTCACCTACTTTGTCCATCATAAACTCTACTTGTTTATATTTGATGGATGCACGTTCCGCTTCAGCAGCTCTTATTTCCATTTCTGTAGAGTGCTTAGCTTCAGCTTCTATATGCTCCTGGTCTATATCTTTTTTATTATTAAGATAATGTGCCAAGAGCCTGTGCGCTATTACGTCAGGATAGCGTCGAATCGGTGAAGTGAAATGGGTATAATAATCAAAGGCCAAGCCGTAGTGGCTGCTTTTATGTGTTGTATATATCGCCTTTGGCATTGTGCGGATAGCGAGGTTTTGCAAAAGATTCTGCTCAGGTTTTCCTTCTATTTCTGTCAACAACTTATTCATAGAATCAGCTGTGCTTTTTGAAGAACTGAAATTAAGCTTGTGTCCAAACCTCGCCGCTACTTTGCTAAATGCATCCAGTTTTTCTTCTGAAGGAGTATCATGTACCCGATAAATGAAAGGACGATTATGCAATTGCTGGTCTTTCTTGAAGATAAACTCAGCCACTTTACGGTTAGCCAGCAACATAAAATCTTCAATAAGCTTATTTGAGTCTTTTCTTACTTTTTTATAAACTCCGAGTGGCTTTCCGTTTTCATCCAAAACAAATTTTACTTCTTCCGTTTCAAACGATATAGCGCCATGGGCAAATTTCTTTTCACGTAGTTTATATGCCAGGTTATTCAATGTTAAAAGTTCAGATGCATAAGGTCCTTCACCTGTTTCAAGCACTTCCTGGGCTTCTTCATAAGAAAATCTTTTATCCGAACGAATGACCGTTCGCCCATACCATTCTTTCTTTATATTTGCGTTCCCGTCTAAAACAACCACCACAGAAAAGGTGAGTTTATCTTCATCCGGCCGAAGTGAACACAATTTGTTTGAAAGATTTTCCGGCAACATAGGTATCACGCGGTCAACAAGATATACGGATGTGGCTCTTTCGAGAGCTTCTTTGTCAAGTTCTGTTCCTTCCAATACATAGTGCGATACGTCAGCGATATGTATTCCAATTTCCCATTCCTCATTCCCTAATGATCTTACAGACAAAGCATCGTCAAAATCTTTTGCATCTACAGGGTCAATCGTGAATGTTGTAATCCCCCTAAAATCCCAGCGCTTTTCTATTTCTTCTTGTGTTATTTCATCTGATATGGCATCAGCTTCCTCGACCACTATCTCAGGAAATTCTTCAGGTAGATCAAATTCCGCGATAATGGCATTCATTTCGGTACTATGTTCACCCGGTCTTCCCAAAACACGTTCTACTGCCCCAATAGGACTTTTTGAACCTGCAGTTGGCCATTCTATTATTTTAACGAGAGCCTTATCGCCATCCATACCCCCATTTATCCTACTTATTGGAATAAAAATATCTACCGGTACCTTTTTACTATCAGGGACGAGGAACGCAAATTTTTCATGAACCTGGAGAATTCCGGTAAATGATTCCTTCTTTCTCTTAATTATTTCGACAACTTCCCCTTCCGGGCGTCTTGCCGGGCGGCGAGCATAAAGTAATATTTTAACGATATCCCCCTGGAATGCCCCATTCATTTTTGCAGGAGCGATAAACACATCTTCTTCTACCCCTTCAACAATAATATAAGCAGAACCTGTTTTAGTCATATCCACCTTGCCTTCTGCAAATTGGGTCTGAATGACTGATTTATATTTTCCTCTTTTTATTTCCTCAAGCGTACCATTTTGCTGCAATTCTTCCAATGCCTCAATAAGTGCAGCTTTTTCGGCGCTGCTCCTCAAATTAAGACGTTCTGCCATTTCTTTATAATTGAAAGGCTCTGAAGAATTTTCCCTGAGAAAATTTATTAATGAACTTTTTACTGATCGTTTCCCCTTTGATGCGCCTGATTTTGACTTTGAGCCTTTAGGCGTAATTTTTACTTTTCTTTTTCTGGTCACAGATTTTATTTGAATAATGCGTGACTTGCTAAATGCAATACAGTCAAATGCATGATAATTAATAAATTAAATACTTAAACCCCCGTTTAAGTTAACTATACAAAGTTATACTTTTAATTGATAACACTTATTAACGGTATTATGTGCGAATTAAAGTTAAGATTTATACTTACGACCAATAATCATCTTCAAAAATGCTGGCATTGAAATAGTACCTATTTAGTTTTATAATAAAAAAGCATATCCATTTTAAAAATTCTGTGTAATTTGTCAAAGGTTAATGAAAAGTTAATATTAGGAAAGGAATGAGAAGGCGTATTTGTTTAGTTGGGTTTCTTGTATTGAACTTTTTTAGACTGCATCTATATGCCCAAGACTGCACTGTAACTCATTATTCCGTAAATGATGGCCTATCACAAAGTTCTGTATATCACTTCCTTGAAGATCGAAATGGATTAATGTGGATCGGTACAGGTGATGGACTAAATCTTTTTAACGGATACGAATTCAAAGTTTTTAAGCACCAAATGGAACAGGAAGGATCCATTAGTAACAATACAATCAGGAGTATAAACCAGGATAACAAGGGACAAATATGGATCGGGACTGAAAACGGCTTGAACAAATTTGATAGCATTAGCGAAAATTTTTACCGTGAACCAAATCCTTCATTTCCGCACGTCAATCCTACAAACAATGTCTTATCCATTATTGAAAATAAACTTATTGATTTCATTCCGGGTACGGGAATCTTTCAATTTGATACTAAAAATAACACCTTTAAATTAATTGGCAAAACAGATTCATGCCAGGATGCATTTACAAATACATTTTTTAACGCAAACGAATATTATTTAATCAGCAATAGCAAACTTGGTAAATTTAATTCTGATAAAGGAAGAGTTGATTGGTATATTAATGGAAAAAATGGTTATAAAATATTATATTTAAATAAATTAGGGAAAGGAGATGAATTACTTATTAGAACTCCAAAATGCCTGGAAATTTTTAATGTTAACACAAAACAAATAAACAGCCCAATAAACTATCCTCCATTAATTCCATTTATATATAATGAAGTAACAAGTATATGCATTGATAAAGACAATAATTATTGGATTGCAGTAGAAGGTGATGGATTATTTGCGTATACTGCCGATGGAAAATTATTAAAACACTATTATGACCAAAATGCCCTTTATTCGTTTAAACACATAGGAATTTTATATTGTGATTCAAAAAATAATATTTGGGCCGGAACTCAAGATGCAGGATTTTTTAAAATCACTCTTGCATCAGAAAAATTTAAACTTTTCAATATCAATTCTGGAGAAGCATATCACATAAGTTCAAATTTTATCAAATGCTTCTATAAACATGACAATGACTTACTTGTGGGTACATTTGATAAAGGACTAAATATTATAAATACGCAAACAGGCAAAATACAATGGTTTGAGCATAATTCAAAAGATGATAAAAGCATCTGCAGTAATACAATAAATGCAATAGATACAGATAGAGAAGGTCATATATGGATCTGTACCGAAGATGGTATATGTTTATATAATGCTGTAAAAAAAACTTTCCAAAAAGTATTAACTCCAAAAAGAATGTCCATTGATAATTTTACACCATTTGTATTTCAAACGAATACTGGTCTGTTATATACAAGGCTATATGATGGATTGTATCTTTTAAAATTCAAAAATAAAAAGTGGCAAGCTGAATTATATACACATAACCTTTCTCCTAGTATAATATGGGAAAATGATAATGGAAATTTATTAATGGGATATCGCTCAGGTGGTATTTATCTTTCATTCAATAATAAAATAGATACTATTCCAAAGCGAATGAAATGGCCCGAGAAACTCCAGAATATTAAGGCAACCTGTTTTTATAAAGACCGCAGTAAAAACATTTGGGTAGCAACTAACATGGGCCTACTTGAAATGGATAATAGCTATCATTTTATAAAATTATATAGTATTACCGACGGTCTGCCAGATGCTTATATATATGGTATTCTTGCTGATAAAACTAACCATATATGGTTAAGTACAAATAGGGGAATCAGTAGATTTGATATTGAAAATAAATTATTTCGAAATTATTCAATTGAAGATGGGTTACAGTCTAATGAGTATAATTCAGGTGCATATTATAAGACAATAGATGGAGAGATGTATTTTGGAGGTGTAAATGGATTTAATTATTTCTATCCTGAAAAAATTAAGGATAATCCGTATCCTCCGATTGTTAAATTAACAAATATCAAACTATATGATAAAGATTTACCGCTAAAACTACAAAAACCCAATAATAAATTCTCTTATACTGACAATACATTTTCTTTTGAAGTTGCGGGGATTGAATTTACGAGGCCGGCGGACATTACTTATTCGTACAAACTTTTGGGGGATGAAGATAAATGGTTTGATGCGGGTAAAAAAAGATATATCAGGTATAGCAACCTTGCTCCAGGCAATTATACACTATTGGTAAAGGCTGCCAATAGCGATGGTATCTGGTCTGAACCAAAATCATTGTATCAATTTACCATTCATCCTCCGTATTGGAGTTCGTGGTGGTTTAGAGGGATAATAGGAGGTTTGTTTATAAGTATTACGATTGGCGCAACACGATATGCTTCTCAGCAAAAATTAAAAAAACTACTCGCCCAATCTGAAAGAGAACGCGAAATAGAAAAAATAAGAACTAGAATATCCATTGATATTCACGATGATATTGGGGCTGGATTGTCAAAGCTTGCCATGATAAGTGAAAATACAAAATCCGAAAAAGATCTTCCTATTGAAATATCGGATCGGTTAGATAAACTCACATCTTCATCAAGAGAATTAATGAACAGCCTGAGCGAAATTGTATGGGCGATGAATCCAAAATATGACCAGGCAGAAAGCTTACTAAGTTACTTGAGATCTTATACATATAGCTATTTTGAAGATTCAGAAATAACTTGCATTGTAAATTTTCCAGAGGAGACTTCCCGTATCACATTCAATCCTGAAATAAGGAGAAATATTTTCCTGATCGTTAAAGAAGCTTTCAATAATACACTCAAATATTCAAAAGCTACAAACATTGAGATATCTTTTAAAACTGAAAACAAAAAGGCCCAATTTATTATTAGTGACAACGGAATAGGTATACAGCAGAGAGCTATGCGGGAACTTGGTAACGGCTTAATTAACATGCGCAAGCGCTGCGAAGCCATCGGAGGTATTTTTGATATTATATCTGCTCCCGGCTGTGGAACCAAAATCAGTCTTAGTTTTGATTTGGCAATATTTTCAAATTCATGAAAATACTACTAAAGTATTATAATTTATGTGAGAACAAGGTTATAGATTGCACCATCAAATTTGATAATTTATGTCAATTGCCGTAGCCATAGTTGAAGATGATAAAGAAGTAAGGGATGCACTTATTCGCCTTGTCGCAAATTCGACTGATTTAGATTATGCAGGATCATTTCCTTCAGCAGAAAAGTTTATCATAAATTTTGATACTTTAAATGCAGATGTGGTTATAATGGATATTAATCTTCCGGGTAATAGCGGTATTGAAACTGTAAAAAAAGTTAAGCAATTACGACCTGCTATTCAGTACCTTATGTTTACCGTATTTGAAGATGAAGACAAAATATTCGATTCGTTATGTGTAGGGGCTACTGGATATTTATTAAAAAATACCCCATCTCAAAAAATTATTGAATCAATAAATGAAATTTATTCTGGTGGCTCGCCAATGTCTGCGCAGATCGCAAGAAAAGTTATTCAATCCTTTAGCCCTAAATCAGAACATAATACCTTACTTGAAATATTTACACCGCGGGAAACTGAAATATTAGAAAATCTTTCAAAAGGTTATCGATACAAAGAAATTGCAGGTATTTTATACATCAGTACAGAAACTGTTCGAACACATATCAGAAATATTTATCTGAAACTTGAAGTACAATCTCGTACCGAAGCTCTTAACAAAGTGTACCCCAAACGATAATTACTACTTTTTGGTGATTTTATTTTAAAATCCCCTTTTTGAAATTTGTTTCATCATACAAAAAATGAAACAAAATGAAAACTAAAATTCTTAAAACCTTATTGTTGGCCGTTTTCTTAAATGGCACGTATTCTTATTTAAAAGCTCAAACTGAAGAAATAAAATTTCTGTTGAACGAAAACGACAGAGTAAAATTTATTGGGCAGATTAATTTATTAAGTGTTGAATCTTCAACAATGGATCCGCTAAGAGCTGGATTTGGAGGAGCAGCAGATTATTTTTTGCCCAAAATGTTATCATTCCACGCAGGTCTGTTCAGCACCTATTTTACTGTTACAAATAATTCAAATGCACCCAATCTTAATGCGGATATTAACAAATTGTCATATTATACTTACGGCGAGGCTTGTGTAAGGTATCACATAATGGATAAAGAAGGTGTGCAAAAATTAAAAATAATTTTAAGTTCCGAAGTTGATTACCGGCATAACCGTAGAACAACAACTTATGTAAATATACCTTATCCCGCCAGAAAAATATTTGGTATCCGGGGTGGTCTTTATTCAAGTGTTGTTCCTGTAAGCAGTGATATGAATAAATCCAATTCACCTTTTAAAGATCAAAATGGTATAGCAACCTCAGATGGGAAAAATTGGGGCAAATATCAGCCTGTATTTACAAATATGAATGAATTTGGTTTTTTCGGGGGACTATCATTTATGAGTATTGTTAATTCAACCTATTTACGAGACGAATCAAGAAAAAATAAAAGATGGGCACGTGAAACTTATTTGGATTTTATATACGCCCCTGCAATAAGTTTTGATGATATAAAATCGGCAACCGGCAGTTCTAAAATAATACCCAATGCCCCAGGCAGTTTTAAAGTAAATAATATGGGAGGTAGAATTGGCTACACACTTCTCCCGCCTAAAGATTTTGCTCTAGGTTTGAATGTAGAGGTTGGATTAAGACCAGGGATAGAGGGCGATCATTTATTAGATAGCGATGTATATTTCGGCACCCGTTTGAATCTGATTCTTGCCAACAAGAACCATGAAAAGCCCGCTAAAAAAGTAAAAAACAAATAGATAATTTGAAAATAGTACCCGTTAAATATCCAAAAACAGGCTCCAGGGGGGTGGAAAAGAAAAACATCAACCATTGACCACCACCTCTTTGGGGCTTTATTTGGAAATTCTAAACTATTGTATCTTTCATGAACTGTGCAGCATAAATAAAATCCCGGAGGCGAGCATCCTTGGTATTCCTGATTTCAGCAGGTGTTCCTTCCCAATGCTTTAAACCTTCATGCAGATATATAATGCAATCTCCGTACTCAAGCACAGAGTTCATGTCGTGGGTATTGATGATGGTTGTGGTTCTAAACTCCAAAGTAATCTCTTTAATGAGCTTGTCTATTACCTGGGCGGTAAGTGGGTCAAGGCCTGAGTTTGGCTCATCACAGAACAGGTACTTAGGGTTTAGAGCAATAGCACGTGCTATGCCTACCCTCTTTTTCATACCACCACTTATTTCATCTATATTCTTTTTGTTTTCTCCTGGAAGATTTACTCTATCAAGACAAAAATTGACGCGGTCATCTATTTGCTTCTTTGTGTATTTAGTGAATAGTTTTAAGGGGAATGCTACATTTTCTTCTACAGTCATAGAATCAAATAGCGCTGAATATTGAAATAGCATTCCGATCTCCTGCCTCAAAATGCGTTTTTGTCCATATTTCATAGTTACAAAATCGCGGCCATCATATAATATGCTTCCGGCATCAGGTTTCAGTAATCCAACCACACATTTCATTAATACCGTTTTACCACTGCCGCTACTGCCAATGATCATGTTTGATTTGCCTTCTTCAAAGTTGGCATCAATACCTTTTAGCACCTGCTTGTCACCAAATGATTTTTTAAGTCCTTTTATTTCGATCATTTTGTGCCGTTTTAAAGTATTAATTGTGCCAAAATATAATCGAATAATAAAATCAAAACGCTGCTGTAAACAACTGCCCTGGTACTCGCTCGTCCTACTTCTATTGAACCTCCATCGGCATAATAGCCCTGGTATGAAGAAACTGATGATATAAGAAAAGCAAAGGTGACGGTCTTAATCATAGCAAATACAAACGTAAATACTTTAAAAGTTGATTGTGCCCCAGATAAAAAATGATCCGGCGCTACTATGCCCGCATACATACCAACCAGGTAACCGCCTAATATGCTTAACAGCATAGAAATAATGATCAGCGCAGGCAACATAAAAAGAGCCGCTATTATTTTGGGCAATACCAGGTATCCTGCTGAATTTACCCCCATCACTTCCAGGGCATCTATTTGCTCACTTACCCGCATCGTACCTATTTCTGTAGCGATGTTGGAACCAATTTTGCCGGCAAGCACTAAGGATGCAATGGTAGGTGATAACTCCAGGATAGTAGAATCACTCACAATCTGACCAATTACTGAATCAGGTATCCATGAAGAAACCAGCTGATAAGATGTATTTATAGTAGTTACTGCTCCAATAAAAACCGATACAATAGCCACAATGCCAAGAGACTCCACCCCTATGGCCTGTGATTCATCAAATATTCTTCTCATGTATATGCTTCGTTGCTCCGGCTTGGAGAAAGTATTGCGGAGCAACAAAAGGTATTGACCAAAGAAAAAGAAAAATCTCATACTGCGTTTAGAACACTAATTTTGCAAAAATATAACAATTAACGCATCTTGAAAAAACTTGTTATCACAGGAGCCACAAAAGGCATAGGCAGGGCAATAGCTGAAAAATATCTAAATAATGGCTATGAAGTGGCGGTTTGCGCACGTAAAGCCAATGAGCTAAACGACATGGCCGAAGCCGTTCTTAAATCTGGAGCACGAGGTAAGCTACATACCTTTGTTTGCGATGTGACTGATAAAGAGCAATTAAAGGCTTTTTATGAATTTGTGGACAAAAAAATGGGTTCGATTGATATACTAATCAATAATGCAGGAATATTTGAGCCCGGTGAGATCCAAAATGAGGCAGAGGGTGTATTGGAAAGACAAATGGCAACCAATGTTTATAGTGTATACCACTTAACAAGGTTTTTTCTGCCGCAAATGATAAAAAACAGGAGCGGACATATTTTTAATCTCTGCTCTGTCGCCAGTATTAAAGCCTATACCAATGGCGGATCTTACTGCATCTCTAAATATGCAGTATATGGCATGACAAAAGTGCTTCGTGAAGAACTAATGCCCCATAACATAAAAGTCACTGCCATCTTACCCGGCGCTACCCTTTCCGGATCATGGGAAGGCACCACACTCCCCGAAGATCGTTTTATGAAAGCAGAAGACATCGCAGAGGCTGTTTATATGACTTCTCAACTATCCCCATCTACAGTGATTGAGGAAATATTGCTGAGACCAATGGAAGGGGACATTGAATAGTTGATCGCTGTTAGTTGATCGTTGTTGGTTTTTGTAAGTTGATTTTCAACACATTACTGGTGCGTCATTGCGGGCGAAGATTTTGAGGAACGAAAAAACGCAGACCCGCAATCCCTCCAAAGCAACGTGGAGGAAAATCATCAAAGCTTCATTTTTTAATTGTTGACAGATCAATAATCTCCAACTATCTCCCTCCCAAAACAACTTTTATTCTTTTACTACGTTAGGTCAGCAAACTATCCATTTTGAAATCAACGTTCTGTTGTGTATGCGCCCTTATCTTAGGTTTTAAAGCATATGCGCAAAACTGGCCTAAATATTATACAAATAATAAATTCACTTCTGGAATATTAGCCATAGAATCTTATGATCATGGAATTATTGCAATAAGTTGGGCTGATATAAATGCCAACTTTCATAAAACTGATATTAATGGTAATATTCTGTGCCAAAGATTACTAGAGGGTGCATTAATTTATGGAATCCATGAAACTAAGGATAGAGGTTATATTGTAACGGGCTGTGTTGCTGATAAAAATAATCAAACAGAGTTATTTATGTTAAAACTAAATGCCTGTATTGAATTGGAATGGTGCAAAAAGTATGAATTTGATGCACCTTCTAATGGCTTGGATGTAATTCAAATGAAAGACGGTGGATTCTTAATTAATTTAGTTGTCGGCCAAATTACCTATAACTGCCAATGTGGTGTTATTAGAACAGATGCAAAGGGGAATATAATTTGGAAATATTACTACGCAGCTGAAATTCCAAGTATTTTGTTAGATAAAAACAAACATATCCTGGTTACAAGTAATTATCGTTATCAAATTAATAAATCTGATAGGTCAGATCTTAATCTAACAATGCTTGATTCAAATGGGACCGTTTTGTGGAAAACAACCAAAACTGGCGCGGAATATTATCCAGTTAAGACGGTGGAAACTTATGAAAATGGCTATGTTACTATGGTAGATTGGCACTTGTTTTTTTGGGACAGTGTTGGAAGATTATTATCTGATAAAATAATAACTAACAATATACCTACTAATGTTGTATCTATAAATTCTTTTGATATTATTCGAAGCACTGACAGTACTTATCTAATTTTGGTTTATGGAGATAGTGCTACGAGTGGCTATGGTGGAGCAATAATCATTAAAATAAATACAAAAGGAGATTTTATCAAAAAGGCAGGTATTTATGGAAGGTATGATAGCACAGGATATTATAATTTAGGTGGCCGCAAAATAACAGCTACATCTGATAATAAATACTTGATTGCCGGAGGTAAAGAACACTTTTTGTATAGTGGTCAAACCAATTATTCAGAAATGTTTATAGCCAAAATAAACTCCAACCTCGACCTCGATAGCTTCTATTCTAAAAAATATAAATATGATAGCCTATGCCCTAATGTTATTCCTGATTCGGGGAATATATCTTTAGACCAGGCTGAGATTGTTAATTTAGACACCATTGGGGTAAAATATACCGGTTTTAATATTTACCCCAATCCGACAAGGGATTATTTTAATATCAGTGCCATAGGATTTAGCAATCAACTCTTTGATTTAACTATATATGATGTACTTGGTCGGGAAGTTTCCAAACAACAATTTATGCCAGATGCGGCGGGGAATATTGCAAGGCAAATAAGCATTTCTCATGTTATGAGCGGGTGTTATTTTATAAGTTTAAGCCAGTGAGGCAATCGATTTATGCAGAAGTTGATTGTGGAGTAAAACTTTTTTCATTTGTCTATACAAAATCCTGAATATCCTTTAATCCTATAAATCCTGATTCAGACAACTTATTATTTTCCCTAAAGGTTGTACCTTTGCGCTTCGTTAATTTTTTTTGCCCAGGTGGTGAAATTGGTAGACACGCCATCTTGAGGGGGTGGAGCACTATGTGTGTACGAGTTCGAGTCTCGTCCTGGGCACGAGATGAGTGTGAAGAGCGGGGTACGAAGGGCAAAGGAAGGATACAACCTCCCTCCGCTCTTCGCTCTGTTTCTTTCGCACTTCTTTTAATCACTATCTTTGGTAAAAATTGCATGCCATCCGTCTTAAGAGTTCGTGGATATCGTTTCTTCTTTTACAGTAAAGAGGAAACTGAAATGATGCATATACATGTTGAAAAGGGAGATAATGTAGCAAAGTCTTGGCTTAATCCTGTTGAATTGGAAGATTCCTATGGTTTTAATGCGCCGGAAATTAATGAATTACGGAAAATTATTATTGAACATCAACAAACTTTAATTACAGCTTGGAATGAATACTTTAGTTAAAAAAGAAAGAGTTTTTGCAACGAAAATCTGGTTTGCAGAATTCAAATTATATGTAATGCTGGCTGATGGACGGGAAATTGCTGTCCCGATAGATTGGTTTCCCAGGTTGAGGGATGCTTCTGATAAGGATAGAAGCGATTGGAGATTAATTGGTAATGGCCAGGGAATACATTGGACTACAATAGATGAAGATATTTCTGTTTCTTCATTATTATCATATTAAGTTTAAGTTGGAAAATTAGAATAAGTTATTTGCATTCAATTTTCTCTTATAATCCACAAGATCAGAGCGAAGTGCTGAGAGCGAAGTGCGAGCGATGGACGGCATCAACCTCCCTTCGCTCTTCGCCTGTTTCTTTCGCATTTTTTTTAATTTCTTAAAATATATTATTACGATAAATCAAATCACAACAGAGTAATATCCTTTTTAAAATTATATTATTAAATAATATCGGTAAGCTAAAACTTTATTCCAGTTTTATTTCTATTCCGGTACGTATGATCTCTCCAATGAAAGGATTGCCTCCCGTAAACTGTGAATTTGAAAAAGTTTGAACTTGTATTTTTGAGTACGATTTTTTAATTTTAGCTTTAATAAATAGGTCAAGGTCAAGATAGACAAACCCTTTGAAATCGTCGGCAATAAGCGCAACATCTATATCGCTGTCGCGGCGATGCTTATTCTGAGCATATGAGCCAAACAATATTACCTTTTTAAGATTTACACCTTCAGCAGATACGTCGCGGGCAAATTGCTTCACCAGATTTATTATAGATTTATCAGCAGCCATTCTCTTATTGTATTAACTTGATTTAGAACATCTTGTGTAAAATTCTTATTACTGGTATTATAAATTATGTTGTTATAATCAGGGTATCGCCCCTCCATTTGAAAAGCATTCATCTTTTCAAGAAACGCTCTTTGTTCATTGTCTGGTTTCATTATAGTTTTATCAATTATCGATAAAAGGTTATGAATGCGTGGTGGATGATTAGATATGTGATTTTTAACCCAATGTGCTTTGCATAATTTTTCCAATGTGAGGTGGGCAAAAAATAATGCATGTACATAAGATTTTCCTTTATACAATATATCGCATGCATCCCAATCCTTCAGCGCTGAAACGACCCAATATTGCATAAATTCATTTTTTGTCATTATCCATAAGGCTAATATAGTTACAAAGATAACTTGCAGAACAATGGTGCGTACATTTTCTATGTTCAATCTTCAATATTATGTAAAAGGTGTTTTTTTGCGCTTAGTTATTGTTTTTAAATGTTAATTATAATTCACGAACCAATTTCTCTCTAAAAAAAATACCAAAAAATTTTGTTTATTGTAAATTTTTTATTATTATTGTCATTACTTTTCTCAAAAACAAAGAATGAGGGAAGAAAAGATGTTTAATTTGATAGTAATCTCCGGGGGGAGGAAACTTATTTAAAACATAATTTTAATAATTAAATTCACAACCCTTGTTATCTCATGGGGAGGGACAAGTATCTGTGAATAAATGGGGTGAAATAACATAATTTATTTACATAATATATACATATACAAAGAAATAGCCTACCTAACTTATTAATCAAAACCAATTTTTAAACTTAAAACACAACTATGAACCAGGTTAATTTTGAGAATGAATTTGTTGACATGAATATTAAACATGGAATTCTTCATTTAAAGTACAAGAAAGAAGTACTGGATATAGAATGCGCCAAAAATGTTGTTGAATCAAGGCTACTTTTAAGCAGTGGCAAAACCTATCCCTTATTTGTTGACATTGCTAAGGTTAAAACCACAACGCGTGAAGCACGGAGCTATACGTCCCAGGGAGATGCCGAAAAATTCATCTCGGCCACCGCACTATGGGGCAAATCTGAATTGACACGCCTTATGGCTAATTTTTTCCTTTCGATTTACAAACCCAAAGTACCTGTTAAATTCTTTACCAATCATAAAAAAGCAGTCGACTGGTTGCATCAATTTAATCATAAGTAATTTTATTATTTGAAATCATAATACAAAATTGTTGTCGTTGCCTCCGTTTCCTCGGTCTGTGTCTCACAGACCGAAATACATTTATACTTGATAAACAATAGTATATCTATCTAAACTAATGCGTGAAAAAATCCTATAAATACGGCTGAAAAAATTTAATTGCAGATTTTAGACCATTTTGCTTTTTGCTTGTTATACAAAGTATAAAACATATACAAACAAAATGGAAATAACGCAAACACCAATACTTCAGCCAGAAAAGCCTCTACAGAGTCCTATAATTCCGGAGATACCGAAACCAAAAGAGCCACAACCGATAATGCCCAAGCCTGAACGCTTTCAACCTCAAGAACCCAAGCCGTCGCAACCTAAACCAGAAATACAACAGCCTAAAGAACCACTACCGGGACAGCCACGGCCAATGAACGTGACGCAAATCATATAATACCTGATCGTTATTTTCTAATCCATTTAATGTTTCTGTCGTCAGTATATCCTGTGATTCCTATGTGAGTATTAAAAGTAAAATCTTTTATTCCTTTTTCAACATCAAGTCCTTGATATTGTGCCTTATTACTATCGAAAAAATAAATGCTGTCATTGATTTTTTGAATATTCTTTAGATATTCATCAATAAAATATGTCCCAATAAAAACTATTTCCAAACTACCATATCCGGAAGAGGATTTCATCATATTTAAAATGTTTTGGTCGTATCGTGTTTTTCCATCGCCCATTATGGCAAACTGGTGGTAACTTCCCTTTGTGAATTGATAAGGAACTGTGAGGTAGTTTGTTTTTGTATTGCCTTGCTCATATCCTTTTGTTGAATCTTTTGAAGATTTAACCTTTTGAAAAATTATGGTATCTCTTTCATTTTTGTCTGAAGCAAATATAACAGTGTCAGTCCTCGCAAAAGGTTTGTACCATTTAAGAGCATCAGCGTTAAAATTGTCAACTTTGTATGTTTGATTAAAACATGCTGATAGCATTAGTGTTAGCAGCATCGTACAAGTAGTTTTCATTGTTTCATTTTAGTAATTCAATTTATCTCGCAATGCAAATTAGGTAAAGTTGTCAACTTTTTACCGCCTCAATACCACTTACAAAATAAATTGCCCAACTTATTTGGTATTGTCAAATATTATGCATAGTATTGTAGTCTTATAGAATAAATTTAACCAACTTTATTTGTAATTATCATTTATTCGCGCCATCTTTTTAACCAATAAATAACTATAAACTCATGGGACCCGTACAATCAATCATCCACGCACGCGATGAAGCAGCCAAAAAGAAATTATCTCAAGAACCAAAAGCTAATGAAACTCAAAACAAAGAATTAATCCTCACCAATGAATTATCTGATTTTGAAAAAAAGCATGGCTTTAAACCGCACGAGCTGAAAAAAGAAACACTAAAAGGCATGAATTCAGTAGATCAGCATAACATGCTGCAGGATCTGGCGCCATTTATTAAAGACGAAAACCTGAACAATGATATTTGGAATACTAATCATGAACAAATAAATCAGGCCATTGCAAATTTTTTACAAAAATATGGCACCATGCCTTCTTCAAACCGCATTGCGAAAGAAACCGGCCTTACCAGAGTGACTGTCACCAGGCATTTGAAAGAATATAGGGAGCATCCTCAGTATGCTGAACGTGTAGATAATTATCGCTTTATGAAAAGTGATGTGATGGCTAAGGTATTGGCACAGGCCGTAGAGGGTGATCTAAAAGCGGCAAAATTATATTTTGAGCTATTAGACAGAGATATGAAACCATCTGAAATCTCGAACCGTAAACCCATAAACCAAAACAATTTTATTCAAATAAATGGAGTTGTAATTAGCCAGGAAACATTGGAACACATTGAACCTGAGCAACTAAAACAAATTGAAACAATTTTCAGGACGAGCTTGCCGGAAACTGGTTCAATTTCCCAATAGACTTAAGAACAATGTCATAAGTTAAAGAATTAAAGTATTATAGGAAATCGTTTTGCAAAAGTTTAGTATCAAAGCAACTATACACATTTACATGCACTATTTTAAACACGCAACTTGTTATATTCATGCTTTTTTATTAACTTTGCACACGAGCCTTTATATTGTTTGCTTAAATAATCTAAACATATTGAAACTATTATTGATTATTATTACAATATTTGCAACACACTAAAGCACCACAAGTGGAATCCTCTTCAAAATCAGATTTACAAGCTATAGATAATAAGCGAGATAGTTGGTTTGAACAATTTGTTTTTAACATAAAAACAGATTTATTAGAACTCCAAACTCAAACTGCATCGACTGAAAAAGAAGCTATGTATAATAGCATTATTAAAAGTGATTACGAAGCTTTAGAGAAAATGTTTAAACCGATGCTTGTTAAAAATATGGTATCTCGGTTAGTTAAAAGTTATGCTGCCGAATTATATAAAATTAAAAAATTACCTAAAAAACTAGCCTTTAGCTATAATGATTCCAGTGTTTTAGTGTGGGCTGAAATACCAGATAATGATGAAGAAATTGAAGATTTTTTAATTTTGTTAGAGGCCAAGATAAATGCCCAATATTTTGCAGATGGGTTTCAAATTATTAGTACAATTGTTGAGGATTGTGATCAATTGCCAGTCCCAAATCATTATATTCCTTTAATTGCTTAAAAATGGCAAACTTCGCAGACCATGTTTCTCATGCGAAGCATAATTTAGAATTCCTATCCGGTATTAACCATAGTCATAATGGCTATTTTGATTGGCAGGTTACTGTTAGTTATTATACTGCGCTCCATTTAATAAATAGCCACATAGCTAAACAAAGCAATATGCATTTTAGGACTCACTACGATACAAAAAATGCGATAAATCCATTTGGTAGTTTTGTAAATACAAGACTACCTGAAAATATTTATACTTCATATATAAAATTGGAAATACTTTCTCGTAGAGCCAGATATTTGGTAAAAGATAAAGAAAATGCTATTCCTGATGAAATAGCACACATAACTTATGACAATCATTTTACCAAAGCAATTAGAAATTTAGATATTATTCTTTCATATTTTTCCAGGATATATTCAATTACCTTCACTGCAACTCCTATATATTGCGTTAGCCTATCAGAGGGTACTCCATTGAATAATTTTAAAATCCTACAAAGTTTAGTACCAGCTAACTAAACTTTACCATTTGTCTAAAGTTAGTCTTGCCTCACTGCTAAATTAATGACAATCGACTTAAAGGGGTATACAAGTTTTGAGCCTTGTATACCCCTTTTATATAATTATATATTTGGTAATCAATTTATTAACGCAGTTTTATATTTATATTTCTTAAAAAATTGTATACCCCCTGCATACCCCTTTGAAGAAGAAAGTGATAGTGAAAGAACTAAAGAAACTAAATCACCATTCCACATTCCTCCCACTTACCACTTACTACTTACTACTTACTACTTACTACTTACCTTTTACCACTCACCTCCTTAACTTTATTTGTTCCTTCCGTTTATTCCGATTAGGTTTGTCTTATCAATATTATTTGAAAATGTAATATGCCAACATTATTTAATATATCGCTCATAATACATATCGCATCAGGTACTTTGGCTTTAATTACAGGACTAATTGTTATTATAGCAGAAAAGGGTACACGGTTTCATAAAACTATGGGAAGGATTTACTATTGGGCTATGACTTCTGTTGCAATCTTTGCAGTGATCATGTCGCTCATCCACAAAAATGATTTCTTGTTTATGCTGGCATTTTTAAGCTATTACCTGGTTTACACCGGCTTTTGGGCCCATCGACAAAACGAAAAAGCAAGAACAATAGATTGGATAGTGATGGCAGCCGTATTTACTGCAGGAGCATGGAGGTTCTATGTTACTTTAGCGCACCCCTGGAATGATTTTGCTATTGTACCTTTTATTTTTAGCATCGGATGTATGTCTGCAGCTATCCGGGATTTTATTGCCTATATGCGAAAAAGAATGTACAATTCCAACAATGTGACACGCCATATAGGTAGAATGCTGGGCTCTTATATTGCAGCAGTTACGGCTTTCCTGGTTGTCAATTTTCATTCTGATCCTGCCTATTTATTGTGGCTGGGGCCAACCGTTGTAGGTTCAGTTTTAATCACCGTATGGATTATTAAATACAAAAGAAGAGAGGCACTTTTATTAGTGGCTGATGAAAATGTTAATAAAAAAGAAAATCTAAATTGAATTACTAAAAATAATGTGTTACAATATCATCATCAACTTGCATTAATA
>Ga0207018_1069_pt1 | contig 18267 bp, 18 predicted proteins | sample Alteio_BWMinCont_52_FD_153476 | JGI IMG/M metagenome (GOLD analysis project Ga0207018, IMG submission 153476) | Enriched cells from forest soil in Barre Woods Harvard Forest LTER site, Petersham, Massachusetts, United States -... | ecosystem: Environmental > Terrestrial > Soil > Temperate forest >...
GTAGAAGACGCATTAAAAGCAGCGGGTGATTGTGAAGAAATGATGGTTATTGGCGGAGCTGAAATCTATGAAGCTTTTTTGCCAGTTGCTTCTCGTATTTACTTAACTGTCGTTCATCAAAATTATGTGGGTGATACTTATTTCCCGAAAGTGGATTGGTATGAATGGAAAGCCATTTCTGAGGAAAAACAAAATGGATTTACGCTAAAAGTATTTGATAAAATATGACACTTAAAAGCCGAATTTTAGGATACATGGCGTATTATATTACGTTATTACTGGGTATGACTGTACGAGTGGTAATATCCAAGCATCCGGAATATAATTCGAAGACGCAATATTTGTTTGCATTTTGGCATGGAAAACAGTTGTTACCTGTTTTTGAATTGCAAAAGCATGAGACACGCCGGGCAGTGTTAGTAAGCCCCTCTCGAGATGGCGATATGCTAACGTTATGAGGTTATTCGTGGCTCTTCTCGAAAGCAGAATATTAGTGCGTTGGCGGGGATGATGCGAAAACTGAAGGCGGGATATTCATTGGGCTTTGGAATCGATGGACCCATTGGTCCTATTTATAAAGTAAAGCCGGGGATGACACATATGGCACAAAAATTTAAAATCCCGATTATACCGGTAGGCACTGCCTTTAGTCGTAGCTGGGTTGCGGAAAAAGCGTGGGATAAATACGAGATCCCAAAACCTTTTGCAAAGGCTGTTTTTTATTTGGGTAAACCGTTTACGATTGAAAAAGAAGCCGATCTTGCCACCAGTAATGATATGCTGGAAAGATTGATAATACAGGCAGAAATAACAGCAAAAACACTTTTGTAGGATGTTTTATGGCAAAAAAGAGTTATACCGCTGAATCCATTGAAGTGTTAAGTGGACTTGATCCGGTACGCAAACGCCCGGGCATGTATACCGATACTGCTCGCCCCAACCATCTCGCGCAAGAAGTCATCGATAATAGTGTAGACGAGGCTATTAGTGGGTATGCGGACAACATAAGCATTGTGTTGCATGCCGATGGTGCGTTAGAGGTCTCTGATAATGGGCGCGGTATGCCGGTTGATATCCATCCGCAGCATAAGGTGTCTGGCATAGAATTAATTTTAACGCGGTTGCATGCGGGTGCAAAATTTTCTCAAAAAGATTATCGTTTTTCGGGTGGTCTACATGGTGTGGGCGTTTCGGTTGTTAATGCATTATCCAAGCGATTGGAGGTTTGGGTAAAACGCCAAGGCCAGGTGTACCATATGGTTTTTGAGCAAGGTGAAGCCATTTCTAAACTGAAAGTGACTGGCAAATGCGACAAAAATGCGCAAGGCACCACGGTTAAATTTTGGCCTGAGCCCAAGTATTTTGATTCTCCCAGAATTTTAAGTAAACCCCTTAAACACTTATGTCAAGCTAAAGCAGTGTTATGCCCAGGGTTAACCGTTCGTCTTGAAGATCATCAAAACAATGAAGGGCCTTTCGAATGGTGTTATGCAGGCGGGCTTAAAGCCTATCTTTTGGAACAAGTGGGGAATCGATTCATTTTACCTGAAGAGCCTTTTGAAGGATCATTTGAAGGAAATGATGAAATAGCGAGTTTTACTGTTTTATGGACGCCGGAGGAGAGTGAGTTATTTCAAGAAAGTTATGTCAATTTGGTGCCAACCGCGCAGGGTGGAACCCATGTCAATGGGCTTCGCACGGGCTTGTTAGAAGCTATGCGTGAATTTTGTGAACTTCGAAATTTATTGCCCAGAGGTATTAAATTAGCACCAGAAGATATTTGGGATAAGATCAATTTTGTTTTGTCTGTTAAATTGTTAGATCCGCAATTTTCAGGACAAACCAAAGAGCGATTGTCTTCTCGGCAAGTAGCCGCTTTTGTTTCCGGTGTTGTAAAAGATTCATTTAGTTTATGGTTGAATCAACATGTTCAAATCGCAACGCAGCTTGCAGAGTTTGTTATTGAAGTTGCCGAAAAACGGCTGCGTCAAGGGAAGATGATTGCACGTAAAAAAATTACGCAAGGGCCTGCATTGCCCGGAAAATTAGCGGATTGTACACTTCAAGATCTCAATCGCTGTGAATTATTTTTAGTAGAAGGTGATTCCGCAGGCGGATCAGCCAAACAAGCGCGCGATCGCACATTCCAGGCCGTTATGCCATTACGCGGTAAAATATTAAACACGTGGGAAGTAGAGTCACTTGAAGTGTTGGCTTCTCAAGAAGTCCATGATATTTCTGTCGCAATAGGTGTTGATCCGGGTGTCGCTACATTAGAAAAATTGCGTTATGGAAAAATTTGTATTTTGGCAGATGCAGATTCAGACGGGCAACATATCGCAACCTTATTGTGCGCTTTATTTGTAAAGCATTTTAGAACATTAGTGGAAGCGGGTCACTTATATGTGGCTATGCCACCTTTGTATCGTATCGATGCGGGTAAAGAAGTGTACTATGCCTTAGATGATTCCGAAAAACAGGGTATTGTTGATAGAATTGTCGCTGAAAAAGCAAAAGCAAAAATTGTGGTACAACGTTTTAAAGGGTTAGGTGAAATGAATCCTATACAACTTCGAGAAACTACGATGGCGCCCGATACACGGCGTTTAGTACAATTAAAACTCATGGCTGAAGCGGACACCATTAATTTTATGGACATGCTATTGGCAAAAAAGCGTGCATCCGATAGAAAACATTGGTTAGAAAGTAAGGGTAATTTAGCAGATGTCTAAAACAAAAGTGGTTAAAGTGTCTAATGAAGAACAACAATCCCTCAGGGCATTTACCGAGCATGCCTACTTGGATTATTCCATGTATGTTATTTTAGATCGTGCCTTGCCCAATATTGCCGATGGTTTAAAACCGGTACAACGCCGTATTATTTACGCGATGTCGGAGCTCGGTTTAGTTGCAACAGCCAAATATAAAAAATCAGCGCGTACCATTGGGGATGTACTCGGAAAATTTCATCCGCATGGAGAAAGCGCTTGTTATGAAGCCATGGTATTGATGGCGCAATCCTTTTCTTATCGATATCCTTTTGTGGATGGTCAAGGAAACTGGGGGTCGCCGGATGATCCAAAATCGTTTGCAGCAATGCGTTATACAGAAGCGCGATTGTCACCCTATGCAAATGCATTATTAAGCGAATTAGAGCACGGGACAGTGGATTGGGCTTCAAATTTTGATGGTACTTTAGAAGAACCTAGATTATTGCCTGCGCGTTTACCGAATGTATTATTGAATGGCACAACCGGGATTGCTGTTGGTATGGCCACGGATATTCCACCCCATAATTTAGGCGAGATTGTATCGGCATTAATTTATTGTCTTGAAAATCCAAATGCGTCTATTGAGCAATTGTGTAACATTGTTCAGGGTCCCGATTTTCCAACGGAAGCCGAAATTATTACCCCAAAAAGCGATATTTTAAAAATGTATCAATCGGGAAACGGATCTTTAAGGATGCGCGCAGTTTATACAATGGACGCGGGTGATATTATTATTACAGCGTTGCCGCATTTGGTTTCCGGTAGTAAAGTTTTAGAACAGATTGCAGCGTTAATGCAAGCCAAAAAATTGCCGTTAGTCTCTGATTTGCGCGATGAGTCTGATCATGAAGAACCGACACGTTTGGTGATTACGCCGCGTTCTAATCGAGTTGATGTTGATTCGCTGATGGCGCATTTGTTTGCGACAACGGATTTAGAGCGTACCTATCGCGTTAATTTAAATATGATTGGATTAGATGGCAGACCGCGTGTTAAAAATTTAAAAGAAATATTATTTGAATGGTTGATTTTTAGGCAAGAAACGGTTCGTCGTCGCTTAACGTATCGATTAGAAAAAGTGATCACGCGGTTACACGTGTTAGACGGATTTTTAATTGCATTTTTAAATCTTGACGATGTCATTCGTATTATTCGTTATGAAGATGAACCTAAACAGGTGTTAATGGCAAAATTTGGGTTGAGTGATACACAAGCTGAGGCCATACTGGATTTGAAATTAAGGCATCTTGCAAAATTAGAAGAAAATAAAATTCGTGCCGAGCAAAAAGCGTTGGCGGAAGAACGTATTAATTTGGAAAAAACCTTAGGTTCAGATCAGCGCTTAAAAACGTTGCTCAAAAAAGAATTAGAGCAAGATCTGAAAACCTATGGCGATAAGCGACGTTCCCCGATTGTGGTACGCTTCGACGCAAAAGTACTGGAAGAAATTGATAAACCACCCGCAGAGCCAGTAACCATTGTGTTGTCTAGCAAAGGATGGGTGCGTTCGGCAAAAGGACACGAAATCGATCCCACAACGCTGAGTTATAAAACGGGGGACGAATTTAAAATTGCAATCGCAGGCAGAAGTGATCAGCCCGTTGTATTTTTGGATTCCACAGGGCGAGCCTATACATTAGCGGTACAAAGTTTGCCGTCTGCTCGCGGACAAGGTGAGCCATTGACGGGGCGTATTAATCCGCCATCGGGCGCTACCTTCGAAAGCGTGTTGATGGGTGAAAATATGGATCGTTATTTGTTAATGTCTAACGCGGGTTATGGCTTTATTATTCCGTTTTCAGAGCTTCTGGCTAAAAATAAAAACGGTAAAGCGATTGTAAAAATAAAAGAGGGCCAACGGTTATTGTCGGCGCTGAAGGTTTCCGACAATCAGGCATTGGTTGCTGCCGCTAGCCAAGATGGTCGCCTTTTGTTATTTCCGTTGTCTGAAGTGCCTGAAATGACAAAAGGCAAAGGCAATAAATTGATGGGCGTTAAAAAGGAAAGCAGCATTATTCACGTCGTTCTGTTAATGCCAAATCAAACGCTAACAGTATTGGTGGGCCGTAAAAAACTCGAATTAAAACCCAAAGAGTGGAAGCCTTATCTATCTGAAGCAGGCGGGTATGGCGTTAAGCTACCAAAAGGTTTTGAAAAAATTCAGAATCTCATTGTTGAGGCTTAGTGGTCGTTGCATGCATTATAAAATTGTCATTGCCTCAACTAACGAAGGAAAAATCAGGGAAATCCATAAAATTCTAGACGCATTAGAAGGTTTAAAAATAGATGTCAGATCATTAAAAGACTTTAATATCCCTGAACCTGACGAACCCCATCATAGCTTTATGGAAAACGCCATTCATAAAGCAAAATATTACGCACAGCATACAAAATTACCGACCTTATCAGAAGATTCTGGCTTAAGCATTGAAGCTTTAAATGGATTCCCCGGAGTCAGAACAAAAGAGTTTGGGATTGAATGTGGCGGGCTCGGGCTGGCAAAGACATTTATAAAATTAGCAGAAATGCTAAAAGAGACAGGTAATTATACGGCTTGTTTTAATAGCGCGACTGTTTTATATATCCCGTCTCACGATTATTTAATCACACATGAAGCGAAAGATGACGGTACGTTGACCTTTCCACCGCGTGGAGACGATGGCTTTGCTTATGATCCCGTCTTTGTGCCAAAGGGGTACGACAAAACTTTTGCAGAATTGGGATTAGAAGTCAAAAATAAAATTAGCCATCGGGCGCAAGCTATGCAGGGGTTAGTCGAAAAATTTAGGCAATTTTTAGCTGAAAATTGAGTTTATTTTGTTTTCAGAAAAAACGTTCCAATGAAGCTAAGTAAACTTGCAGTCATTAGCATAAATGCAGGGGCAGTTAAGAGCTCTGTGGATTGAATAAGTTTGGTGGCCAGAAAAGGAGCGCTGCCACCAAATATAGCCATACTTAAATTATGCGCAAAGGAAACGCCCGTATAACGAACGCTCATTGGCATAATTTCAGCAATGGTGACTGGAATAATTCCCTGAAAAATACCAAAAGCTATCGCTAATGTTGCTTGCATGGCAACAAGGCTCCAATATGAGCCACCTTGAATCATTAAAAATAAAGGATAAGATAGAATGAAAAGGAAAATGCAGGGCACCGTTAAAACCCAGCGCCGTCCGAATTTATCCCCTAATAAACCACCAAGAAAAATAAACACAGAAAAAATTATCATGTTAATTGTATTGATAATAAAAACATCCCCGGTTTTAAAATGTAGATAAGATGTAAAATAAGAGGGCAAAAAGATGACTAAAGTGTAAAATCCAATTGCAGTTAAGAAATCAATTAACATAACAAGTCCCACTAGGGCTTTGTTTTTAGTGAGTAGCGTTTTAATAGGGGTAATTGGAAGATTAGCATTTTCTTTAACATTTTTAAGTGCGACAAATACATGTGGATCTGTTAAATGTTGGCGAATGTAACCACCCACCAATCCACCCACAATACAAATAATGAAAGGAATTCTCCAGCCCCAACTTTTTAAAGCTTCAGACGCTAAGGAATTAGTAATAGCCATTGTAATCATGGAACCCACAATAACACCAATCACAATACTAAAGCTGGCCCAACTGCCCCAAAGACATCTATTATTGGGTTTTGCATGTTCTACTAAAAAGATAATTGTTCCGGTAAACTCACCTCCCATAGCGAAACCTTGCAAGAGGCGAAGTATGATTAATATTACGGGAGCAAGGAGGCCTATCTGTTCGAAACTTGGCGTAAGACCTATTAAAGTGGTTGGGATTGCCATAACATAGATAGACAGTGTAATTGCAAATTTCCGACCGATCTTATCACCAAGATATCCAAAAAACAATCCGCCTAATGGACGTACAATAAATCCAGACCAAAATATTCCCCAAATAGCTAAGGCCTGAGCAATCGGCTGGTAATTTGGAAAGAAAGTATTGCCAATGATAGGGGCAAAAAATCCATAAATGACAAAATCATACCATTCCAGGGCATTTCCTATCATGCACGAAATGATGATCTGTTTGTTTGAAGACTTTAATGGGATTGTTATAGCCATTATTTTTAGTATAGAACAGGTCTATAAATTGTCATCTTTTATTTTCAAAGTATAAAAGTGATTACGACAAGCGAAACGAGAGAGGACATTGAACTGATAGCGACCACTCTTTTTATTAAAACAGTTTCTATGCAAAACTGTTTGGCAATGAGATATATAATAAAGCCTGTTGGTGCGGAAGCTGCAATCACAAGGGCATTAAGCCAATAACCTTCCAAATGCAAAAGGTAATTTCCAATACAAAAAGCAATGAGAGGATGCATAATATTTTTTATGACGATGATTAATACTAATTTTTTGTCAAAAATTTCTTTGTTTATTTTAATGCTACCTAAAGTTAAACCAAAAGTAAACAAAGCGATACTTGAGGCACCATTGCCTACATTTTGAACTGCCTGGATGATGATAGATGGCAAATTAATTTGCCAATAATTACAAAGCAACCCAATAAGAGGCATTGCAATCATAGGCGTAGAAACAATGCTGATTAATTTTTTTATTGTAGATTTTTCTTTATGATGAATAAAATTTAAAGTAACGATGAAAACCGATTGTATAATAATAATCTGAACAAGATTGCCGAGTACGCCGGCCGTCGGGTCTTTCAACAAAAATGTGATGATGGGCAAGGCATAAATGGCTGTGTTAACGTACCCGGATGCCAATATTTTTATACACAAAACGGATGCGGTATTGGTGCTATAGAAAAGTAGCAACACGACTGCCATAACAACTAAAAATGTTAACAAGTAACTAATAATATATTGAATATGTAGTAACGCTGCGAGATCATGTTGCAGCGTTGCGGTAAACAAAAAGCATGGCATTGCTATCTTGAATAGAAAGATTTCAAATCCTTCTATTTGCACAGGATTGAGTATGTTGCGTCTTTGAGATATAACCCCAACGAAAATAATTACAAAAATAACCAGTAACGATTGAATCAAAGTCACAATTTAATCTCCAGTACAACAGCTATTTTTTTAGGATAAAATATAAAACCAAGATCAGACATTTTAATCGCTTTAAGCCATTCTACTCCGATTGCTTTTGTGATTGAATATAGTGTATAAATAGCCAGCATTTAATGTTGAGCATAATTGTGGCCGAAAATCGCGACATAATCCAGTATGAGGTGGCATTTTGGTTGAAAATCCAACTTGCTAAAAAATGCCTCGCAAATAGGAAGGATATTATTCCCTCCGCCAAGTAGGGCTAGAAATACCACTACTTGGCTAAAATAAAATTTGAAATTTCAGCCAAGTAGGGCCTATAATAGGTCTACTTGGCTGAAATTTTGCAAGGTAATATGATGTATGGAACCATTACATATTGATTTTAAAAAGAATTTTATAGGCAGAAATCTTGAGCTAGAAAGCTTAAGAAAAATTGGTGATTCTGGAGAAGCCAGCATCATCGTTATGTATGGGAGAAGAAGGGTTGGTAAGACTGAGCTTCTGGAACAGGTCTTTAGAGAGCGAAATTTATTAAAATTTGAAGGGATAGAGGGGCTTAATGAGAAGGCGCAATTTAGTCATGTGATGAATCAGCTGGCGAAATATTTAGGTGATCCATTGGTTTCTAAAGTCGTTATCGAAACCTGGAGCGAGTTTTTTCAGTTATTAGCAAAGTACCTTCAAGAGGGTAAGTGGACGCTTTATTTAGAAGAATTGCAATGGCTTGCAGATTATAAAAGTCGTTTGGTTTCAGAATTAAAATATGTCTGGGATAATTATTTTCGACACAATCCTAACCTCATTATTGTGTTGTGTGGTTCGGCACCTTCTTTTATGTTAGAACAAGTTGTGCATTCTAAGGCACTGTATAATCGTTCTCAGTATGAGATGCATTTGAAAGAATTTACTTTGCAAGAAACGAAGGCGTTTTTAAAAAAAAGAAGCCATAAAGAAATTTTAGACGCGTACTTAACAGTGGGTGGTATTCCAGAGTATTTAAAGTGGGTGAACAAAGATTCATCTGTTTTTTTAGGGTTATGCAAAAATTCATTTATGGCAAATAGTTTTTTTCTTCGCGAATATGAAAAAATATTTACAAGCAGCTTGGCTAAAAACAGCAATTATAGAAAAACCATAGAAATTTTAAGTAAAGAACGATTTTCGACGCGGAAAGCACTTTTAAAAATGTTGAAGATGGAATCGGGTGGTTCGTTAAGTAGTATATTATTGGATTTAGAAAAATCAGGGTTTATCATGAAATACCATCCTTTTAATTTAAGTGGCAATACAATACTCGTTAGATATGCGATATCAGACGCCTATCTATATTATTATCATAAATTTATTAAACCCATTCAAGAAAATATTGAAAACGGAGAGTACAATGAAAACCCGATAGCTGCCATAAAGGTAGATAATTATTCAAAATGGCTAGGGTTTGCATTTGAGCGATTTGTTAGAAAAAATCATATGATTATTGCAAAAATTTTAGGGTTTTCGGGGGTACAGTATAAATCAGGGGTATATTTTAGTCGTTCAACCGATAAAGATATTCCTGGCTATCAAATAGATCTCATATTTGATCGGGCAGACAATATTTATACTATTTGTGAGATAAAATATTTACAGGGGAAGGTAAGTACGAAAGTTATTCAAGAATTTGAGCGAAAATTATCTCTGTTTCCAAGAAAGTCTAATAAAACCATTCAAAAAATTTTGATTTGTAATGAAGGAGTAGAGCCAGCACTTTTTAACAGACACTATTTTGATCAAGTGATTACAGCGGATGAGTTTTTTGATTTTTAAGGGTTCAAGCGCGCCTAATCAAGTTCAATGTTCTGGTTTAGTATAAGTTGCTTTAAAATTTCGGGGTTGTCAACAACAACCTGTTTTTGGGATCGCTGCATTTTTTTTAAAATTCGCTCGAGTTGCATTGCCTGCTTTTTTGGGCCATAAATTGGCCATACTTGTGCTAAGTAGCATGGTGGAAAACTTCGGGTATATTTTGCTGCTTTGCCCTTTGAGTGTAATCGGTATCGCTGAATCAGATCTGTTGTATAGCCAATATAAAAATTATTATTTTTGCAGTATAAAATATAAACCCAAAAATCAGGCGTTTTAATCACAATTAGACTGGTGTCGATTGTTTTATTATGTTATACAATCGTTCTTCTGAAAAACAACTGTTCAATCCAGTAATAATTTTAGTTCTGGCGGATTCAAAATTATTCTTGGCACCCACCAAAATTTCAACAATATTTTCAGATAAAAGTTCTTCGCTGTATACTCGCGGTTTTCCCTCTATTTCCTTAATTTGAGAACTTGGAATCTGACGTTCTTTAGTAATACCAATGTCCATTGCATAAAGCCTATATTCTTGCTGATTAGCAAAACGATGAGGAATTTCATTTGGAAGAAAACGTGGGAGCTCAGGAATAATTTTACAAAACAAAACCGGAAGGCCTTTTCTGTAATAACACGGGTATCTTTCAAGAAGCCATAAAGCTTCAGAAATCTTTTCACAAAATTTTTCAAGCTCATCTTTTCCATAATATATTTTCATCATTACATTAATATTAGGCCATCTATCTTGGGGAGTTTCCACAAAGTTCTCTTTAGCAACTTCTATAGAAAATCCATTGGATCTTTCTCCAAAAGCTCTCCATAAACTTGGATCATCTCCACTTAATGAAAACGAGGCTATAAAAACCCTCAGCTTACTTCTATAGTACTCAAAAGCTTCCCAAATGGTAGTAAACGTGTTTTCATCATATTTAATATTACCACACTGTAATGTTCGATTAAAAATTTTCGTTTCCAAAAGATTAAGGGTAGGCTTCAGCTCTTCTCTCAGATCCCTATATTCGCGCATTAAAAGTCGTCTATCTTTTAGAATACTAATTACGTTACTGTCTGTTTTAGTATAGTGATAAACATTACAAGTTAATTTATCTCTGTACTTAAGCTTGTTGATATAAGAATTAAACTTTTCAAAGACTGTGCTTTCAAGTTCTTTATTAGTTCTAGCCATTAAAATTCACTGCATTCGCTCGGCGTTTTGGCATGAATACTAATCGCATGAATATCCTGCTTCATGAGATCACCTAAGGCCTCATAGATCATTTGATGTCGTCGCACAGCCGTTTTGCCTTCAAAGGCATCGCTTACGATTGTTAACGCAAAATGGCCGCCGCCACTTTTCGCACCCGCGTGACCTGCATGGTGGGCGCTTTGATCCTCCACCGTTAGCACAGTAGGTTGTAAGCTTCCGAGTGCGGCTTTAATCATCTTGATTCTATCTTTAGCTTGTTCCATAAATTATTCCTTGATATTGTGTTTTTTCATGGGGTGGCGTGTTCCAACAATAATTGAAATAATGACTAAAATCATACCAATCAAATCATCGAAACCCAGTATCTCATTCAGCGTAAAATAGGCTAAAATGCACGTGCTGATAGGCATAATGCCCATGAATAGCGCGGCAGTATTGGCAGATATTCGTGCTAAACCGCGATACCAAAATACAAAAAATAGGATTCCACCCGTAAGGCTATATAAAAAAATTTGAGATATTGTCAATATTGATGCGTCTTTTACTTGACCCCATTCAGCAGCAATCGCAAACGGAATAAATAAGATCATGTTGAAGAAATTAATCAACAGCGTCGTGGTTAAAGGAGACGGGGGTTTTTTCAATAATTTTGCTAAAACAGTAAATAATGCTTCGGGAATAATGGCAGCCAGTACTAACAGGATCCCTAAAAGTTCATTTTGGTTCGAATCCGTCGGGATGGCTTTTCCTAAACCCAAGACAGCTATCCCCGCAATACATAACAATATTGCAATCCCTATCCGCAGTGTTAATTTTTCACGAAGAATAATGAATGAAAAAACGGCAACTAAAGCAGGCACAGCGCTATTGATAATCCCAGTAACAGTTGCAGACGTATGTTCTAATCCATACAGGATAAGCACATTAAACAAAAATCCAGCACATAATGCTTGTGTAAATATGATTAACCAGTCTTTAAGAGAGAGTGCGCGAAGTTCTGTGCGTACTAAAGACAAATTTCCGAGTATTTGATAGGCGCCTATAAAAATAAAACCTAATGTAAAGCGAAGCAATAGCAATGCAAAAATCGGAATTTCAGGAATTAAGATTTTACCCAATATGATATTTATGCCAATACAGCATTGTGCTAAGGAAAGTTCTAGGTATCCGGAGTAAGGCTTTTGGGTGTTAGATATGTTAAAGTGAACCATGGAAGAAACCCTTGTCAATTATAGTTAATCGTAATTTTTCAAAAATTTTTCACCTGCTGGAGTAAGCCTATATCGTTGATTTTTGCTGCTCGGTGTATCTGCAATAGTAAGTGAAATTAAGCCTAGGATTTTCAATCGTTTTAAGGCTTTTCTTATATTACCACTAAAAATTTGATGATCGAATTTTATTAAAATGTCCTTTCGGCTGGCAGGTTTTTTCAAACAAAGTTGTAAAAGCTTTAATTCAGTTTCAGTAACTGTGTCCTCAACTGTGTCCTCAACTGTGTCCTCAACTGTGTCCTCAACTGTCGTCTGATGAACAATTGTAGGTACACGGTCGTTTAAAAATTCGGGGTGAATACCAATAGTGGTCCAAAAGGACAGGCGCCCATCATCGGTAAAAAAGATAGGGTCTGGTGAACCATTTTCTTTGCAAGCTGTCTGAATTTTTGGAACCCCTGTTCCGCGCCCTTCCGTGAAGCCTAATTCTTTTAGCATTTCGCCAATGCGCCTATTTCGATAACGGCGGTTTATCATGTGACCTGTTTTAACATTTTCTAATTTGATGGAAGGGTCTGGGCCAGGGTGACTAACAATACTAATGCTACTTCGATTAATGCGAACTTCTATGGGTTCGCGGATATCATAACCACGATGATAAACTGCGTTTACCAATGCCTCTTCAATAGCCTCGTAAGGGTAGTTGAAAAAACGCTTTGCTTCAGCTTGACCGGGAATCTTGAGAATACGTTCTGAGATAAAGCTATTTCTAATATGTCGTAAGGCACTTCGTAGTTGATGATCCAAAGGACCTTTAAAAATTTCTTCTTGAATGATATCCCCGCCTTCATTATCTGGAAAATATACTACATCAATCTGAGCATAAGGAAAAAACTTATCGGGTTGATCATTGAAAAAAAGCAGTCCAAAATTACGTGGCTTCAAGTATTCATTGCTACCATCGACAATTGCCATTTGACGACATAAATCGGATAGTTGCATGTTATGTGATTCTGCAAGTAACTTACTTCCCACTTCTTTTAAAAAAGATTGGATCAGCGGAAGCTTGATATCTTGTAAAGTAGCGTGATGATTTAATCGATCATCAAATGGAACAGTAGCAGTTAATTCAACCAGTTCTTTAAGCTCATCGTTTTTTGCGACGACAGTGCTTGAGAATTTTCGAATAAAATACTTATATTCTTTATCTTTCCCCAAAGCTTTGGGGGCAGAATAGGGTCTTGTTTGACCACCGGGAACCCATATCACTAATAGGTGTTTATTTTGATGTTCTTCAATTGAAATAATAGGCGTATAGGCTGGTTTTAAAAAAGAACAAACTCTGAGAAGTTCTTTCTGTATCTTATCGATTTGCGAAAGGCTAATTCCCCTGGGTGGCAAAATTGGTTTTCCATTTATTTCTTCAATACCAATAACAATATAACCTCCTCCGAAGTTATGAAAATCGGTAGCAAATGCACAGATGGTGTGTAGTATCGCTTCAGGATTCCAGTCAGTTTTAAATTCTATGCGATCTGATTCAACAACGGAATCGTGTAGCAAATTGGATATGCTAATGGGCAAATGCATTTATGGATTATTCCTCGTTTTTTAAGGTGTTAACCGGTTGCTTAAAATGCTTTGCCATATAGAACCCTTGCAACACAATAAAAAGCAGCGTTAATCCCAGTGTGCCAAATAATTTAAAATTAACCCAGGTATTGGTATCAAAATGGTAAACGACATATAGATTTACAATACCCATTGCTGCAAAAAAAAGTGCCCAGCTTAGATTGAGTTGATGCCAAATGCGGATGGGGAGCTCGACGTTTTGTTCCAATAAGCGCTGCATGAGCGGTTTGTTGCCGATAAATTGGCTAATCAGTAAGGCCACAGCAAGTGTCCAATAAAGTGCTGTTGGTTTCCATTTAATAAATAGTTCATTTCTAAAAAATAGCGTAGCGCCTCCTAGAACCACAAGGGTGCCAAGTGTGATGAGCGGTAATTTTTCAAATCGTCCTGTTTTATAACGAGACCACAATACTTGTACAACACTTGCGACAATCGCAGTTATTGTTGCAAGATAGATATCGCCCATTTTATAGGCAATAAAGAAAAGCGCGATGGGGAAAAAATCGAATAAAAATTTCATGGTTTATCCCTAAATTTAATTTAAAATGAAAAGCCTTTATTTGGTTTTTAGTGTACCAAGTTTAAAGGTGCTTGAATAGCACGCGATCCAATGAGGCTATATATAAAAACAGTATTTTTGTGATTTTCTGCGTTAAACTTGCTTGAACGACAATATCTTCGTAAAGTGTCACTATTCTTCCCTAATTTGTAAGTTTAAATAGGCGTCTGGGTTTAATTCATGAGTAGTAGTAATAATCCTAGTAACGGCAGTAGTCTCACAAGCCCTAGAGTGGTTTCTGGCATTAGAACAACGGGTGCGTTGCACCTAGGTAATTATCATGGCGCCTTAAAAAACTGGGTAAATTTACAGTCTAAATACGAGTGTTTCTTTTTTGCAGCAGATTGGCATGCCTTAACCACTGAATATGAGCATACCGAACGCATTGCACAATATACTTCAGAGATGATCTTGGATTGGTTGGGTGCTGGGCTTGATCCGAAACACTGCACTTTTTTTGTACAATCCCATGTGCTCGAACATGCAGAACTGCAATTATTGTTGGGTATGTTAACGCCACTCAGTTGGTTAGAGCGTGTGCCGAGTTATAAAGAATTGCGCAGTAAATTAAAAGAGAAGCATCTAGCGACTTATGGTTTTCTAGGATATCCGGTATTACAAAGTGCTGATATTTTAATGTATAAACCCGAATTTGTGCCAGTTGGCGAGGATCAAGTCTCACATATAGAATTAACCCGAGAAATTGCGAGGCACTTTAATCATTTGTATGAAGGGCGTTTACAAAAACCGTTGTTTCCCGAACCAAAAGCACTTTTAACCGAAACTGCTAAAATGCCGGGTTTAGATGGTCAGAAAATGTCTAAATCTTATCATAATACGATTGGGCTAAGAGAAGATCCGAAATCGGTGACGCATAAAATTAAAACGATGCCAACGGATCCCGCGCGTGTACGGCGAACTGATCCGGGAGAGCCTGAAAAATGCCCTGTTTGGCGTTTCCACCAAGTGTATTCTTCAAAAGAAACGCAAGCATGGGTACAGCAAGGTTGTAGAACGGCAGGCATTGGATGTTTGGAGTGTAAAAAACCCGTGATAGATGCTGTTTTAGAAGAACAGACAGTTATTATTCAGCGCGCAGAGCCATACGTGAAAAACCCGGATTTGGTACAAGATATTGTAAAAGAAGGTTGCAAGGTAGCGCGACAAGCGGCGGGTAAAACATTGGCTGAAGTACGTGAAGTGATGGGATTGTTAGAAGCATGATGAACGAAATTATTAACGAATCTGCTTTAACATCCGAAGTTGCGACTTGTTATGGGTTTGTGCGAGGCGAAGCGGTTACTAGTTTGCCGATGGATCTCTATATTCCGCCAGACGCAATGGAAGTTGTTTTAGAAATTTTTGAAGGACCTTTGGATCTGCTGTTATATCTTATTAAAAAGCATAATTTAGATATTCTCAATATTCCTGTTGCGTCTATTACGCGCCAATATATGGAATATGTAGAAGTGATGTCTGTACTGCGATTGGAATTGGCAGCCGATTATTTAGAAATGGCCGCTTTGTTAGCAGAGATTAAATCTCGGATGTTATTGCCACGTCCTGCAGAAGAAGCAGGGCAAGATTTAGATCCCCGGGCGGAGTTGGTGCGTCGTCTGCAAGAATATGAGCGGATTAAAACAGCTGCTGAAAACTTAGATCAGCTCCCTAGAATGGAACGAGATTGGGTAGTGCCAAGCATTGATGTGTCAAAGCTAGAAGTGATAAGGCCACATCCATCAGTGGAATTAAAAGAAATTTTACTTTCTTTTAAAGAAGTCTTAAGACGAGCAGATTTACAAACCATGCATATGATCCAACGAGAAGTGTTAACGGTTCGAGAAAAAATGTCGCGTATATTGAGTCATTTAGAAGGTGAAGCATTTATTGATTTTGTTAGTTTTTTTGATGTTTCAGAAGGGCGCTTAGGTATTGTGGTGACTTTTCTTGCTATTTTAGAATTGGTGAGAGAAACCATGCTTGAGCTAGTGCAAAGCGAACCGTTTGGACCAATCTATATAAGGGCAGCCGGATGTCAATAGAAATGAACTTACAAGCGTTATTAGAGGCCATTTTGTTAGCGGCAGCAAAACCGTTAACAGAAGAGCAATTGTTAAATTTATTTGAGGAAGAAGAAAGGCCTTCCATAGATATTTTACGCGAAACTTTAAATGAATTGCAAAATGCCTGCGAAATGCGTGGCATAGAATTAATTCAAGTTGCCAATGGATATCGTTTTCAAGTCAAACAAAAATGGGCACCTTGGGTGAGTAAATTATGGGATGAAAAGCCACAAAAATATTCGCGTGCGTTATTAGAAACATTGGCCTTAATTGCGTATCGACAGCCTGTTACGCGTGGCGAAATAGAAGATATTCGGGGGGTGGCAGTTAGCACATCGATCTTCAAAACATTACTAGAAGATCGCGAATGGATTCGTATGGTGGGGCATAAAGAAGTGCCTGGCAGACCTGCATTATTTGCAACAACCAAAGGGTTTTTAGATTATTTTGGATTAAAGAGTTTGCAGGAACTGCCTTCTTTACCGGATATTATGAATCTAGAAACGGCAAATTTAGAGTTGTTAGAAAAATCCTTAATAGAACCACAATTAACAGAAGAATGTCTCGATATGGCAGAAATAGTAGAAATGGCAGATGTTGAAACCGAATAAAGAAAAATTGCAAAAAGTATTAGCCCGTGTTGGACTAGGTTCTAGACGAGAAATTGAACAATGGATTTCAGCCGGGCGTCTTAAAGTCAATCGTGTGATCGCGACATTGGGCGATCGCGTGAGGCTTGAAGATAAAGTTGAATTGGATGGGCGCCCGATACGTCTTCAAGGGGAAAGCGATATCCCACAAAAAGTTATCATTTACCATAAGCCTGCGGGTGAAGTGTGTAGTCGTCATGATCCAGAAGGGCGCCCCACAGTGTTTGATGCTTTCCCTAAAATGCGTGGCAAGCGATGGATTTTGATTGGTCGCTTAGATTTTAATACGTCGGGGCTTTTATTGGCAACGACCGATGGTGAATTGGCGAATAGATTAATGCATCCTTCTTCAGAAATTGAGCGAGAATACGCGGTGCGCATTGTGGGCAGAATGGATTCACATGTTGTAGAGCGTTTAAAACGAGGCGTGAAATTGGATGATGGGCTTGCGCGATTCGATGACATTCGAGATGCAGGGGGGGAAGGTGTTAACCATTGGTATCATGTTATTTTGCGAGAAGGGCGCAATCGCGAAGTCCGCCGATTATTTGAATCTCAAAATTTAAAAGTGAGCCGGTTGATCCGCGTTAGATTTGGCGCTGTCACCTTGCCGCGCTATCTCAGAATCGCACAATGTAAGGAGATGGATAAAAAAGAAGTCTCTGAGTTGTTGGCATCCGTTGGGCTTAAAATTTTTGAGTCTAGCAGAAAGAAGACATTTTTTAGGGATGAAGAACCTGAAGTTTCAAAAAAGAAAACCGTGATCAAACAAAAACCAACAACGGAATTATTGACTTTGAAAAAAAGACCACCATTTAAGAAAAACACTTATCGTAAAACGCACCCGTTGAAAAAACGTGACTAAGGTGCGATGCTGAGTTCTGCTTTAGCATCAAAATTCCGTCCCCGAATTGCCCGACTATCCGGACCCATCAAATAAAGATACAGCAGCAGAATTGCTGTAGGCAGTGGTAAGTCTTTTGTATTTTCGGCGGGGTAGGCACGCGTTCGGAGAGGCGTTCGAATTCGAATAGGATTCACGCTATTGACTCGTATGGTTGTGTTTGTTTCTAATTCTTGGGCTAATATTTGCATCAATCCATTTAATCCAAATTTACTGACACTATAAGCACCCCAATAGGCTTTGCCTGTCGTACCCTCGTTGGCGGTTGTAAACACGATGCTTGCATTCAAGGAGCGCTTTAGCAGTGGCAAAGTCGCTTGTGTTAACAAAAATGCACTGTTTAAATTAACCTGTAGCACTTGATACCATTGCTCAATAGGAT
>Ga0207018_1071_pt1 | contig 18246 bp, 12 predicted proteins | sample Alteio_BWMinCont_52_FD_153476 | JGI IMG/M metagenome (GOLD analysis project Ga0207018, IMG submission 153476) | Enriched cells from forest soil in Barre Woods Harvard Forest LTER site, Petersham, Massachusetts, United States -... | ecosystem: Environmental > Terrestrial > Soil > Temperate forest >...
GTCACGAAAGAACGAAAAGTAAGCTTATGGAAAAAAAATTAATCCTTGTACTAGCCTTTGTTTTACCCATCATCCTTTTTGCCGGAAACAAAGATAAAGATAAAGACAAAACCAAAGCGCCCAATGAACTTACTCTTGAGAAAATTTGGGCCTCTGGCGCTTTTTATCCGAAAACTGTGCAAGGGGTTACGATGCTTCCCGATGGCACTTATTGTACTTCCGATTTTAGCTTAACAGCAAAATCACACGTTATTCTAAAATACAACTTTTATAATGATGCCCCAACTGATACATTGTTTAGCCAGGCTTGGGTGCCGACACTTCCAAAAGACTTTGCATTGGACAATTTTGAGATAAGCCCCAATGGCAAATATATATTGCTTCAAACCAACACTAATTCTATCTATCGGCATTCTAAAAAAGCAGAATACTTTATTTATAGTGTAGCCAAAAAGAAAGTAAAGCAAGTAAGCAAAGGCAAGCAGGTGTTCTATGCGACCTTTTCTCCAGACAATAGCAAAATTGCTTATGTCTATGATAATAATATGTATATACAATATTTTCTTGGTGATTCCACGGTGCAGATTACCCATGACGGATCTATGAATAATATTATAAACGGAAAAACGGATTGGGTGTATGAGGAGGAATTTGTTTTGGTTCAAGGATATCAATGGTCACCGACAGGAGATAGGATAGCTTATTATAAATTTGATGAAAGCAAAGTGAAACTATATCAGCTGCCTTATTATGACAGTTTATATCCTCAAGAGTATAAATATAAGTATCCTGTAGCTGGTGAAGACAATTCAAAGGTAAGTGTCTGGATATATGATACAAAAAATGGTTCAAATCAAAAGCTTAACCTCCATGAAGAAAATGACCAGTATATCCCAAGAATTATTTGGACCAGGAGTAATGATGTTTTGGCTATTGAAAGATTAAATCGGGCACAGAATAATCTTGAATTGATGGAAGCTACTGCCCCAGACTGGAATTTAAAGCCATTATTTACTGAAATTAATAAGCGCTACGTTGATATTTCAGATAATATTCATTTTTTCAAGGATAACTCATTTATTATGACCTCAGAAAAAGAAGGGTATAATAACATTTATTATTATGACAAAAATGGCGCTCAACTTCGTAACATTACACCCTTTCAATACGATGTAGATGATATATTAGGTGTTGATGAAGCAAAAAGCATTATTTATTATTCATCTAAAGAGCCAAAACCCAGAAAGATGACCATTTTCAGGATAAAAATGGATGGATCTGATAAAAAACAGGTCAACAAGGATGAACTTGGGCATAATTCAATAGAATTTGCCAAAGATTTTCAACATTATCTTATGACATCCTCCTCGACCATGTCGCCATACATAACAGGCGCTTATACAATTGATGGAGAAAGAATACATGTTTTGCAGGATAATAAAGAAGTTGCTAAAGAAATTGAAAGTTATAATTTTACGCCTAAAGAATATTTTGATATTAAATTAAGTGATTCAGTCACGGTGAGCGGATGGATGATAAAGCCACCGGATTTTAAAAAGAATAAGAAATATCCTGTCCTCTTTTCTATTTATGGTGGTCCGGGCATACAGACAGTTACAGATGCCTGGGGTGGGCCGTTAGATGCCTGGCATCAATACATGGCTATGAAGGGGTATATTGTGGTATCGGTAGATAACAGGGGTACGGGTGGAAAAGGAGAGGCTTTCAAAAAAACAACCTATAAAAGGCTTGGACAAAAAGAAAGTGATGACCAGATAGCTGCCGCCAAATACTTTGCCAGCCAGTCTTATGTAGACCCAGATCGTATTGGCATATATGGTTGGAGCTTTGGTGGCTACATGGCAGCTATGTGTATTACAAAGGGTGCAGGAGTATTTAATACTGCTGTGGCAGTGGCCCCAGTTACAGATTGGCGATACTATGATAATATCTACACAGAAAGATATATGGGTAAACCGCAGGATAATGCAGCAAACTATGACGCTGGTTCCGTTATGACCTATGTGCCAAAAATGACCGGCAACTTTTTAGTGATACATGGTACTTATGATGATAATGTACATCCCCAAAATACTTTTATGCTACTTAAAGAAATGATAAAGCTTAATAAGAAGTTTGATTCAGAGTTTTATCCAAACAAGGCGCATGGCATTTCAGGTGGGTACACAAGGCTTCATGTTTATACCAGGATCACAGATTATATATTGAATCATTTGTAATCGGATAATTTTTGTAGTTTGCGGGGCAAATCAGGGGAATGAGTTACTTTGTTATTTAGTTATTACCTGGTTTTGTTGCCCTTGTTAAATTATAGAATGTGTCAATATAACATATAACTTAGAAACCAAAAACTTAATAACTTAAAATGGAAAGAGAAGAAGAAATGGGGACCACGCCGATCCAAATGGCGGGCAAATCCGATCAAAAAGGTCATCCCAGAGGCCTGTGGATACTTTTCGGCACAGAATTGTGGGAAAGGTTCGGATATTACTTAATGGTTGGAATTTTCTTTTTGTATTTGATTGATTCGACCGGGCATGGTGGTAAAGGTTTTAGCAATAAAATGGCTGCCGACCTTGTAGGGTCTTTTATTGCACTTGTTTATTTAACTCCATTTATTGGAGGTCTGATTGCTGACCGCTACCTCGGATACAGAAAAGCAATTATTCTAGGAGCTTCGATGCTTGCTCTTGGCTATTATACTTTAGCAATACCAGGTGATACTGCTTTGTATGTTGGATTATTATTGATCATTGTAGGTAATGGCTTTTTTAAACCCAATATAAGTACCCTTTTAGGTAATATATATAGCCGGGAAGATCTTCGTCCAAAAAAGGACGTTGCTTATAATATTTTTTATATGGGTATTAACCTCGGTGCTTTTGTTTGCAATTTCGTGGCAGCATATATGCGGAACCATTATGGATGGGGATATGCTTTTGCAGCAGCAGGCGTAGGTATGACAATTGCGCTTCTATGGTTTGTGATGGGAAGCAAACACATTAAAGATGGAGATATTAAAAAGCCGCTGCAGGAAGGTGACATGTCAATGAGTAAAATAATGGGCTCTGTATTTCTACCGGCAGCAATAGCGGCGGTTATTGGATGGTTTATGGGCAAGATAATAGGTCATACCATATTTGGAACCCCATCAAACGATGCGTTTATGTTTGCCTGTGTGCCTATCATCATTTTTTACATTGGTTTATATGTGCGTTCAACTAAAGAGGATAAAAGAGGACTTGGGGCGCTATTTGCGTTCTTTATTGTATCTATTGTATTTTGGGTGATATATAATCAAAATAGTACAGGCTTAACGATTTGGGCTGACCAATATACTGCAAGGGAAATGCCGAAATCTATGTCAGGATTTGGAAAAGGCCTTGGTATGATTCAGACATTATCCACCAAGCCTGACAGCGAAACTAAAATAAATGAGTATTTTGCCCCAATACTTGATAACAATGGAAAAACCCAACAGGTATTAGATGTCAACCCTTATTTCCAAAACCTTCCGAAAGATCAATGGCCAGCCGATGGTAAGGCTGAATTAATATCAACTGAGATATTCCAATCAATAAACCCATTCTTCATAATATTCCTTACGCCAATTGTTGTCGGCTTATTTATGTGGCTGTCAAGGCGCAAGCGAGAACCAAACACGCCTTCCAAAATTGGCATGGGAATGGTAATAGCAGGGGCCTCATCTTTATTAATGTTATTTGCCGTAATGTCAACCAATATTTATCACAACAAAACTGAAATGTATTGGATCATATGTACCTATGCCTTATTTACTTTAGGGGAGCTACTTGTAAGTCCGATTGGTCTTTCATTGGTATCAAAATTATCACCGCCACGCATTACAGCTCTTATGATGGGTGCATGGTTCCTTGTAAACGCAATTGCAGGTAAAGTGGCAGGTTTGATGGCTACGTTTTGGGATAGTTTCACCAACAAAGCAAGTTACTTTTTAATCCTCGTTATTGCAGCAGGAGTAGCAGGAAGTATAATGTTTGGTATGAGCAAATGGATTGCTCAAGTGATCCGCGAAAAGACTGGCGCTGATTGATCTATAATTTAATGTTTTGAATATTGTTATGCAGAAGCCCGGCTCTTTCCGGGCTTTTGTATTTTATCAGCGTATTAAATATTAGAAACCGGAATCTAATTCAGCTTTGGCTTTCTTTGAAAATCTGTAATATCTATGACCGGACCTACGCCATAATTTCCGCTATGGTCCCCAACCGCCATACTGTTATCTTTATTCCCAACATGGTTATGACCCTGGTTGCTACTTTGTAGATTACGGTGTGCATTAGCATGGTCTGTACGGTTTTCTAGTTTTTCGGTTAAACTTTTTTTCTTATTTTTCATAGTTTTAGTTTTAAAGTCTAACTTAATAACATAATAGAAATCTATTTTGTTTGAACTTAAAATGACAGACGGATATTAAAGAATTGTCACAAGTTTGCGTTTAGTCACAAGTTGGTATTTCGGCACGGTTTTATCAATCTCGTGTTATATCTGTTAATATTAATGTATGAAAGTTTGTTACTTTCGCATAAACTCAACAACAATGAGATTAATTAACAGCATCATATACCCTTTCATTTTTGTGTGCCTGCTTTGGCTCATCATGATATTCCAATACGTGTCCCATATAAACCTGGGGGGCTTTGGTGTTTTCCCCAGGCATGTGGATGGACTGATTGGAATTATTACTATGCCACTAATACATGCAAATTATAGTCATCTTATTTCCAATACATTACCCTTCCTTATTTTGGGATCTGGGCTCAATTATTTTTATCCAGACATTGCAACCCGGGTTTGGGCTATAATTTATATTCTTACAGGAACCCTGGTTTGGCTTTTTGCCCGAACAAGCGAACATATAGGCGCAAGCGGAATAATATACGGGTTGGCAGCTTTTCTTTTATTTGAAGGAATTTTCAGAAAAGATATTCGGCTGATGGCCATATCATTGCTTGTCACTATCTTTTATGGAGGTATTATTTGGGGCGTTTTTCCAGGCAACCCGCAAGTAAGTTGGGAAGGCCATCTTTTTGGAGCCTTGTCAGGTATATTTGCCGCATACATTTATAAAAAGAAAGGCGCTAAACCCCATAAGCATGATTGGGAAAATGAGGAAGACAAAGAAGAAGATGGCAGGCATCATATTTCACATTATTATGAAGTGAAACCGTAAATAGGGGACAGTGGTCAGAAAAAAACAAAAAATCTCTCCCCATTTACTGAAACAGCATTTTCGTTACCATCAAACCATTGACCATTTCTTATTTTGTGAATTTAATAACAAAGGATTTTGTTTCTTTTTTATCATGTTGTATATTTGAGCTGATCAATAATAAATTATGCAATACACCTATAAAATCGTGTTGCGCAAAGAGGAAGAAGGGGGTTTTACGGCTATCGTTCCTTCCTTGCCCGGCTGTATTACTTATGGAGAAGATATAGACGATACGTTAGCTATGGCTAAAGAGGCCATTGAGTTGTATATTGAAGAATTACAAGACAGGGGAGAGGAAATACCTTCATAAAAGAGTTCAAATTTCCACCAAAAAAGCCATCCCATTTCTGAAACGGCTTTTTCATTAAATAAATCTAAAATATTACGTTTTATTCTACAATTACCTGCTGGTATCCTGTCGCGTCCTGTGTTGTAACCTTCACTATATAAAGGCCTTTACTAAGTCCGCTTACAGATATTGTTGATTTAGAATTGGCTTCTATAATATTTGAATAAATTAGCTTACCTGCACTGTTATAAACACTCACAAGTCCATTGCCTTCCATTTCGTTACAAGTTATATTTACAATCCCGGTTGAAGGATTTGGGTAAACATTAATTTCAATATTGCTACTGTTAGAATTTCGAATTCCGGTTGTATGCTTATTGTTATCCAGGTTAGTGTTTGCTAAGAGAACTGTAGATGCTCCCGTTTGGCCAATTGCCGCGCCAGTTTTCATATCAAAAAAATAAGCCTTTTGCAAGTCATACCGGAATATTCTATTTGGATCATCTTTATAATAATGTTTCCAGGTTGTACCGCCATTAGTAGTCAAAAAGACAATTTCGCCTTCACCATAGATAATGCCATTATTTGCATCAATGAATTGTACACCAAAAAGATTTACAGATGTATCCAGTGTTGTTGAAGCCCATGTCGAACCATTATCCATAGTTTTATAAACTGTGGCATTGCCTCCAATTACATATCCTGTATGTGCGTCTAAGAATGTCACCCCATATACGCTATTTCCAAAACTTGTTGAGGGGATCGCATTCCAGGTAGTACCTCCATCATTTGTATATTCAATACTACTATTATTATTTATAGCATAGATGTTGTTTGCATCCAGCGCGAAAAAGCCACCAAACAGGCTAAAGTTTATCCCTTTGGAGTTTGCCCACGTTTTGCCACCGTCTGTAGTTTTATAAATTATATATCCCATATTAGAAAGTACTACAAAGCCGGTTAATTCCGAGGTAAAAAGCATAGATTCAATACTGACCTGAGAGCGGCCTACTCCTGTAAAGGACATATTTGAAACACTATCCCATGTCGCACCACCGTCAGTAGTTTTTATAAGTTGTTTGCCTCCGGCATATCCAATTGTAGTGCTGACGGTAGATATTGCGTTAAATGGACTTATTAACTTACTCATATCAACAGTTGACCAAGATTGCCCCCCATTTGTAGTCCGGCGTACATCAGGAGAGCCATTCATGGCCATATTTAGTGAAATGCCTGTCTTGGATTTAAAAAACCCTATGTCTGAAGCAGAATATGGGTCATTTCCCGATGATGCATCAACCCATTGCGCTGAAGCATTGATTGAAAACAAAACCGTAAGCGCCAATGATAAAAATATTGATAAATTACTTTTCATATGAGAGTAAGATTTAGATGTTTAATACAAATATAGAATAATCTCAGTTTGAGATTAAGAAATCATTAAATATTTGGAATTTGGTAAAGTATATTGTTCAATCGAGTTGGTTTGTTACTAATACAGTTTGTTAACTCCTGACCACTTTTGCAAAACAAATTCTACCTTTGTACCTTAGTATATATGTATTATTACAACTATTAAATCTTTTTTATGGAAACTGAATTTTATGTCCTCCTGGATACTCATAAAGAATTGCTAGACCGTGCATCTAAGGCGCTTGCTGAACGTACTTTTTTTTCAGCTTATCCTGAACATCCTAAAGCCTACCCGGAAGATGGAGCGCAAAAAGGACTAGAATGGTTTAATAACCAGACCGGTAATCATTTTAAAGAATTGTTGCAAATAGGCCCTGAAGATTGGTGTGGAGATGAAGTATCACCATATTCACAGGAACTTTTAAATATTAAATACCCATATTTTTCACCCGAAAACCTGGTTCAAAAGGCTAAGGAAACTCAAAAAGAATGGCGTGGAGCTAGTGTTGATACAAGAGCAGCTATTTTATTAGATAGCCTTGAGCGAATCAGCACTCGTTTTTTTGATATAGCTTATGCAACCATGCACACTACAGGACAGGCGTTTATGATGAGTTTCCAGGCGTCAGGCCCTCATGCCAATGATCGCGCTCTTGAGGCGATAACGGTAGGATATGATGAATTAAAGAGATACCCTCATTCTGCAGAATGGGAAAAGCCAATGGGTAAATTCTCTCTAAAAGTTAAAAAAACTTGGAATCCAATTGGTCGAGGAATCGGACTGGTTATCGGTTGTTCTACTTTCCCAATTTGGAATACCGTACCAGGTTTATATGCAAGTCTTGTAACGGGAAATCCAGTTATTGTTAAACCGCATCCCGGAGCTATTCTGCCAATCGCAATTGTTGTTGCTGAAATCCAAAAAGCTCTGGCACAACAGGGTTTTAGTACTGATATCGTTCAATTGGCTGCTGATACCAATAGCAATCCTATCACCAAAGACCTCGCTGAACATAAGGATATAAAAATCATAGACTACACAGGTGGCACTCATTTTGGAAATTACATTGAAAGCCTTCCGGGCAAAATAAGCTTTACAGAAAAGGCAGGTGTTAATTCCATGATCATTGATTCATTTAATGACATTGATTCCGCTACACAAAATATGGCATTTGCTGCTTCTCTCTATTCGGGACAAATGTGTACGGCGCCTCAAAATTTCTTTATCCCTAAAAATGGCATAATGGCTGGCGGTGAAAGTTTGACTTTTAATGCAGTTGCCAAAAAAATAGTTGATGCAGTAAAAGGTCTGGTAGAAAATCCAAAAATGGGCCCGGGTACACTCGGCGCTATACAGTCTGTAAATACATTACAGCGGGTTGTTGATTCTAAAGTCTTAGACCATGGAAAATTATTGCTTGATTCAATAGAAATAAGGAACGAAGATTTCCCAAATGCCCGAATTGCAACTCCAATAATTATTGAGGTTGATGCGGAACATAAAGATTCTTTTTCTCATGAATTGTTTGGCCCAATTATCCTTCTTATAAAAACAAATGATACTACTCATTCAGTAATGTTGGCAAAGGAATTGGCAGAAAGTAAAGGAGCCATCACATGTGGTGCATATACAACCGATAAAGCAACCAAAGATTATATAGCTGAAGAAATGGAAGAGGCATTTACCCCGGTAGCATTTAACCTGACCGGGCCAATCTGGATGAACCAGAATGCTGCTTTTTCAGATTTTCACGTTACTGGTGGTAACCCTGCCGGTAATGCAACATTTACAGATACGGCATATATTGTAAGAAGATATGTTTGGGTGGGACATAAGGAGATAGAGTAGCCGACATAATTATTAGACGATGAGGCAATGAGACAATTAGGCAATAATTTGATTTTTGCGTCAGCCCAATTATCACATTATCACATTGCCTCATTTTCAAATAGTTTAGATCATGACATTAAAAGAAAGGTTAAATAGCTGGAGGCCATATATCCAGACGGATGGAGCCATGTATATAATCATGTTTCTAATTATAGGAATTGGTGTGGCCATTATGGTAATATTTTTTTAGAATAGTCAGTTAATAATAACTTGTGCTTGTCATGACCAAAATAGCCAACCTTTTTCTAAATTTGCGTGCTTTTTAAAGTTGACATGTCTTATTTTTAGGATGCAGCCCCTGAAGGCAGCATTTAAAAATCACCTGTCATTATTCTTAAACTTATTATTTAATTTCCTTAAGGGGATGTAGAAAAAACTTACAACATGAAAGAGAATATCATTCAGCCAATGATCGGACTGTTTGTTGCCGAACGCAACGCCTCCAGTTTGAATGAATTACTTTCGAGTTGGCCCCCTGCAGAAATAGCTGAACTCATTGATGAGACAGAAGATAAGGAGGAACGTCTCTTTATTTATGAATCTCTTTCTCATGACATTGCCGCACATACTTTTGAATATCTTGAGCTTCAATATCAAAAAGAGATATTAGAAGAGCTTCCCTACGATCGTATCCCTGAAATCCTGAATGAAATGTCGGCGGATGACCGTACCGGGCTATTAGAGGAACTGCCACCGCATACTGTATCACAATTATTAGCGGTTTTATCCCCTCAGGAACGCACGATAGCTCTTGCACTTCTCGGGCATCCGGAAAATAGTGTTGGCCGTTTGATGACACCTGATTATACTGCCGTGCATGCTGATTGGACGATTCAGCAGACCCTCGATTACATAAGAATGCACGGAAGCAATAGTGAAACGCTGAATGTTATATATGTAATTGATGAAAAGGGATATCTGATAGATGATATAAGAGTAAGAGAATTTTTGCTAGCTGATCCGTCATTAAAGGTCGAGGATATTATGGACCACAAGTACCAAAGCCTGATGGTTGATGATGATCAGGAAGAAGTAGTGGCAAAATTTAAAAATCTGAACAGGGTTGCTCTTCCGGTTACAGACAAAGACGGATATCTATTAGGAATAGTAACGGTTGATGATGTATTGGAAGTAGTTGAAGAAGAAAATACAGAAGATATTCAGAAACTAGGCGCTGTTGAAGTCTTTGATGAACCGTACATGAATATTTCCTTTGCATTACTTATAAGAAAACGTGCCGGATGGCTTGTAATACTTTTTGTAGGTGAAATGTTCACGGCAACTGCTATGGGCTTTTTTGAAGACGAAATAGCAAAAGCGGTTGTCTTAGCACTATTTGTACCACTTATTATATCCAGTGGAGGAAATACAGGTTCACAGGCCGCCACGCTTATTATTAGAGCTCTTGCACTGGGTGAAATAACGCTTCGAGATTGGTGGAAAATAATGAGACGTGAAATTCTTGCAGGGTTAGCCCTTGGAACCATCCTGGGTTTTATAGGTTTTTGCCGAATTGCATTTTGGCACAAGTTTGTTCCGATGGATGGCAAACCTGCTTATGGTGAACATTGGCTTTTGGTGGCTTTAACAGTTTCAATCTCTCTTGTTGGAGTTGTCCTCTGGGGTACATTGTCAGGCTCAATGTTGCCGCTAGTTCTTAAAAAATGCAAACTAGATCCAGCAACTTCTTCAGCGCCATTTGTAGCTACTTTGGTTGATGTGACAGGACTTATTATATATTTTACTATAGCTATGCTTATAATGAGGGGTACTTTGTTATAAGGTTACAGGTTGAAAGTTAAAAGTTCAAGGTTAATCTAAATAACAATCCTAAGGCGCTTGATGATGCAGATGTTTTGTCTGCCTATCAACATATTACCATATTATCACAGTGCCTCCCGCCCATTCTTTACGAATGTTAGGGCAGCGATTATCTCATTATCACATTTCCTGATAGTTTTCCGTTCGTCATCCAATTATTGCTGTTCGTCATTTTTATATCGGGGTTCATCATATTACCTATTTTTTTAAAAATGTATATATTAGATTTGAATAACACTAATTAACAATCAAATTTCCAACCCTTAAAACCCTAAAACAATGAAAAAGTATTTTTTTAAACTGACAAACATTATTTGCAAGGCATTATTAATGTTAACTGTAAAAATGACAAAGACTGGCAGTGCCGGAGTGTACTTGTATATTTGAAATTAGTAATTATACTCGTTTCAAATATCAGTAAACAATAAAACCCCCTACCCAATTCAAGCATAATGCCCTAACATTATGCGAGATAAAAAATAAATCATCTTTGGATATTTTATTTTTTATTTTCTCGACCCTCCTATCTTAATTAACCACATGTAATAAGCGTTGTAGCAATACAGCGCTTTTTTTGTTTTATATGCCTTTGATAAATTATTTTCTAACTTTGGTATATAATAAATACGAAAGCTATGAAAAAGATAACTCTTTTGTTTTTAGTAACTGCCTGTAGTTTTTCTTGCAATAAACCTACAAATACACCTGGTAACAATAATACTGGTACACCATGTACATCTCCCGTTGCTCCGGCAGCTTTAAATAATATCCAGGTTTTCCCGAAGGATTATCCATTAAATGCAGATATATCTTCAATGTCAGTAGATCCCAGCTCAAATAATGTAATTGCTGCTATTGGAAATTCACCTTTACATCCTGATTTCGGGAGTAGTTCTTCAATTGGTATTCCATTTACGCTAGTTTGTGGTAGCCAAACAAAAGTGCCAATAATATATCGTGCTAATAATAATGGCGGTAATTATGGGGATCAAAGTGATTCAGGGCCATTCCCAATTCCGGATAATGCTGCTATTGAAGGAAATGGAGCAGGTGATAGCCATGTATTAGTTTGCGATATTGAAAATAAACTTTTGTATGAATTGTATAACGCAACTAAAAACATTGGCACGGGATGGTCAGCATCTTCAGGAGCGATTTTTGATCTTAAAACAGATTATTACAGAACCGATGGCTGGACCTCTGCTGATGCTGCAGGATTACCTATGTTGCCTTGTTTAACAAGATATGATGAAATGGCGTCAGGAAAAATAACTCACGCACTGAGGTTTACATTGGATAATGCACATGTATATAATGGGTATGTGAATCCTGCAAGGCATAAAGTAAGTGGAGGAGGTGCATTAGGAAATTCGTTGCCTATGGGAGCGAGAATTCGACTAAAAGCAAGCTTTGATATTTCAGGGTACTCAAAAAATATGCAAGTGATTCTCACTGCCATGAAAACTTATGGACTTATACTTGCAGATATTGGTTCTAATATGTTTTTTAGTGGGGCTTCAGATGCGAGGTGGGATGACAATGATCTTAATACATTGAAAAACGTGAAAGCAACCGATTTTGAGTTAGTAACCCTGGGGACTATAAAGTAAAAACTATTTGAAAATGCAATAATTTTAAAATGAGACAATTGGTTAACAAACAATATGTTAATTTATTTAATTTCATCTTTACAACTGCTTGTGAAATTTTTTTATCTCACTCAGGGATAGGCTAAAATTGACATTAAAAATAATTATTGGAATCAATGAGTAAAATTATGTGTTATAACATGTAAATTTGATCATTGCTTAACAAATTTTGTGGCCATGAAGAGAAACGAATTTATAAAGACTTCATTACTAGGATTATTTTCTATGACAACATTGCCAGACCTTAAAAGACTTACTGATAGCTTACCTCAAACCAATCATAAAATGCCTGTCCTTTTTGTTGGGCATGGCAGCCCTATGAATGCCATTGAAGACAATGAGTTTAGCAAAGCATGGGAGAAAATGGGTGCGACCTTGCCGAAGCCAAAAGTAATTATTTGCATATCTGCACACTGGGAAACGAGAGGAACCTATGTGACAGCCATGGAAAACCCTAAAACCATACATGATTTTGGAGGATTTCCGAAGGCATTATTTGATGTTCAATATCCGGCTCCCGGAAGTCCCGAAACGGCCGAAGAAGTAAAGGGAGAGGCTAAAAAAGCGATAATAGGACTCGATCAGGCTTGGGGGCTTGATCATGGTTGCTGGAGTGTGGCAAAACGAATGTTTCCAAAAGCAGATGTCCCAATTATTCAACTTAGCCTTGATTATACAAAAGATGCGCAATGGCATTATGAATTTGCAAAAGAACTTTCCATTTTGAGAAATAAAGGAGTATTGATATTAGGAAGTGGCAATATGGTGCATAATCTAGGTCTAATAAACTGGAATGATTTTAATGCCAAGATGGATTGGGCGGAAGAAGCCAATGAGAAGTTTAAAAACCTAATTACCCAAAATGATGTGCAAAGCCTGATTTCCTACAGCAAACTTGGGAAATCGGCCTCACTTGCCATACCAACTCCCGAACACTATCTACCAATGCTGTACTCCTTAAGTATGAAAGAGGAAAAAGAAAACCTAAGCTTTTTTAACGATAAAACCATGGGCCCTATTTCTATGACATCGTTTCAGATTGGGTAATGTATTTATTGCACGTCATTATTTTCCTCACCTCCCGAGAAGAATCCATCCTTGTCATTACATTATTAAAGTAGAATAACAGGTTTGGAAGCTGAGCATCCCTAAATATTTACCCAAAAAAACTATCGTTCTAAAAAACCATCAATAGTTTTGGTGAGTTCAAAATAGTAATAAGGGCTTCTCATGAGGTATAGAGTTTGGTAGGTATTATCCAGGTTCATACCCCGATTGGTAAGGCCAGCAAATATTTTTACACCTTTGGCAGGCTTAATAAAAAAACCTGTTTTATAAAACGGATAGGTATAAGAAGCCATTTTAAGAATATCAGAAAGATGTATGTTAGATGAAAACCAAGTCATGTAATTAGCATCCAGATTCATGCTAAAAAACAAATACTTGTATACGCAGACTTCACCATCCAAATACAAGGTAGCCCCTGCTATGCTGTAAGAATTGAATGCCGGCTCAGTAAAAACGGCAAACTGGCTGAATGGCCTTTCGTAATTGCGCAGCGGGTATAAATTCGGACCGATGCTATTACCATAGTTGCCCGGAAAAACAGTAGGATTTATGCTTCGGTAATAGACCACCTGGTCCCAGAAATTATATTTAAAATTACTCCCGTAGTATCTTATCTCCGCATGACCAGAAATATTGAAATTTTTATGCTTCAGCATTTTTTTTACTCCTGCCACCAAGGCGTTACTATACATATCGTCCAGACGTCCGCCCTCAAGGATTCCAGTTTGAAGATAAATCCTGGTAACTGTATCCGGCATCCATGCCGCATATAGGGTATAGAAATTTCTGTACACCTTTTGCTGATATTGTACCTGCATTGGCGAATATATCTGATCGTTAAGATCATAGCCTGCACCAAATCGCCAAGTTTCACCTCTTTTGCTTTTTTTAGTGGTAAAATACAAAGAATTGGTAACCCCGTCGTCAATATTAAGGCCGTAGCTGTATAATAGATCGGCTATATGCATATGCTCGTATGTAAACCCCAAATAGCTCAGCTTAAAGTATATGCCTTCAGCGTCAATGTTATAATATATCAACCCCTCATCAGTCCTTATGTTGTTATAATTGCCGACAGATCCGGTGACTGAAAGCTTGTTTTTTGCAATATTAAATGTATCATGGTACCTCAGCCTGAACTGCGGAAATACGATCCTGTTCGCTGTGTTAAATACCCCATAGGAGGTACCTCGTTGCTCTGCAGTTAGTGACCCCAATATATCAAATTTCTCGCTCACAACATCAGAAAAATGCAAGGTTAAAAATCCTGCGCCATGGATTAAAGGGTTATCGGTCAATAGATTCTGTTGGTTTGAGTTTTGGGCAAGTCCCCACAGACCTTGAAGGGATTGTCTCCCTAAATAAGACGATACAAATTGCTTATATCTTCGCTGGCTCAGCGGTAAGGGAAGAAGCACCACATTGTCCTTTACAAAATCATAGTAATAATAACCCCCTTCAACTCCAAATTTCAGCACATTATGTTTAAAAAAACTATCTATTTTGCCTGCTTTACAATTACAGATATTGAGCCCCCCTAAAAATATTAAAAAGCGTAGAAAGATTGCTTTTTTGCAGTTCATAGGTTTGAATAATTAAGCATAACAGGCGTAACTTGTTTTTTTACATTGCATAATGCAGGCAATATTTATGCCGAGCTTGGCAAAATCCCGAAGCAAAACCTAAAAAATTAACTTATTAGCGATTTTAAAATCCTTTTAAAGTTGGTATTTATTGTAGCCCACTTTTTCAAATCTTGGAAAATCAGTAATATTATCAATTCCAATTCCAGAGTATTATTTGACAATGCTTTAGTCTCTAAGTATGAAAGAAGAAAAAGAGACACTTAGTTTTTTAGTGATAAAACCATGGGTCCGATATCTATGACATCATTTCAGATTGGGTTAGCATAGTAGAAATAAAGATTATCTCCATTAACGTCAAAATTTTCGCTTGACACTGAATTTAATACCGGAGCCTTAATCCCTTTATCAAAAAAAAATCTTATCATTTTTAAAAATTCTTGCCTCATCCCATAGATCCTGGCCAATAAAAGATTGTAGCAATTTAGACCCGCCTTCAACGATAAGGGATTGGATTTTTTCTTTATATAAATAATTTAAAATATTCTGTATAAGATCTGAAGAATTAAAATCTATTTCCACATAAGTTAGATTCGTATCGCTTTCTTGCTTGTGTTCAGTAAAAACTATTGTGGCTATTGATTTATTAAATAAATGCAAACTGCCTGGTAGTTTTCCTCCTTTATCAATTACAATCCGAACAGGGTTTTTAGTTTTCATATCCCTTGATGAAAGTTGAGGATTATCAAAAAATGCCGTATTGGTCCCAACCAGTATTGCGGCCTCTTCACTTCGCCAATTATGCACAAGCAAGCGTGAGTATTCATTTGTTATCCATTTAGAACTATAATCCTCCCTGGCTATAAATCCGTCAGCTGTCTGGGCCCATTTTAATATTATATAAGGCCTTTTATTTTTATGAAAAGAAAAAAACCTCTTATTTAATTCAAGACTTTCTTTTTCTAGAACACCTGTTTCAACATTTATTCCGGCGTTCCTCAACTGTTCAATTCCCTTCCCATTTACTTCAGCAAATATGTCCTGGCACCCGATTACTACATTTGGTATCCTCATTTTAATAATCAGATCTGTACATGGTGGCGTTTTACCCCAGTGGCAACAAGGCTCAAGATTTACATATAAGGTTGATTTTTTAAGCAGATTTTTATCAGCAACACTATATATTGCATTTACTTCAGCATGCGGGCTTCCATATTGATGATGATATCCTTCGCCAATTATTATATCTTCGTAAACGATAACACAACCCACCAATGGATTTGGAGCAACATACCCTAACCCGTTTTTGGCTAGTTCAAGGCATCTTACCATATATTTATTGTGAAACATCATGTTCAAAATTAGATTTTTTTTAATTTTAACGCCGATAAAAAACCAGTTAACTTAACATGGCTACTACAACAGTATTTTTTAATGAGCTCGTATCAGAGCTTAGTGAAATGTATGATAAAGAAGAAGCAGTAAATATCATGCGTTTGGTTTTCCAGGAACAGCTTGGCCTGAGTAGAATTGATATTGCAATGGAAAACAATAAGGAAATAGATGCCAAAAGTCATAAACTCATTTCTCAAATTGCAGCAAAACTTCTTGAGGGGCAACCTGTCCAACAAATACTTGGCTCTGTAAATTTCTTTGGTGTGAGGTTAAAAGTAAATAAACATGTTTTGATTCCCCGTCCTGAAACTGAAGAACTTGTTCAGTATATTCTAAAAGAAAACAATGGGGACGGCCTCCAGGTATTAGACGTTGGTACGGGAAGCGGTTGTATTGCAATAACATTAGCTCTTGGTTTGCAAGACTCCGTGGTTTATGGTATTGATATTAGTCAACCTGCTCTTGAACTTGCACAGATTAATTCTATCACAAGCAATGTTAATATTGATTTAATTAACCTTGATATTTTAAATGAGGAAAATTGGAAGAAACTCAAGAATTATGATATTATTGCAAGCAATCCACCTTATGTGCTTGAAAGTGAAAAAATTAATATGCATATTAATGTTTTGAACCATGAACCACATTTAGCGCTTTTTGTACCTGACAAAAATCCTCTGCTATATTATGAAAAGATAAGTGACATGGCATTAAAACACTTATGCAAGAATGGAAAACTTTATTTTGAAATAAATAAAGATTACGGCAAACAAATTAAGAAAATGCTGGTGCAGAAGGGGTTTAAAGACGTTGTAATAAGCAAAGATATAAACGAAAGGGACAGGTTTGTAAGAGCTGTTCTTTAATTACCAAATCGAACACCAGAAATTATAATTTCTCAAAAATATAAACGATATAATCAGCTTTTTTGTCCTTATCGTGTGGCGTTTCAAAGGTAATTAACAGCTTAAATTTTTTCTCATCTTCAAGTTTTGAAAGCGGTATACCATCTTCTCTAGGCCCCAATCCCGGTTCCCAAATAATAATGCTGCTTTTTGACATATCTTTTCCAAAATCATTCCCTTTCCAGACATACATTAACTCTTCTGATTTTGTATTATCGAATGGGTCAAGAGATAAACATATTTTAGTAAAGGGCTCGGAATAGAATATTTTACGGGATTGAAAACCGTTTTCCTTCACCCAGTTACAAGCTTCTCTAACGGCCATTTTACTTTGATCCAAATGTTGCGGCAGCCTGAAATAATGGATCGGTTGATAAATGATTATAAATACGACTATGAGCCATATCGCTTTTCTTAAAATTAGTTCGATGAAAGTCCAAATGGTATTTAGAATTCCGATGAGAAATGATAATATAAATCGGCCCCATTTTTCATTCCTTATTAAATCCAAACCCCAGGTCATACCTCGAATGCAAATTATAGAAAATGGGGGCGCGATCGCTGCCATTACCCGCCATAGTCCCGCGGAAGCGAATAAACCTTTAAACCAAAAAATAGAATGCGCGGTGAAGTAGACCATTACTACTAACCAAAGCACCAAAAATTCAAATTTAAAATTTGAGGATATCGGCTTTTTGTTTTTAAAGTATAAAAAACCACTGATAGCATAATAAATGGTGGCAATCACAAATAATATGCCCGGTAAATTTCCAAATATGGGTATATAAGATTCAACAAAATGCCAAAGTGTACCATGCCCATATAAGTCGCCGCTGTGGTAAGGGTTAGAATGAATGGTCCATAGAAAATCATTTAAATAAAAATATCCAATTATAGAATAAATCAAGTATCCGGTTATTAGGAATATTATTGCGAGGAATCGTTTATTTAATAATA
>Ga0207018_1073_pt1 | contig 17602 bp, 17 predicted proteins | sample Alteio_BWMinCont_52_FD_153476 | JGI IMG/M metagenome (GOLD analysis project Ga0207018, IMG submission 153476) | Enriched cells from forest soil in Barre Woods Harvard Forest LTER site, Petersham, Massachusetts, United States -... | ecosystem: Environmental > Terrestrial > Soil > Temperate forest >...
TGATCTTCCTGCAAAAACAGGCATAGGTTCATAATCTACTTTTACTGTTGGCTTATTACATGCATTGTATGCTTTGCAAAGGCAAATGGTTTCAAGAGAAAGATTAGCAAATGAAGCTATATACATAGAACAAATTGTACTAAATGAAAGAGTGGGAGTGCAGGATCAGTTAGCTGCGGCAAATGGTGGATTGAATTACATGCTTTTTCAACAGCATGGGGATTTAAAAGTAAATCCTGTTATTTTACCTAATGAACGAAGAGCGTTATTGCAAGATAATCTTATGTTATTTTATACGGGTATTTCACGGTATGCACATCAGGTATTAGAAGAACAACTTAAGAATACCAAAGAAAATAAAATAACGCAGAATCTGGGACGTATAAGGAAAATGGTTGACGAAGGACTGGATATTTTATGTTCAGATAGAAATCTTAATTTGTTTGGTGAACTAATGCATGAAGCATGGATGGCGAAACGAGGGTTATCATCTGCAATATCAAATAATTTTTTAGATGATGTTTATGATCGTGCAAAAAAAGCAGGAGCTATTGGTGGAAAATTATTAGGCGCAGGAGGAGGAGGTTTCTTTATGTTTTATGTGCCGATTGAAAAAAGAGAAGCTGTGCTTAAAGCACTTCACGATTTGGCAGAAGTGCCTTTTTCTTTTGAGACAGATGGTTCAAGGATTATTTTTATGTCTTGATTTGATAGAAAGAATGTGTAAATAAAAGGACGAATTAAAAATAATATTATATCTTTCGCTTTAAACTTAAAAAAACATGAAAATTCTATTATCAGGTATGTTTCTTTTTATTTCCTTTGTAATTTTTTCTTCTTTGTCCTCCTGCGCAAAAGATACAGTTACAACAGTTACTAAAACTGATACAGTGGTTGTTACTGATACTTTAACAGCAACTTCTTTAACAAAAACACAAATATTAACAGGTCATACTTGGGAAGTTGAAGAGGCTTATAATGACATCTCGGGTACTGTTTATTATTATCAAAGAGATTCAGCAACCAATGCTATAAATTTAGGAGGAATTCGTTATACATTTAACACTAATGGAACCGGAACTTACATTGATGGGAATGGTAATCCGTATAATACAACATGGCACTTTACAACTTCAGATGAGACTAATATGCAAATAAATTTTACTGGCCTTAGCTCAAATCCAACTGATAATTGGACCATGATGAGCATAACGGAGAGTTTTTTTACACAATCCACTTATGTACCTTCATTGGGATTAGTGGTTACGGCTGAGTGTGTTCCTGTACCATAACTTTATTATAAAAATTTATACTTAATATGTATTTTAAAAAAAAGTAGCTTCCTTAAAAGCTGCTTTTTTATATTAATAAGAAGCTTAAAATTCAAACTGGCCCAGTATCGTTTTATAAGTTACTATTCCTGATACAGTTGAAAACATTAATTTCGCAAAAAATGAGAATAAGTTATGGCAGAAACTTTGGGAATGTTGTGTGATAAATTGACCATTGTTAAGTTAAAGCAATATCATACCAACGATGAAGAACGTCTAAAAAGCCTTGTGGCACAGGCATCTCAGCTACAGCAGGAAATAGATTCTTTTATTGATAACGCTATAAGCGGTACCATTCCTCCTGAAAAGCTGACTTTCGCTGCTAATAAAGTATTCAAAAAACAAGGAAACGAAATAAAAGAAGTAACGGGCAACATTGGCGAAATTTTTTTTCAATTAGCAGATGTGAATTGCCGGCTTTGGCATGAAGTGGAAAAAGGGTATGATATTGAAAATGTTCCGATAGCAGAAAAAGATAATCTTGTAAAAATGCTTGCTGTTCTCAATTTACAACGCAATCAATGCATTGATGCCATTGACATCGGGTTGTATAATTTAATTACCAACAAAAGCAAATCATAATATATGCACATTAGAAAAAGAACCACTTGCAGAGTATGCGGTTCATCGTCATTAACTCCGGTAATTGATCTTGGCCCACAATATCTTCAAGGTTCATTTGTAAAGCCGGGCAAGGAAATGCCTTCTCATAGAAAAATTAATTGTTCATTGGTAAGATGTAATCCACAGATTGATGAAAATGCCTGCGGTTTATTACAAATGGAACATAGTGTACCCCCTGAAATTTTATATGCTGCTTATTGGTATCGGAGTGGCACTAATGCAACTATGAGAAACCATTTAAAAGGAATTGCTGATAGTGCACTTGATTTGCTTAAAAAAGATAATTGTAACGTTTTGGATATTGGATGTAATGATGGAACCTTGTTAGGATATTATCCAAAAAATTTTGTAAAGTTTGGTTGCGATCCGAGTGATGTTGCGCAGGAAGTAAAACATGCTACTGTAGTACAGGATATTTTTCCTTCGGCTGAATTGTTCAAAGCTATTGGCGATAAAAAAATGGATATTATTACTTCAATTGCTATGTTTTATGATCTGGAAAACCCTGTTGATTTCGTAAAAAATATCAAACGTTTATTGACTCCCGAAGGTATTTGGATTTTTGAAATGAGCTATATGCCTCACATGCTGGAGTTGGATAGTTATGATACAATTTGCCATGAACATTTAGAATTTTACAGCCTGGCTGTTTTAGAAAAAATAACGGCAATGGCTGATATGAAAATATTTAAGATTTCTTTTAATGATATAAATGGAGGTAGCTTAAGATGTTATGCTACACATAAAGAAAGCAGCTTTTATTACAATAAAGAAAATCATAAAACACTGAATGATATTCGTCAAAAAGAATTTGATCTGGAACTGGATACTGATAAACCTTATGTGGCATTTCAATATCGTATTGAAAAAGTGAAAAATGAATTGCACGATTTATTAGTAAGATTGAGACAAGAAGGAAAAAAAGTTCACATATACGGCGCATCAACAAAAGGAAATACAATTCTGCAATGGTGTGATATCAATAATATGCTGGTAGAATATGCAGCAGAAAGAAACCCCGACAAATATGGGGCTTATACATTAGGGACTAATATTCCTATCATAAGTGAGGAAGAGAGTAGGGCAATGAATCCTGATTATTACCTGGTTTTACCCTGGCATTTTAAAGAAGAGTTTTTAGAAAGAGAAAAAGAAGCTTTAAATAAGGGAACGGGGTTTATTTTCCCAATACCTACTATTGATATTTATAAAAAATAAATCTTAAAAGAAATTAGAATTAAGAAAAAAAATGATAAAAAAGAGCGTAATAAAAATATTAGGTAAGTTAGGGATTGTTATAAAAATTACTCGTTTAGTATCGGAAAAATATAAAATTGAATCCGGAAAAGATGGATTAAATCTTTATTCTACTCCCACTGGGAAATACTTTTTGCCGTCTTTTGTAAAATTTGATTATGTGGCGAATACTATAAAAGAAGGAGTTTGTTTCGATCAGGAAATTATTGACTTAGCTAAAACATATTTTAAACCGCACACCGCTTTCCTGGATATCGGAGCTAATTATGGGCAAATGTCTGTTATACTTTCAAAATTTATAGAAACTATAGGTGGCGGAAAGGTATACGCTTTTGAGGCAGAGCCTTTTGTGGGGAATATATTAAAAAAAAATATAGAAATAAATTATTGTAAAAATACTGAAGTTGTGTTAGGGGCAGTATATTCCAAGGCAGGTGAAAAGGTTGTATTTCCCGAGCCAGATTTTAAGCGGTTTTCTTCTTACGGTTCTTATGGAATTGACCCTATAGCAAAAGAAGGAAGGACTATAGAGACAATCACTATTGATAGTTTAAAAATTCCCGAGCCAATTAGTTTTATTAAGATTGATATACAGGGGAGTGATCTATTCGCATTGCAAGGGGCAAAAGAAACGATAATTAAGAATAAGCCAGCTATCATTTTTGAGTATGAAGAACAATTTCAGGATGAGTTCAAAACAAATTTCAATGATTATGTTGAATTTGTGCGAAGCATCAATTACAAATTTGTTAAGACAATTGCAGAAATTAACTACCTGATTCTGCCGAATGAATAAAAGTATTCTTCTTTAGTGAAGTAAAGAATTCAAGTGAAATTTTTATAATTGTTTATATGAATTTAAGAAGATTTATAGGGAAATGCAGTAGGGGGTTAGATGTTATAAATTTGAAAGCGAGTTCGAGTTATTCACAAGTTGGAGAGGACTTGATTGTTAATTATTTATTTAACAGTCTTAATATTCAAAAACCTACTTATTTGGAAATAGGTACCAATGAACCTGTAATAGGGAATAACACTTATTTTTTTTATAAAAAGGGCTGCAACGGAGTGTGTATAGAACCCAATATTGAATTATATAAAGCGATAAAGAAAAAACGACCAAAAGATACCCTTCTTAATATTGGCATAGGACTTTCTAATGTTGATTCAGCAACATTTTATCTTTTCCCTCCTCTCTTAAATGGGTGGAGTACTTTTTCAGAACAAGAAGCAAGGATCAGGGAAATTGAATCTGGCAGTAAAGCCAAAGAAGTTCTTGTGGCGCTTAAAAATATCAATGATATTATTGAAAAATATTTTACTCCCTGGCCAAATTTTATTTCTCTTGATGTAGAAGGAATGGATTTGGATATATTGCAGTCACTCGATTTCCAGCGTTTTCATCCGGAAGTTATTTGTGTTGAAACCATTAGCTTTAGTATTACTAATACTGAGGAAAAATTACAGGATATAATAAGTTTTATGCATTCAAAAGGATATTTTACTTACGCAGATACACATATAAATACTATTTTTTGCAAAACCGGATTATTTAATCGTGAAAAATAATTATGGCAATAAAGACAATAATAGATGGTTCACTTTTGGCAGAATGCGAGATGAAAGGCCCCATTCGGTTTGGGATGCATAGAGTCGCGGAAGATATTAATAGACTTCTTCTTCTTAATAATTCTTTAGATATATCCTTTACTAATACTATATATTCCTGGGAATATCATAGTAATTTAAAAAAATACTTAAAAGAAAATTGCCCTGCCTATGTGAACAAGGTTTTATCTATGCCACCTTACTTAAATCCTTTACCTTCTAAAGTCAATAAAATAACGAATCACTTTCATTTTATTAAAATGATGGGATTGCAGGTAAGTATTAATGATATTACTAAAAATGATTTATTTTTTTCTTATTACTATCCTTTTCCAAAAAAGATAATGACCTCTGGTATAAAAAAATGTATAACTCTTTTAGATATTATACCGTTACGTATGAAAGGGTATAATAAGGAAGTAATTGATCTTACTAAAGAGATTATCGAATGTATAGTACCTAATTTTGCGGTTTCAATTTCAGGATTTACCAGGCAGGACCTCTGTAATTATAATAAACATGTTGATCCGGAAAGGATATTTGTAATTCCGCTTGCAGCTTCAAAGGAACTGTTTTTTGTAAATTCCGATAAAGATAGATGGAACCAGATAAAAAAAAAATATGAACTTCCGGATCGTTATTTTTTATCGGTATCGTCTATCGATGACCGAAAGAACCTGCCTCACTTAATAAAAAGCTTCAGCAAGTTTGTTTTGCAACAAAATCCTAAAGATTTATTTTTAGTGTTAACGGGTAACTGTACTTACGGGTATTCTGTTTTAGAGAAGCTGGGAATTGAAAAAAAAGTGCGTGAAAAAATTGTTTTGGCAAAATCAATTGCCAATGAAGATCTTTCAGTAGTATATAGTAATGCACAATGGTTTTTCTTCATGTCCCTTTACGAGGGATTTGGATTGCCGGCATTGGAAGCTATGCAATGTGGAACACCGGTTGTTACATCCAATACAACCTCTTTACCCGAAGTTGTGGGTGATGCTGGTATTATGATAGATCCAACAGATGAAGATAACTTATGCGAAACCATGAACATGTTGTATCATAATGAGGCATTAAGAAATACCTATTCTCAAAAAGGATTAGAGCGATCACAACAATTTTCATGGGAACGCTGTGCAAATGAATATGTAGAGATTTTTAAAAAAATTGCAACAAATTAGGGATGAAAAAATACCTGATAACCGGATACAGTGGTTTTGTATCTCATCATTTTTTAAATTACCTGGAAGATCAGCAAGAAGCTTGTAATGTTTTAGGCGTTGATATAAATGAACCCGCATTTGATATTCATTCATACAAGTATGTGCAAAATGCATTTAAAGAGATTGACTTACTTGACAAAGTACAGGTAGACGAAATAATACAAAGCTATCAGCCAGATTATATATTACATTTAGCATCTTACAGTAGTGTTGCAAGTAGTTGGAAACATCCCGTTACATCTTTTGTAAATAATACTAATATCTTTTTAAATTTAGTAGACCAGGTACGTTTACTTGGATTGAATTGCCGTATTCTTTCTGTTGGTTCATCTGAAGAATATGGTAAGGTAAGTCCCGATGTTTTACCGTTGCATGAAAAATTACCAACCAATCCTGTAAGCCCGTATGCGGTAGCCCGCGTTTCGCAGGAAATGTTGTCCCAGATTTATGCTAAAAGTTATGGTTTAGATATTGTATTAACCCGTTCTTTTAATCACATTGGGCCGGGGCAAAGAGATGTTTTTGCTGTTTCTTCATTTGCAAAAAAAATAATTAATATCAAGTATAATTCTTCTATGGAAAAATCAATAGCTGTTGGAGATATTGATATTATAAGAGATTTTGTAGATGTACGGGACGTAGTGAAAGCTTATTTTTTGCTTTTGCACAAAGGAGAAAAGGGCGAGATATATAACATCTGTTCAGGAGAAGGCATTTCATTAAGGAAAGTATTAGAAAAAATGATGAAGATACTACGACTGGATTTAGAAATAATTATTGACAAAGAACTGATACGCCCTGCCGATAATCCGATTATAATCGGGTCCAATAACAAAATAAAAAATGAAATAGGTTGGCAACCGGAAATTGCACTTGAAAAAAGCTTAATTGATTTATTGAATTATTGGCAATTTAAAAAAGAATAAGTTTTTATAATTATATAGCAATAGACAACAATGATTTAGTAACCATATCGAGTCAATTTAATAAGAATATTTTTATAGATAATTCGTATACGAAATGCCGAGAAAATTTTTAATTGTAATGCTATCATCCAACGGTGACTGTGTAATGGTAACAACATTAGCACGTCAGTTGAAGCATAATGATTCAGACTGTCACATTACCTGGGCCATTAGTTACAAATGCAGGCAGGCTATTGATAACAATCCGCATGTAGATCGTATCTGGGAGATACAATATTCAACCAATGAAGATGTTTGGGAAAAAGTAAAAAAAGAAGCGGAAGAAAAAAAATTGAATGGTGAGTTTGATGAAATATTATATTGCCCTATATTTCCAGATCATCGTGAACGTTTTGATGGTACTACCCGTTCTTCAACTTTTAGAGTATATTCCCAACCAATAACAATACCCGTTTCTCCGGTTATTAGATTGTATGAAAGTGAAATTGAAAATGTAAAAGAATTTTCTAAAAAGTATCAACTGACCGAATATAAACACGTTGTACTTTGTGAATGTGCACCAAGCAGCATTCAAACATTTTTAAACCCTGCACTAATGCTGAACATTGCCAATAAGATTATCGAGTATAGAGATGATGTTCTATTCATTATTTCTACCCATTTGGAATTGGGAATAAAGAATAAACGAATTATTGACGCTTCTGAATTGTCATACCGTGAAAATGCAGAATTATCAAAATATTGTACATTATTAGTCGGCTGTAGCAGTGGCATTACCTGGTTGCTTACCAGTGATTGGGCCAAGCAAATACCTACAATACAATTTTTAAATAAGTCTGAAGAAAGGCCTTTAAATTTTGCTAGTGTAAAATATGATTTTAAGTATTACGGGTTAACAACCGATCATATAATTGAAAGCTCAGAGAACAACCTGAGTAAAATGGTGGAAATTATTAATGCTTCTCTTGATGATTTTGGGAAATCAAAAAAAAGTTACGACGAAGACCTGAAGCCTAGTATTAAAATGTTTCGATTATACTTAACAGATATTTTTCGATTTCGGAAAATAGGGAAAAGCTTCAGAAATTCTTTTATATTTTTGAAAAATTTTGGAAAAAGGAATAATAAGGGAATTGGGTTCTATTTGTTATTCCCATTCTTTTTATTAGAATCTATTATTAAAAGATTTCAATATGAATTTTTAGTATTTTTTGCTAAAAAGAAATCTTTGCAATGATAAATTGTTTATGAATAATATTATTTAGAATGAGCTTTACGTATAAAAAACAATAGCTATAATTTTAATAAAAATAATTTATTGCAATGAAAGCAATCATTTTTGGCGCTAATGGGCAAGATGGTTTTTATCTAACTGAATTATTACAGCAACAAAACTGTAAAGTAATTGGCATATCAAGAAATCCTTCTGAAAGAAATGTTGATATTACCAATTATAATTCTGTTGCTGAATTGATAAAACTGCAACAACCTGATTTTATTTTTCACTTAGCTGCCAATTCAACTACAAAGCATGATGCCTTATTTGAAAATCATGCTACGATTAGTACAGGAACTATTAATATCCTGGAAGCGGCTAAAAATTTTTCTCCTCTAACTAAAACATTTATTTCAGGAAGCGGATTACAGTTTATAAATAATGATAAACCTATTAAAGAGTCTGATGCTTTCGAAGCAAGAGATGCTTATTCTGTAAGCCGTATTCATTCTGTTTATGCGGCCCGCTATTACCGGCGACTGGGATTAAAAATATATGTAGGATATTTTTTTAATCATGATAGCCCAAGAAGAACCGAAAGGCATGTGGCTAAAAAAATTTCCGAATTTGCTAAACGAATTCAAAATGGAAGTAGTGAAAAATTAGAGATAGGAGATATCAGTGTAATAAAAGAATGGACTTTTGCAGGGGATGTCGTTAAAGGAATTTGGACATTGGTTAACCAGGATAAAGTATTCGAAGCAAATATTGGTTCAGGTCTTGGCTATTCAATTGAAGACTGGTTAAACGTTTGTTTTAATCTTATTGGTAAAGACTGGAAGCAATATATTGTTTTGAAAAATAATTTTTTACCAGAGTATAAACAATTAGTTTCAGATTCTTCTCTTATCTTTTCTTTAGGATGGAAACCAACTGTTTCATTTGAGCAGTTGGCCCAGATGATGCTACAATAATTACTTCTGATGGAGTCTAAAAAAATATTATTGGTTCAGCTGTATTCAAATGGTGATTGCCTTTACGCAACCGCTGTTGCGAGGCAAATAAAACAAGATCATCCTGGTTGCCACTTAACATGGGCCATTGCATCATTCTGTAAAAATATAATTACAGGTAATCCTTATATAGATGCAATAATGGAGGTAAATACAGTTGCCAAAGATGATATAGCAGCATTTCGAAAATTTAAAAAAGATCTTTACGGGCAACATAATAAGTTTGATGAAATATTTATTACACATAATGCGGATACCAACCAGGCTTTCTATGATGGTTGTATCCGAAGCAGTATTTTGCGGGCATATCCTTATCCTCTAACCGTTCCCGTTACACCGGTTTTGAATTTATCAGAGGCGGAAGTAGAAAGAGTAAAACAATTTTCATTTGAGCATAAGCTTAACAATTTTACGCAGGTTGTTTTGTTTGAATTTGCACCACAAAGTCGGCAATTAAAAATTACCAAAGAATTCGCGATTGCTGTTGCAGAAGAAATAGTTAAGAATACAGATACTGCTGTTATTTTATCTTCCGCCCAAAAAGTTATTCATGAAAATAAAGCTATTATTGATGGAAGTCCTTTAAGCCTGAGAGAAACTGCTGCATTAACACATTATTGTTCTTTGCTCATAGGATGCACGTCCGGTATTACATGGATATCTACGTCTGGTGCAGCAAAGCAATTGCCTATGATACAGTTGTTGAATGCAAAAACAAGATGGCTCAATCCTGTATCAAGAGATTTTAAGCGATATAATTTCCCAGTGGATAAAGTGATTGAACTAATAGAATTTGATAAAGAAAAAACTGTTGATTGTGTACGTGCTGCATTGGTAAATTTCACAGGAGCGAAAAATAAGTTTAATCAGGATATACCACTTAATTTTAAAACAACCCAAAGCATTGTGTATAATCTTTTATGTTACCTGGAGTTTGCTGCAATTGCAAAACATATAAAAATTAACAGGAAAGTGTATGGCAATAATATTTCTTTTTATAAAGAAGTTATATTGGGATTTATAGTTTTCCCTTTTAAACTTATAAAAAATATTATAAAAAAGAGATTACTCGTTCCGAAAGAAAAAAAATTATTTTAATTTTTGGGATAATAATTCTTCTTTCATCATCTCCTTTACCAATGCAGTCAAATCATATTTAGGTTTCCAGCCTAATTTAGTATTCGCCTTACTTGCATCACCAATTAATAAATCAACTTCAGCAGGCCTGAAATAACGGGGATGGATACCCACAATTTGTTTACCAACCGGTAGTTGATATAAAGGATTAGTTGACTTTACAACAAATCCTTTTTCATCTATGCCTTTGCCTTTGAATTCTATTTCGATACCTGTTTCTGCAAAAGATAGCTTTATAAAATCTCTTACAGTCGTTGTTATACCAGTAGCTAATACAAAATCTTCCGGTTTATCTTGCTGCATCATCAACCACATGCCTTCTACATAATCCTTAGCATGTCCCCAATCTCTTTTTGCATCTAAATTTCCTAATAGCAAGATATCCTGTTTGCCGAGTGCAATATTAGCGGCAGCAATAGTTATTTTTCTTGTAACAAATGTTTCTCCACGTAAAGGACTTTCATGATTGAATAATATGCCGTTAACTGCATACATATCATAGGATTCTCTGTAATTGACAGTTATCCAATAGCCATATAATTTGGCAACGCCATACGGAGAACGTGGATAGAAAGGAGTTGTTTCTTTTTGAGGGATTTCCTGAACAAGCCCATATAATTCAGATGTAGATGCCTGGTAAAATTTTGTCTTTTTTTCTAATCCTAAAATACGAATAGCTTCTAACAACCTCAACACGCCTATCCCATCAGAGTTAGCTGTATATTCAGGAGTTTCAAAACTTACTTGTACATGGCTTTGTGCTGCAAGATTATAAATTTCGTCAGGTTGTGTTTGTTGTATGATTCTTAATAAGCTGGAAGAATCTGTAAGGTCACCATGGTGAAGATGAAAACGATCTGATAAAGTTTTATCATTAAACAAATAATCAATTCTGTCAGTATTAATCAATGAGCTGCGGCGCTTAATACCATGCACATTATAACCTTTGGATAATAATAGATCTGCTAAATAAGCTCCGTCTTGTCCTGTAATACCTGTAATTAAAGCTGTCTTCATTTTTATTTTAGTAGTTTATTTTTTAAAAAATCTTCCGAGCAATAAAGCTCCATACTGCTTGGTATAATAAATGGCTGCAAAAATATACCATCTGGCGTCAGGATAAAATTTTTTCATGAATTTTGCATGGTTACGGATAGAAGTTTCTCTGATCTGTATCCATTTATCCTTGCTTACACTGCCTTTATGTACATGCATTACTTTTGCTTCGGGCAAAAAATGTATCTGATATCCTAATTGCTTAAAATCCCAGCACCATAGCACATCTTCACAATACATAAAAAAATCGTCTGATAATTTTTTTTTCGGTAACTGCTGAATAATTGCTTTTGGAAATAACATAAAAGCACCCCAAACCCAGTCAACATTGGCAAAGCTTTTATGATCAAAATAATGGTGCAACATTAAGGCTTCCCTTTTGACTTTTGGCAATAATTTATAAAAAGGAATAACTTCAAGTAATTCCCAACTGATTGTTCTAAACCGGCGTGTATTAAATTGAATTCTTCCATCAGGATAAATTAACTGGCAGGTTACCATACCAACCTCTTTATGTTGTTTCAAATAATCAAGGCAAATTTTTGGCGCATTGTTAATAAGCTCGGTATCACTATTTAGCAGTAATAAATATTCACCTGTTGAATGTTCAATCCCTAAATTATTACCTCCGGTAAAACCGGTATTTGTTTTACTTGTTATCAATTTAATATCAGGAAACTTCTCTTTGAATAAACTGGCATCGCATTCAACAGATGCATTATCTACCAGGATAATTTCATATTCAATATCAGTCAATTTTTCATGAATAGATCGTATGCAATTGCATGTAAGTTGAAAAGTGTTGTAATTTATAATTATGATTGATAGTTGCATAATTGCTCGTTGGCAAACTAATAAAAATTTAAATACGTTCAAGTATGACCACGATCTGGTCTCCTTTATTTTGCTTATTTAATTTTTTTGCAAAAAAATGATAATAATAAGTTTTAAAAGAAAGAAGCCTTTTTTTCCTATTATTATTTTTTGGCTGTAAAGACAATTGGTTTAAATAAAGTTCGCTGCCGGTAAATTGAAAATGAAATGAGTCATCATACATATTTATTATTTTCAAATTCCCTGTTTTTTCAACGGCAAGTTTTATACTTTTTCTTGTAAATAAATTTAAATGTCTTGGGGCATCAAATTGTACCCAATTTTCTTTGTATTTTTCAAATGAATAAGAATCAATTACAGGAAATCGTAACAATATCTTCCCTTTGGCCGCTAACAAATCATGGAGATTTTTTAATACCTGAACTGGATTCTCCAAATGCTCAAATACATGGTTAAGGGTGATAACATCCCATATTTTTATTTTTAATAATGATAAATCTTTTGCCAGAAATAATTCATTACTATGATAAACGTTATCAGGCAAAAATGGATCGTAACCTCTTGCATTTATATATCCCGAATCAAATAATTCTTTTACAAAATGCCCTGCTCCACATCCATAATCGAGAATTTGTGAAGATTTTTTAATTCCTTTAATCGAAAGAAAAGCTTTAAATGCAGCCGAATAACCCCAGCCTTTTTTAGGATTTAAAAACAACAAAATATACTTTATTATTTCTTTAATTCCTTTTTTGTTATTGCCGGAAAAACTATTATTGCTTTTAAAACTATAATACTCTTTTGTGTCATAATATTTGCCTATATTTTCAGGCAAATTTTCTAAATGTGTATGTCCGCAATTAGTACATTGGTAATATGTAAACCATTCGTTTAGCCCTAACATTTGCTCCTTAACTTTTATAACAGTAGTTGGGCAGCCGCATATATTACATTTAACCATTCAGATAATTTTGCGTAAAAATAATCAGATTTTAATACGAACAGAGTTAGATATTTCTAATAAAGGGGTTCTACGATAAAAATAATCATGAATGTTATATATTTGCGCAAATTAACAGCATGAAAACCTTTTTACTTCTTTCTTTACTTGGAATTTATTCAATTGCTGCACAAGCGCAATGCGATAACAGTTGGCTTAATATTCAGCAAGGCCAAAGCTGCGTTGATATTGGCAACTTAGTTGTTTCAGGAAATCAACTTACCGTGGAATGTACTTTTTCGAGAGACTCTACGAATACACCTGTCGGCACCATTTCAGTTGACCTGGTTTCTAAACATTCGCATGGTAATAATAGTGGAAATGTAAATTATTTATTAAGGATTGATCATGCAGAAATGAATGCTGGTGGTGTTTTTTATGCAACACCTTCGGTTCCTTGCCTTGATACTACAAATATTAATACCACATACCATTGTGCAATGGTATATGATGGCGCTACATTGACTTTTTATAGAAATGGAGTAATTATGTCGCAGGTTCCGGCAAGTGGCAATATGGCAACAGATAATACAGTTCCAACCCGTATAGGTTCAGAATTTTATGTAGATAATTTTTCATTCGACCCAACTCTTATTGGCTACCTAAATAATGTACGTATCTGGAATAAAGCACTTTCACAAACTGATATCAAAACAAATATGAAAAATGATGATAATGGTGTTTTGATTGATCCCATTCCTTCAAATCTTTTAGGATATTATAATTTCGGCAGCACACAAAGTGCAAACGGATCAAGTGGTTTAATGAACAGGGCAGGAAGTGATTTTAATGGTTTTATTGGTACAGTTGTTAATGGAGTTACAACGGTTGTTTCACCTGCACCAGCTGTTATTGGTGCGGCAAATCCTTATTGCAGTGTTGTTGATAATTGTGGCATAGTTACATCAAAACCTTGTGATAGCAGTTGGCTTAATATTCAACAAGGCCAGAGCTGTGTTGATGTTGGCAACTTAGTGGTTTCAGGAAATCAACTTACCGTTGAATGTACTTTTTCAAGAGATTCTACGAATACACCTGTCGGCACCATTTCAGTTGACCTGGTTTCAAAACATTCGCATGGTAATAATAGTGGAAATGTAAATTATTTATTAAGAATTGATCATGCAGAAATGAATGCTGGTGGTATTTTTTATGCAACGCCTTCAGTCCCTTGTCTTCTAAATACAAATGTCAATACAACTTATCATGCTGCTATGGTGTATGATGGTGCAACATTGACTTTTTACAGAAATGGAGTAATTATGTCGCAAGTTCCTGCAAGTGGCAATATGGCAACAGATAACACTGTTCCAACCCGTATAGGTTCAGAGTATTATGTAGATAATTTTTCATTCGACCCAACTCTTATTGGCTACCTAAATAATGTGCGTATCTGGAACAAAGCACTTTTACAAAGTGATATCGAAGCAAATATGAAAAATGATGATAACGGTGTTTTGATTGACCCCATTCCTTCAAATCTTTTAGGGTACTATAATTTCGGCAGCACACAAAGTGCAAACGGCTCAAGTGGTTTAATGAATAGAGCAGGAATTGATTTTAATGGCCTTATTGGTACTGTTGTTAACGGGATTACAACAGTTGTTACGCCTGCACCAGCTGTTATTGGTGTGGCAAATCCTTATTGTGGAGTAGTTGATACATGCGGTGGAGTTGTGCCGGTAGTTCTTACATCCTTTATTGCTAACACAATTAATAATGAAGCTATCAGGCTGCAATGGCATACAGAACAGGAAATTGAAATAAATAATTATACTATACAGCGTGCAGCAGAGGGGTCAAATAATTTTATATCAATAGGCTCAGTGAATTCAAATAGTAATTTACCAGGCAACAGTTATACTTTTATCGATAAAGATGTGCTGCCTAATGTGATCTATAACTATCGGTTAATAATAAACGAAAAATCCGGTAATCAGAGATATTCAAATATATGCAGCGCTAAAATTAATAACAATAATTTTTCAATTTCTGTTCTTAATCCGGTTGAAAATGGTCAGGTTAAACTATTAATTAATGGTTATACAGGAAATGCTGATATTAAATTGGCAAATAGCGTGGGACAAATCGTTTTAGAACAAAAAGTAAATTCAATTAACGCAAGTAAATTTACATTGAACATATATTCACAGCCAAAAGGTAGTTATTGGATCATTGTTCAAACAGATAAAGATAAATTGGTAAAGAATATAGTGAAACTATGATCTTACTAAGCAGTTACATTTTTTAATAATTGTAAAATTCAGGATACTTTATAAAAATAGGGTCTATTAAACAGTATTTTAAAAAAGTACTGTAACATAATGCCAATATTTTTTACATAATCTCCAAAATTTTTCCAACTATATTTTGTTTTACCGGGAGTAAAAATTTTATTTACCAGGAGACAAAAAAAGAAAACAGGGATCTCAAATATATATACACTTAATGTAAACAGAAACCAACCTATACCATATTGTTTTCTTGTCCGTAGAATGGTGGACACAATGATTTGCCTTCCTTTTTTATTCCAAAGATTTTTGCTATTCTGATTTTCAGTTGTATCGTAGTAATCATTACTGGTTCCACCAAGCAGGTGAATTACTTTTGGTTCCGAAAATAAATATAATTTACCTTGCTTTTGTAGCCTGCCACACCATTCCAATTCTTCCCAATACATAAAAAAGTCTTCATCCAATAATCCGCTTTTGGCTAATACTGTTTTTTTTACAAGGATAAAAGCACCTACGATCCAATCTATTTCTATTTTATCATTAAAGTTTTGTATACTTGGGATTGTAGATTTAAAACGATAACCTAAATAACGAACAACATTACCTAAATAGGGAAGTGGTAGTAATGAATTTAATCCGCCTTTAATATTGCGTGCCCCGGAGATCTGGTTTGAACCATCTGTATTTAATAACTGTACACCACAAGCAGATGCATCTGTCTGTTGCTGCAATAGCATAATACTTTTATCAATAGCGCCGTCTAAAATAATAGTATCTGCATTTAATAATAAAATATATTCTCCTGTAGAAATTTTGATAGCTGCGTTATTGGCACGGGCAAAACCAGCATTGTAATTCATTTGCAACCAACGTATATCGTTATATTTTTCCAGCAGCTTTTCTTTGCAATCATCTTTCGAATCATTGTCCACAATAATTATTTCAAAGCTATGTTGATGTGTTTGCTTGTAAATACTTTCCAGGCAATCTAAAACAAGACCAGCCGATTTATAATTTATTATGATGATTGATAGGTCCATTATTATTTTGAGGTGTGCTATTAATTTCAGTTATACGCCACTACATTTACAAAAGGAGATAATAAATATCCTTTTTTACCTAATAGTTTTATTATTCCATTGAAAATCCTTGCAGCTATATTCATCAGGACAAATTTATAATGTGTATCCCAATACCCGGCTGCGTATTCTATTTTATAACCTGCTCCCGTAACAATGCTGCGGTATTCATTGCTTGTTAAAAGATGTTCGTGCCAGGATCCGGTATAACAATCACAGGTATTAGTTCTTAAAAATGGTACCGGTTCAATTGGCTCACTTTTTCTATAACAATCAATAGCTGAAATAAAATCGTCTTTTGCTTTACCTCTTGTTTTATTTGCCAATTCATTTAATTGTGCTGGTAAAACAGATGGCCATTCTTTTTGAATTGCTTTTTTACGTTGATCTTTATATATCTTTTTTTCAACTTTCTTATGCAACAGATAATGCTTTAAATGCATCGCAGGATTATGATAATTAGCAGTAGTTGTAGAAAAAATAACCGCATTGATATTATGATTGTATAACAAACGATAGAAATAAGATAAGTTGTAAATATGTTCAATTACATTCCTGGAGGCGATAATAGTATATGTAAACTTTTCATCAGCGGCATATTTTAATACATCTTCAATATCTCCTGTAATGTAGGCCGTTATTGGTATTTTTAAAGAAGTGCAAATAGACTGGGCGGTATTTTTCCAATTGGGTAAATAATCATTGTAAATAATACGTTTAAAATTCATCATGCCTGCCAGCATAAATAGAGTGCCTAACCCCGCACCATAATCCACTATATTTATTTCATTAACAGGTTTGCCGGTTTTTTTTACAGACTGATAAAGAATATGCGCACTGTTCTGTATGGAAAAAAATAATCTATGGCCTAAATGATGATTGATGAAATAATTTTTAAACTCTTCTTCTGTATTAATATTTGAAGGATCAAAATTCTTTAGCAGAGCAAAAAGCACATTGGCTTTTTGATTGATAATACCAGCTAAATCATCTTTTACATTTATAAAATCAAGCATGTTGTCTTGTTGCCTGTTCATTACTATCTCGTTCTTTTATTTATTACTATT
>Ga0207018_1074_pt1 | contig 17447 bp, 19 predicted proteins | sample Alteio_BWMinCont_52_FD_153476 | JGI IMG/M metagenome (GOLD analysis project Ga0207018, IMG submission 153476) | Enriched cells from forest soil in Barre Woods Harvard Forest LTER site, Petersham, Massachusetts, United States -... | ecosystem: Environmental > Terrestrial > Soil > Temperate forest >...
TATCCCAGAAGCTTGTGTACCGTCACTGCTACCAAAAGCAATGGCATTGCCATTGTAAGTACCTACACTTCCAATTTGCAAATTATTTACAGGAGCTGTTGTGCCAATGCCAAAGTCGCCGTTTGTTCCAAGAGTCATTAAAGCACTACTATTATAAGTAAAAAAATAAAGTGGATGATTGGTTGCTGTGCCTATCCATCCGGCATTATCACCAACATAAGTTCCTACACTTACTGTACCATTTGTATGAACCATACCATAACTTCCATCAGGTGTAAGTACTTCCAGTTGTGTAGTGGGGGTTGAAGTGCCAATACCAACAAAACCATTACTGGCTATATATAAATTTCTTTGATCAACTGCACCAATGGATATTTCAAATGCATCGCTTGGTTGTATTTCTAACCGATTGGTGTAACGGGAAAAAAGAGCAGTTTGCCCGCCAATACCCTCTGTTAAATTAAGTTGTGCATTACCAGGGCTATGAACATCTAATGTATATGCTGGTGTTGTTGTTCCAATGCCTACATTTTGTGCATTGGTAAAAAGACTGCTTAATATAATCAATGCAATAAGCAGTAGCTGTTTAGATAGTTTCATAAAATTAAGTTTAGATAAAAGAGTTTTATTTAATGTTTTGTTTTTAATTCATTTACCTCGCTGATAAGCATATCAATTTCATCTTGTTGTTTTTTTACCAGCTTACTTAATTCCTGCGTAGCAGAAATATTTAGTGTAGTTAATCCATCATAATCAACCGTACGGAAATCATTCACCTGTTCTCCATATACAAATAGAGTATCGCTTTTTAATTCGGATACATTTATCAAGACTTCTTTATCAGAAGGGATTGAAATAATATCATAACGTTGTTGCATACCTGCTTTATCTATCAGTTGTAATTTTTTTGCATCTTTGTCAAGATGGTGGGCTGTTTTAAAACTTAGTAAATAACCGTTTGTTGTTTTATCTATTTTATTTGTAAGCTGGTAAACATTAGGAATGTAACCAACATTTTTATTTACAATCTGTGGATATACTTCTTCCACCTGTTGTGCAATTATTTTTTTAAACTGTTTATCGCCATCTTTCACTTTATCTTTCATAGTGTAATCGGTAACCTGAATAGCATTCAAAGTTTGCAGGTCTTTTGTTGAGTTGCTTACATCTTCAATATCTTTTATTCTGGCATCAGACCTTGCATCAAATTGCTCAGCAACAATATTCTGTGCAGCAGAAATAGATACCTCCGGTGAAAAATTAAGGTAACCGCTATTGGCACTATTATTTTGCTCATTGTAAAATGCATAACCATAAGCAGCAGGAGTAGAATAACTATCAACTTCCAAAGGAGCTATAGGAGTTGAACAGCCAATGCAAGTATTTCCTGAGATATTTGCATTCCCTGAAATATGCGCATCTCCTAAAATATTTGTAGTTCCCCCGGCAGGTACAATACTAATATCACTAGTGGCATCCCAAACTGAGGTGTTAAAAACATTAAAGCTAAAACCCATTCCTGCATTTGCATTTTCCATTGCAAAGATGTGTCCGGAAAAGCTTGGAATGTTATTGCCAATTTGGAAGTTATTTAGAGGATCTTCTGTACCTATGCCAACATACCCGTTTCCGTTACCAGATGGCATAAGTGAAAAACTTGTGTCTGAATACCAAACGGATGCTTGTTTTGATTGATAAAAAGCCATTCCTTCGGTACCATTGCCAATAGCAAGATTAGAACCGGTGATACCTGGAGGTGCAATACCAATTTCTAATTGGTTATTGGGTGTAGCATTTGCAATACCAATATTACCATTATGTGCTATACATAAATTTCTTTTATCAATACCGCCAATAGATATTTCAAAAGCATCACTGGGCTGTATTTCCAGCCGATTGGTATAGCGGGAAAAGAGGGCTGTTTGCCCGCCGATGCCTTCCATTAAATTAAATTGTGCATTGCCTGTGCTATGAACATCTAAAGAATATATGGGCGATCTGTTGCCGATACCAACATTAAGACCAAAGCTATCAATTGCAATAGCAGGTGGGTTATCAAAGTTATTGGCAAAAAGACAAAAAGAATGTCTCGACCTTGTTCCAAATTCTGCTATACCGGTTGAATAAATATAACTTCCAAGAACTACGTTACCATCAGTATTTGCAAAGCCCCAATCATTTGTTGGGCTTTGTACAGTAAGTTTATATGCCGGTGTAGTAGTACCAATGCCTAGATTTTGCGCATTGGTATAAAAGCTGCTCATTACAATCAATGCAATTAGCAGTTGTTGTTTTGGAAATATCATAAAAATAAGTTTAATAGAAAGTTACAAACTTTACTTTGTAATTCTGATCTTTTAAAACAGAATAACAATCGCCAATAAAAAAACCGCCCTTTCGAAAGAGCGGCCTTTAACCATCATCTATGAACTCTAAAAAAATTACTGTACTATCCGTGTAACAGTATCGCTGTATACAATTTGATTCTTACTACCGACGGCGCCTACACGACAAGTATATTTAGTACCCGACACAAGGCCGCTGATAGTGTACTTTCTGCTGGTGCTTATATCAGTTATCCAAATACTATCGCCTGTTACACTACTGGTAGTGTATTGATAAGCATAACTCATTGCATTAGCTACTGTATTTACACTAATATCCAATTCTCCGCTATTCACTCCCGCAACTACTACAAGGTTTTCAGGCTTGGTAATAGGAGGCTTTGGAGACCTGCTTTTAGCCATGTCGTAACCCGAAGAAGCAAGCTTGGCAGTATCGCCATTAGCTGTTAAGGTTACATAGACGCCCAGCAATTTTAAATTGTCAGTAAGTGCAACACGGGCTTGATTTTTAAGCTGTACTGCTGTGCGCTCCCTTGTTTGCGCTGCAATAAGCGCATTGGTATATGCCTGCAATGCGGCAGATACTGTTGCCAGGTCGGGTACAGGGGTGACGTAGTATACATTGTTAAGCATAGAGGTGTAAATGTCTGATGACTTGCTTGAAAAAACAGCATCAGATAGTTTAACAAATGCCGTAGAAATTTTTCCTACGATGTTAATTGGTTGTGACATTTTTTAAATGTTTAGATTAAATAATACCTTGTTTTCACAGGGACCTGTTCGTTTTAAACAGGGTGCGAAGATGTAAATAACTTATAACCCTTGCAAGAGCATAAACACTTAATTTATTAATGCAGTATAAACTTCCGGCAACAGCCATTATACTAAGTAATAAAGCGAGTAGGCTTTGCTGTTATACGTATACCATAAACGTTGTTTTTTGTACCTATCGTTGCTGCATACACGAAAATTATTCGGTAAACAGGTTATAAACTACGTAGTAGATTAACGCAGTTGTATTGTTGCGGATCAATTTTCCCTCAAAGCAAATGTTGTTTACTTATGAGGATAAGTTTTTCTCTTATGAGGGAATTTCTTTTTCTAATGAGGAAATGCTGTTTTCTTATGAGGAGATGTTGATTTCCTCGAAGGAAATATTAATCTTCCTGGAGAAGATGTTGATCTCTTCGGAGGAAATGTCGATCTTCTCGGAGGAAATGTCAATCATTTGGCAGTGTCTAATAAAGGGTTACCTACCTTTATATCTATTATTAACTTAAACTTAAAGCAATGAAAAAATTATTAGGCTTGTTTATCATTATTATGGGTTTATCTTTCAGCAGCTTTGCACAGCAAAAAGAAGATATTACAAAAACATCGACCGTTCCGCAAAAAGTGCATAATACTTTTAGCAAGCATAAACACTACAATGGCTACAAAGTAAAAAAGAAAAGAATAAATGGACACAAAACTGTTCATAAAGTAAACGAAACTGAAGGAACTGTCAAGGACAAGAGTAAGCATGCGGGTGATCTTGATAAAAAAGTTGAAGTAACTCCCAAATGATAATTGAACCGGATGACCCGTTGTTATCCTGAGTTTGTAACTCAGGATTAGCCAATATAAATGTTGTTGCATTTTTGAATAGTACTTGTACTTTCTTATAAAACAGTTTTAAGTTCGAAGAAGGCCTAAGTTGCAAACTCAGGTCAGCAGTTTAATTATTTTTTGGAACTCTAAGGATAGCCGGGTCTGACATCTTAAAGATGTCTGACTCCTCTTGAATATCGAGTTTTTAGCCGTTGTTGGTATATCGGGTAGTTAAAGTGAATAAGGATACCAACAACAAAGCGTAGGGTAACAATAATATTGGCATTAAAGGATGGTATCGGTAACCAAAGGTTGTTTCCGCTTACCCACATAGCCAAGCCTGCATACCAACAACGGCAAAAAAGTGGATTGTCCTAACGACAATACAAAATGTATAACGATAGTCTATTGATTTTCAGTAGTAAAATTTTTATGTAAGTAGTATGTTATATCATATATTTAGGTGTTAGGCGCAATTTGAAATCAGACAAATTCTGAAAACTTACTTTATCTCATGAGTTGCATTCTTACAATTGCTGGAAAAAATTTTGACGTTGACACTTTTATTTCTGTTAGCAAATTAAAACCTTATAAAATAAGCTACAAAGGACAACCTAAGTTCAAGACAAAACCCAATAGTGAAAAGCTCTCCCGTTCACTGTTATCCATTCAGACAAGTAAGGCCGGCTTTAATAATTTGAACAAACAAATAAGTGATACCGTTCGCTATTTGAAAAGAAACAAGGATAAGCTGACTCATATTGCATTAACTAAAGAAATTGATCATGCTATTTTAGATTTTGGTATTGATTTAAGAATTGATAGAGAGAAAGTTCTTTATCAATCTGACACATTTCCGAATGAATTATTAAAGCTTGCTGGAGACTTAAAACTGGACATAGAACTGTCTATTTATCCTGTTGATATGCAAGAAATATTAGAGCGCAGAACCAAAGAAGGCAGCCCAAAAAGCGCCTAACAGTGTGTTTATAAATTGTGGCTGGATGTTAAGCATTCAACGTAAAATCACTATTTTGCTTTTGTAGTTAATTGAAACTGACGTTTTTCAAATGCCACAACTTCATAAACACTTTAACGTTACCAGCAATTTAAAAAAGACACTCTATGATTTGCAAACTATCTATTTTCATATCATTTCTTCTTCTTACAATTGCTTGTAGCGGACAAACTGTTGAAGCTTTTTCTTCCAAGCAACGTCTCCCCAGAGCAATGTGTGTAAGCTGGACGTTGCGCCAATTATAAAAAAGGATATCTATATTTATAGTATGCCTGTAAAACGTACAATTACCAAAAACTACGGTACTTATTTTATCACTTTCACTTGTCATAAATGGCTTCCATTAATAAATACAATTAATGGGTATGATATTGTTTATAGCTGGTTTGATCATTTAAAAAGTAAAGGACATTTTATCAATGGGTACGTTATTATGCCAAATCATGTACACATGCTGGTTAGTTTTAATAATTCATCACAAAAAATTAATACAATTATAGGTAACGGTAAAAGATTCATGGCATACGAAATGATTAAACGGTTACAGAAAAACAATGAATCAGGTTTATTAAAACAATTGGAAGAAGCTGTAGAAGCAGCGAGAAAAACAAAAAATAAATTACATGAAATATGGAAGTTATCATTCGATTGGAAAGAATGTATTGGAAAAGAATTTACCTGGCAGAAATTAAATTATATGCATAGTAACCCTTGCACAAAAAAATGGAGCCTAAGTAATAATCCTTTTGAATATGTTCACAGTTCAGCAAGTTTTTATATTTCAGGAGCACAAGGAGTTTATGTTATTACTAACTTTATGGAAATGGAAGATTTGGATTTAAGTAATGGGAAGGTGTAATAGTGATAGGCACACAACGTCCCGAGGCGGAGACGTTGCTGTGAAGGAAAGATTTAAAAAAGCTTTTACCTGTTTTATTCTCTATATTTGATTTAATTAAATTTTAAATTATGAAAAAATTAATAACAGGAATTGTGACTTTTATTTTGTTAGCATTTTTATTTTCGTGCGCTAAAGCAAAAGAAGCAGCAGGAATAGCGACAGCTGAATGGCATATAGGTACTACAGATTATACTTCTACATCTGTTCAAAAGATAAACGATTCGGCATATACTGCCAGCGGAACCAATAATATGCAGGTATTTTTTGCTTCTGCACCGGTAGCAGGTACTTATAAAATTGTAAATGAACAAAAAGCGGGATTGAATGAACTAGCAAGTGGTGAAATGGCTGTTGAATTTAATAATGGCGCCATTGATATTTATTTAAGCACCGGTACTGATAATGTTTTCGGAACTGTAACAGTCAATTCTGACGGAGAAGTAACTGTTAGCTTTCCTACTATCCAGATTGAACATATTCAACTTAACAATGGGACTCCAACTTCATTAGGTACAACTACTGCTGACGGACAACTGGAACATTAATAAGAATTATAGCCGTGGATGGAAAACAGTTAAGCGACTTTTCTTCCCAGCAACGTCTCCCCAGAGCAATGTGTGTAGGCTGGACGTTGCGCCAATTATAAAAGAGGATATCTATATTTACAGTATGCCTGTAAAACGTACAATTACCAAAAACTACGGTACTTATTTTATCACTTTCACTTGTCATAAATGGCTTCCATTAATAAATACAATTAACGGGTATGATATTCCTTCCGAGCAACGTTTTCGCCTCTCTTCCAAGCAACGTCTCCCTCTGGACGTTGCGTACATTATAAAAGAGGATAGCTATATTTCTTATCTTCAACTAAGATGTTTCAGTTTTTATCCCAAGAATATTTTTTACGGAAATGGCGTTTTTTCCCGGCTTCATCCATAAAAACCATATGGTCTTTATTTTTCCTGGAATACTTTACCTTATAAAAGGTACCATAGTTAGGTCTTTCAATTCGCGAAGCATAATAATTGCCATTTACTTTATATCTCCTATTCACTTCATTGTCCACACTGGCCGGTATGTCTTTCTTTTCGAGGCTGGTTACTGTTTCCAACCTGTTGCCTGAGCCATCATAATAAGCATCAGCGCTTCTGTTGTTATCATCTTTATAATTGGCATGCCACTGGTTGCCCTGTTGTTCCCATCTTGTATTGCTTGATTGAGGATATTCTTTCGTAAAAGAACCTCGGACGTTTGACGGAGCATCGCCTGTTTGCGTATGGTTATAGTCTTTCTCTTGTGCAAATGCAATAGTATTTCCAAACGTCAGTAAAACAAAAAATAAGTGCTTCATAATTTATTTTTAAATTAATAATCAAGATGCAGCTGTTAAAAAACAAAGTTTATGCCACCTTATTTAAAAAGCGGATTGCCTGCAATATCACAAGTGCATTTTATCTGTGTGCTTTGGCTGGGCAAACTTTTCTACATTACATTCTTGTTTCCATGCAGTATCTCCGACAATTTAGCTGTGATTCTTATCCTCAACTTTAGTAATTTTATTAAGCGTTGGTTGTCGGCTGACGTTTTTCAATCCGATGGCTATCGGATTCCGCCACAAACGCCAATGCGGAACGTTGGCTGCCATTTTTTGAATTACTATTAAACCATGAAAAACTAAATGTTCAGGCATCAGGGTAAAACAAGAACCTTAAAACATAATCTGCAAATTGCTTCATTATTATCTTTTATAGCGGGTATTGTAAACGTGTCTGGATTTTTAGCTGTTCAGCAATTAACAACTAATGTTACAGGTCATTTTGCTTATTTAATGGATGAAGTTCTTAAATTAAATTTTGTGCAGGGCTTTGTTTACCTCTTATATATACTCTTTTTCTTTTTAGGTTCTTTTATTTCAAATCTGATTATTGAATCGGTATCAAGAAAAAGTGAACGTTATATGTATGTAGTTCCTATTATTATTGAATTCATCATTTTAATTATAATTGGCTGTTGGGGTTACAACTTAATTCCTAAATATTCAGATACTATTGCTTTTAGCTTATTATTTGCAATGGGCTTACAAAATTCTTTAGTCACAACAATTTCAAATTCAGAAGTCAGAACTACACATTTAACAGGATTGTTTACTGATTTAGGAATTGAGTTGTCGCAAATGTTCTTTTATAAATCAAAAGAACAACGAAGTAAACTTACTTCATCGATAAAACTCCGCTTAACAATCATTACATTCTTTTTTATTGGAGGAATAATTGGTGGCGTCTTTTATACCAAGGTTGGGCTTTCAGTCTTAATCGTTGCAGCTTTTATTTTACTCTTAGGTTTAATTTATGATAGTATAAAGTTCAGGCTCATTTTGCTTCATCGAAAGATAAAAGGGAACTAGATAAAATGACAGCTCCGCCTTGGTTCGTGTCCCCACGAACCATTCGCTTAGGTCAAAATACTACAGTTACTAATATTTTTTTCTTTATTTGCTAAATGGAAAAAGTTCAACGCAAATCCTTTACAGCCGAAAACAAAATATATTTCTGGACAGCAACCATTCATAACTGGTATCATTTATTACAAGATGATGCTGAAAAAAAGATAATTACCAATTCGCTTAAAACACTTTCCGACAAAGGGCTTATAACAATATTTGCATTTGTTATTATGCCCAACCACATTCATTTAATATGGCAGTTAAACGGTGCCAATGGAAAAGAAAGTACTAAAAGTAGTTTGCTGAAATTCACTGCACATGAGTTTAAGAAAAAATTAAAATCAACAAAAGAATTAGAAGATTACAAAGTGCAGGCAGCAAATAAGGCGTATGAATTTTGGCAAAGAGATTCTTTGGGAATAGAAATATGGAGTCGTAAAGTAGCAATGCAAAAGCTGGATTATATTCATGGCAATCCTGTAGTTGGTAAATGGCAATTGGCAAAAGATGATATTTCTTACAATTACTCTTCAGCAAAATTTTATGAATATGGGATTGATGAGTTTGGATTTTTAAATAACTTGTATAAAGAATTTGATGGCGATTGATTGTAGCGAATGGTTCGTGGGGACACGAACCAAGGCGAAGGGTACGACCGTCACATCCCGCATCATGAGTATTAATGATTTCTTCAACGCCTACTTTAATTTATTACCTTTAGTTAGTATTGATAACCCAAAACCTAAATCACATGAAACAGGTAACAACTTTGTTTTTTGCGTTAATAATTATTTATGTTTCAGATGCTCAAAATGTAGGTATTGGAACAACTACTCCCGCAGCATCTGCAATATTAGATGCAACTTCAACTACTCAAGGATTTTTGCCTCCCAGATTGACAATAGCACAAAGAAATGCAATTGCAAACGCAGCTATTGGTCTTGTAATATTTTGCACAGAATGTGACGAATTGGAAGTTTATAATGGTACAATTTGGAAGTCGATGAGTGGAACTGCAGCTTGTATTTCACCCTCTTTACCAAGTGTAACAATTTGCAATCAAATTTGGATGCAAAAGAATTTGGATGTAAGTACATACCGAAATGGCGACAACATACCTCAAGAAACAGACCCTACAGCATGGGCAAGTTTAACTACCGGAGCATGGTGCTGGTATAATAATGATTCGGCAACTTATGCATCAACTTATGGTAAATTATACAATTGGTATGCAGTAAATGATTCTCGTGGATTAGCTCCGTTAGGTTGGCATGTACCCAGTGATTCAGAATGGTTAACATTAGGAGCGTGTTTAGGCGGAGATTCAATTGCAGGAGGCAAAATGAAAGAGGCGGGAACAGTTCATTGGCTTAGCCCAAATACAGGTGCAGATAATAGCAGCGGTTTTACAGATCTTCCAGGCGGCTACATTAGCGACGGCGCTGTAATGTATGGCTTAGATTTTCTCAGTTTATTTTGGAGTTCTACAGAGACCAGTACAGATATCGCTTTGTACATCTACTTTAACAACAATAGCAGCAATTTGTACACAAACAACCTCAATAAGAAGCACGGATTTTCTGTTCGTTGCTTACGAGATTGATAATTTTTTTTCAAGCAACGTCTCCCGATAGGGGACGTTGCGTACAATATAAAAGAGGATAGCTATATTTTTTATCTTCAACTTTTGTAATTTTATTAAGCATTAATTATTGGTTGGTGTTTTTCAATGCTGATATATCGGGAACGCACAAACGCCAATGTGAAACGTTAGCGGCAATGCTTGGGTGACCTGCTAATTTAAAATTGACTGCAAGAAACAAACAGACAAAAACCAAATTTGTAACATAAACAGGCCGACAAAAATTTAATTTTGACAAATGGTACGAACAATAATTTTAATCACTTTAACAGCCTTGACAATTTCATGTTGTACTGCTCAAACAACTACAAACAACGAAAATAAAGAGGACAGTATAAGCGGTTATGCCCCGGTCAACGGACTGAAAATGTATTACGAAATTCACGGGACAGGAACACCTTTAGTTTTAATTCATGGTGGCGGCTCTACAATTCAGACAACTTTTGGACGGGTGTTAAATGACTTTGCAAAAACTCATAAAGTAATTGCAGTTGAGCTACAAGCTCACGGACGGACTGCTGACATAGACAGACCATTAAGCTTTGAGCAAGATGCTGACGATGTTGCTGCATTGTTGAAATATCTTGGCATAGACAAAGCCGACATTTTTGGTTTTAGCAATGGAGCAAGTACAACACTTCAGTTAGCAATCCGACATCCCGAGCAAGTAAATAAAATTATTGTGGCATCCACATTTTATAAAAAAGACGGTGCTCAACCTTGGTTTTGGGGCTTCATGGCTAAAGCAACATTTGAAGGAATGCCTCAACCATTGAAAGATGCTTTTCTAAAAGAAAATTCTGACACAAATGCTCTCCATAAAATGTGTCAAAGAGATATTACAAGGATGCAATCCTTCTCAGATATTTCGGAAGAACTTATGAAGACGATCAAAGCACCTGCATTTATCATAATTGGTGATGCAGATGTTGTGCGACCTGAACATGCAGTTGAAATGTATCGTTTACTGCCTCATGCAAAACTTGCAATACTTCCGGGTGGCCACGGAGAATATATTGGAGAAATAACAACATCGCAAGACAGCACTTTAATTGCTGCGACTGTTTCAATGATAAATAAATTCCTAAACGAACCTATAACGAAAGCGAATTAGAAACTTTGAACAAACATCTTCCCGGCAATATCTCCATCTTAGAACTTCGCATACTCTATAAAAGAGGATAGCTATATTTCTTATCTTCAACTTTAGTAATTTTATTAAGCAATTTATTAAGTGAAACCTCGTCGGGGTTCCATCTTCATATATCAAGCATGACTAATCGCAATGATAATATTGGGCCGCGAACACAACGCATAGAAGCCATTAGCGACGGTGTTTTTGGGGTTGCCCTTACACTCTTAGTGTTAGATATCAAGGTTCCGGTTAGTGAAATGATACACACTGAATCAGATTTGATGGCTGCATTCTTTACTTTGCTTCCACAATTCCTAACCTATTTTCTCAGTTTCTTGACTTTAGGTCTTGCATGGTCAGGACAATCCACACAATTCACTCACTATGTTAAGCATAATGACCTTAAGCTCAACTGGATTACGCTTTTTCATTTACTATTTGTTACAACAGTGCCTTTCTCGACAGCATTTTTAAGTGCCCATATCGCTTATAAATTCGCTATTGGCTTGTATTGGCTGAATATTTTTTTGTTAGGCTCACTGAGGCTGATTAACTGGAATTATGCTTATCGGCATAACTTATTAGATATCGATGAAAAAAGGAAAAATGTGTTACACAAAGCTATGAATAGAAGAATTTTTATTGCGCAAACCCTATATGCAGTTGCTGCATTACTTTGTTTCATCAATCCGTATTTAAGTATCGGAACTACAATTTTGATTCAACTCAACTATGTGTTTGAAGTATTCAAAAAAAAGCATAAAAACCCAACAAGTTACTAAGTTAACAAAGCAAAAATATTTTAAAGGAATCAAAAAAGACATACTATTAATAACAAAGTGGCACAGGACAGAGTCCTGCGCCTAAGTGGGTAATAGTGATAGGTACACAACGTCCCGAGGCGGAGACGTTGCTATGAAGGAAATGTCCATCTCTTGGGAGAAGATGTCTCTCTTTTCGAACATTGGCTTGTGTCTCGGCGAGCATGGATGATTTATATTCTTCGTTGTGATTAAAAGGTAGTTTCGTGATTAAAGTTTACTTATTTTGTTGTATATTAAGACTGTACTTTTATTTAAAAGTAATTACTCCAAATGAAAAAATTTCTATTTACAGTTATAAGCCTTTTTTTAATCAGTATAGGATATTCTCAGATAGTATATTCATTTATTGGTTATGGTAACTGGAGTGATACTTCTAATTGGTACAATCGTTCAGTTCCGCCGGCAAAGCTTCTTGGTGGCGATACAATTTTTATTAAAAGTAATGCAACCTGTTATTTGGATATCAATGAAACTATAGAATTAGGGGCAGGATTGATTGTTGAAAATGGTGCAATCCTTGATGTAATGAATAATCTTGTCTTGCAAAAAAATACTGATTCAATTCAATATTTCATAGCTACTGTGGATAGTAGTTATACAGATACACTATTTTTTGAAGCAAGTGGTAAGGACTATTTTACATGTAATGACCAAAGTTGCCCTATAACATTTGCTTCTTTTATTGATACATCTTCTATATTGGAGACATATCTATTCACTGATCCATCTTTTGTACTGATAGACAATTTTTTTCCTACTACAGTTTTTGATGGTTTTCTCACAATAGATTCACTACCGGGAGATTATATTCAAGATACGACTGTTTCTATTTATTATGTGCCAGATACAGTAACTAAAGAACTTAGGGATTATTATATCGATGCACCTTTTCAGATTCATATTACGGAATATGATTCGGTAGGAGGTTATTTTAGTGGCAATTTCAGTGTAGTTTCAAATTATTATTATGTGGATGAGGGTATTGGACCACCAAGCGGTCCAATATATACCAATCATTTAATTACGTGTAAATTCAGAGCCCACCGTGCAAGTAATGATGCAAGTCCATGGGTTATTAATTAAATTTTCGTGATTATTTTAATTTATTTCCCCAAAAACCTTTAACATCTCAAACTGAGACACTACCCAAGAAAAGTAGAAATAAAAAAGCACCTCATATAAATAAAGTGCTATTAAATAGTTACTAACCTATAAAATTGTTTCGTGTTATGCCGGAACGCCTTCGCCTATAATTATATTATGTACCTCACTTATCATAGGTTGACCAAGTTGAAGCCCTAATGATTGAAGAATGGGCACTAATGTTTTACCAAATGCTTCAAATTCTTCCATGCTGTTCCATACATCAGTTACCTCAAGGTCATTGGGATCGCCATGACAAACATGGTAATCTCTTCCTTTAGGCGAACCTTGGCCGGCAGCATTTAATTGACTAATTGCTTTGTTATACATGGCAGTAGTAAAACCTTCATGTTTAAAATGAATGATGATTGACATTGTAGTATATTTTTATAGTTAAAAAACTAAAGTTCTAAATTTAAAATCAGATTGTCAAGCCTTTTTGATTTAATAATGAAAAGAAAATATAGTATCAGGAAAGTTGAATTTTATTGTCTCCTGCCCCCTTGGTTCATGTCCGCAGGCAAATTGAAAAGAGGAATTAAATTTATATCTTAGCGAAAGTTGTTGGCGGTAATAGCAACAAGGGCTAAAGATTTATATATCTATGAAAAATTTAAAAATACTGATCATTTTCCAGTTATTGTTTTTACAGAATTATGCCCAGCAAGGTTTAATTAAATATATTTCTGCAGAAAATGCTACCATATTACCTGATTGGAGATTAGATGATAATAATATACGCTATAGTGTCGCTATCAGTGGTTCTTCTTATATGCCTCAAATTGATAGTTCGCAAAGCTATAATGGAAAAAAATCTATTCTTTATCAATGTCCTGCAGGTTCTACCACTCAAAGAATTGAACACAAACTTTTAGATACCGGCGATCCTAACGGGCTTAATTTTTCTGATGAACGTTATATTGGGTTCGCAGTAAAAATTCCTGATAATTTTGACACACCAACTGGTTCTGTTATTTTTTGCCAGGCATGGCAGGGAGATCCATATGGGCCACCTGCAATGCTTAAAATAATGCCCAGCAACAGTGATCCATTTAGGATTAAATGTAACATCCGCAATATTGCTACAGGCCCTAATTCTGCTGATCCCGATAGTAGTTTATGGCAAGGGTATCTTGACAGAAATAAATGGTACTCTTTTGTTTGGTACATTAAACCAAGGCAAACAGGAGATTCAGGAATGATAAAATTATGGATCAATGATTCGTTACAATTTACATGGACTGGAAATATTGGTTATCTGCCCGAATCACAAGGCGGCCCAGTTGGCGTATACCCGGACCTGGTAGTTAAATATGGAATCTATCAACCGGGTTCTAATACTGCACACAGTTTGTATTTTGATGAGATAAAAGCTTCTGACACTTATGAAGAAGCTATCCCATTTTCTGAAACTCCCGTGCAGGAAAAAATTTGCGCCGAAGCAATCAGTGATTTGTATTCAGGTTTTGTAAGTAGTGATAGTAGTTATCAATGGCAGATAGATGCGGGAAATGGTTTCCAAAATATTCATGATAATGCTGTTTACCAGGGATCAAATACAGGTGTACTTATAATTTCAAATCCTCCTACAGTTTTATATGGAGCCAGGTATCAATGTATTGCAACAAATCAAATCGGAATTTTATATTCTTTAAAATTTTCTGCAACATGGACAGGAAATTCGGATACAGATTGGAAAAATTCAGGCAACTGGAATTGTGGAATATTACCCGATATGAATACAGATGTTATTATTAATTCCGGCGCACCAAATTTTCCAATCATTAATTCTAATGCAACGTGCAGAAGTTTATCTGCTAATTCATCATCAATGATTACAATTACAAATGGATCTAATCTAACAATTACATCAAAGCCGTAGAACCAAATACTAAATTCTTTCTTGTCAGCAGCGCCTCCTCAGAACAATGCGTTTAAGCTGAACGTTGTGCCAATTTTAATATTACATCCTTACCTAACGATAATGGATATGTGATTTTACTTGTAGCTGTTATATTCTTCATCGGTTACTCTTTCCATCCACACAATTATTCCCTGTTGGGTATTCGCATTGATTGCAATATGGGTAAACTCGCTGTCAGGTGAAGCGCCATGCCAATGCTTTACATCAGGAAGAATTTTTACAACATCTCCTTTACGGAGTAATTGTATAGGTTTACCCTTTTCCTGGTAATAACCTATACCATCTGTAACGATCAGGATTTGCCCTGCCGGATGCGTATGCCAGTTATTTCTTGCACCCGGTTCAAATGTTACATTACCTACCTGGCAATTAAGAGTATTATCATTCGGAACTAACATTTTAATCCATGTTGTGCCGGTGAAATATTCAACAGGCGCTTTATCTCCTTTTGGAAATATGCTATTTTTATTTTCTGAATTATTCATAAATTATTTACGTTTTAATTATGCAAAGGTCAGTAAAAAGCCGTTCTTACAACAACAAAAATCTTCGTCCCGGTTAAGCTAAAGTAGAGAGGTCGGCACAGTTTTTTCTAATATTCCTGAATTCCATTAAACTAATTGTTAAATACAATTACTATATTGTGATTACAAAATTTATTAACCAAAACAAATATCTATGAGAGAAGTTTTTAAGCTCCTATCGGTCATTACAGTTTTTGGAATGATCCTGACCAGTTGTAATAAATCAGATACAAATTTAGGCACTCAGGCTGCCGTAACAGGTCTCCATGTTTATGGGTTACAAGCCCCTGATCCGGCACGCTATTCAAGTGTGCCTGTATACGATGCTGCTCAAATAAACCAGATGTTCTCGCAAAGAGTGAGTTTGGATGATGTTACTGCAATACCTTCTGCTTATTCTCTTGCCACACCTGCAGTAAGAGATCAGGAACAAATTGGTTCATGTACTGGTTTTTGCGGAACTGAAGCAAATGAAATACTCCGTTATTATGCGAATGGGAATTCTTTCGGGCCTGTTTTGAGCCCTTTGTATCTTTATTATATAGAACGAGTAAAAATTCAGCGTCAGAGAATTACTGTAGATAATGGTGCTCAAATGGTTGACATTCCTTATGCTTTGCAAGGATATGGGGAGTGCATAGAAACTGATTATGCATATCCTACCAATGGCAGTAATACTGCAACTAAAAGTTCTACAGCATATAAAACTGCACCAACTTCTGCTGCTATAAGTAATGCTTTGCTTTATAAAATTGGCCCGAAAACTTCCAGTTATGGTATGGTAGCCTTTGCTGACACCGCAACTGTTAAAGCATTACTCAGGAAAAATATTCCGGTTTGTATGGGATTCAATGTATACGACAATTCCAGCTACTCCATATTTGAAGGATTAAATACAACTAACTATACTTATAGTCCTTTGACTTCAACAGGTGCACTTAAAAGCGGGTTATCATTATTGGGTGGACATGCTAATATTATCTATGGTTATGACGATACCAAAGGAGTATTTCTGATGGAAAACTCGTGGAATACAACATGGGGCAATTATGGATATTGGTATTTGCCTTACTCAGTTTTCATGAGCTCCAAAATTGTACCTACAGGTGACGTTTATTGGATGACACTTAATTGATCAGAACAGTTATATCTTTTATAACTTTATTTCGATCCTCCGTTTTTTATTTCATAATGTTGTTTATGAATTTTAATAATCAACTTATGAGAAATAAACGGAGGATTTTTTTTGCAGTCCATATTTTCGGCCCATTTTTTATTGCTTTTTATAATATTACCTTTAATAACGTTTAATACAAACAGCATGAAACATACTGTAGCATTATTAATAATTACGGCTTTTATTTCTTTAAACTGCAAGGCCATGAAATCCGACTCAATAATTGTGATAGCTTTCTCACAGGGAAAACAAAAAGCGATCATAACTGCTCACAAGGGCGATACCCTATTGGTAAAATTGCTGATGAGCTCAGGTACAGGTTTTGTATGGGAAGTATCAGGCAAGCCGCAGCTTTGTATGCAAGGCGATACACAATATGAAAATATAAAAAGCGAAGTACCCGGTGCATCATTGATGGAAGTAATAAATTTGAATATAACGGCTACGGGTACAATAGATATTGACTTTATCTATCACCGGCCTTTTGAAAAAAACAAAGCTCCGGCAAAGACCAAAACGTTGCACCTCATTGTAAAATAGTTTGAAGATGAATTTAATCTAATAATATTTATTTTTTTCCTCTTTAAAATATACTATATTTATTTTTCTTCTTCTTTAAAATTAAATATTATGAAAAAAACTTCTTCTCAGGCCTTGGCAGCCATCATGTCAATTTTCTACTTGTTATTGTTTGTTGGTACACTTAATGCACAAAATATTGGTATTGGTACTACAAGTCCAAACTCCAGTGCTATGCTGGATATAACAGCCAGCAATA